>Ga0207867_1002373_pt1 | contig 10368 bp, 10 predicted proteins | sample HigsolmetaAR206D_FD_184838 | JGI IMG/M metagenome (GOLD analysis project Ga0207867, IMG submission 184838) | Ionic liquid and high solid enriched microbial communities from the Joint BioEnergy Institute, USA - AR20-6-D (SPAdes) (version 2) ...
ACATTTTCAAATGACACCTTGCCTTTAAAATTTGGAATGGAGGCAATTGTTGTATCCGCTTCTTTAAGATCAATTTCGGCCGCAAGCACCTTGGAAATGCGGCCGGCTGAAGCCATCGCCCGGGAGACGGCCATGATAATCCAAGATAACGGGGAGAGAGCAGCGGTAATCCGAGTCGCATAGTTGATGATCGCAACAACTTCCCCGACTTTTACCGTTCCAGCTTGGATTTGCCCATGACCGAACCATAATATGCCGATAATACTAAGGTTCATAACAAGCGTTAACACCGGCATGGTCGTCTCCATCAAACGAAGCGTTGAAACCGTTCGTTTTTTCAAGTCGTCCGCTGCTTCTTCAAACCGCCTGTTTTCGTAATCGGATCGGAGAAGAGCTTTGATCAGGCGGATCGCTTGTAAATTTTCTCTCATCACACGGTTGACGAAATCAAGTTTTTCCTGAACCTTCCGGAACATGCGGCCGCCTTTATTCATCGCCCAGATTAAAAAAGCGATCAGAAAGGGGATGACTACGGCAATAAACAACCCTAATTTCACATCAACAAGTAGGGCCATGACGGTTCCGATGACAACAGTTAATGGTGCGCGCAACATGATGCGCAAACTCGTAAACACGGTGTTTTGAATTTGCGTAATATCGTTGGTCATTCTCGTAATCAACGAAGATGTTGGAAACTGATTAAAGTTGGCAAAGGAAAAGGACTGGATTTTTTTAAAAACGGCGACCCTTAACGAATAACCAAAGGTCTGACTTGTATGCGCCGCATAAAAAGATCCGATGATGCTGCCGATGAATGATACGAGGGAGATCCCGAGCATCACCGACCCCCAAAGTAAAATTTGACCGAGATCTTTTTTCAAAATCCCTGTATCAATCACTTTGGCAATAAGGAGCGGCTGCATGAGCTCGACCATCAATTCGATCAGCATAAAACATAAGGCGATGGCCGCCGTCCAACGGAGCGGTTTTAAGTATTTAAAAACAAGCATCAACATAACCTCCGGTGAATCCCTAAGATGTAACAGAAAAGTCCGACAAATGAGTGCACGTTTAAGGGTAAAGGATGTTATAAAGATTATACACTAATTTCGATATCCGAAATAAATAAGATGAATTTTTTTCTTTAATAAAAAAATAGCGCCTCAAAAAGCGCTTTAGATTTTTTTACAATCATTTATCCCATCTTATTTATACTGGAAAGCAAGTATAAAATTTCTTTGGCCAGCATAAGGGCAACTAGGCTCTGCCATCGCCTAAAAGGTTTGGTAAAGCCTATTTTTTTTAGCGGAACCAAATTTCCTTTAATTGATTTCTTTTATGGGTTTTATCTCAATCGGGTCACTTTCTTCTGTGGGTCCGTCATCCGGAAATAATGTTGAAAGGTTACTGGTTACATCTATCTTTGCGTTTTGATCTAACGTCAGCTCATTGGCATAGACAGCCCCTGTAATTTGTCCATTATTTCTGATCAATACATTTGCCCGTTTAGCAAAAACTAATCCATAAAGATTGGAATTATTTTTAAGCGTGATTTCGTTACCGTAATAGAAAATCTTTAAATGGTTAACGAGTGAGCTATTGTTAAAAACAGCATTATTATCCATAGTGAAAGAATCCTTGACATAAAGAGTCAAATGACCTTGGCCGATTAAATAAATTTTTGCATTATTATCCAGAAAAAGTTTATTCACGACGACACTCCGGTCAGCATTACCCACATCAATATATAAGACATCATTGTTGTCCAAAGTGATCTCATCAATGGAAAGATTAGAATTTAATTCCCAATTGCCTTGATGTGGGGATTCCCCTTGAGGATACGTTGGGAGTTGAGGCAAATTCGCCGATACATTTTGATTGACATATTTATCCCCGTTAATTTTCGCGTTATTCTTCATGGTGATCGCTTTATCATTTGTGCCGACATTTCCGTTTATAAGAGAGTTATTCTTTAACGATACACTCCCTTCAGCAAAGACCCCTACGTGATCAAGCAGTTGATTCTCTGCTCCACTTTCTCCATAGATCCAATGGATTTCTACCTCTTGCTCTACAGTTCTGGACATTTCACCAATTTTCCCGATGGAATTGATTTTATATGTTATCATGTGATCTTCTTTATCATCAATGATGGGTTCAACAACAATGTTAGCTTCGGGTTTTTCACCGTACGATGGTTCAAAGTCATTATAAGTATTTGGTATGCCTTTTATATCCTTGTCAATAGATTGGAAATAAGCCGTCTCATCTTTAACATCCTGATAGCGACTGACGATATGCTGAATTTCGTTTTTGGCATAGGTGATTCCCGATTCGGCAATATAATAGACAGCCTGATATTGGCGCTCTTTAGCGTTAAACTTCGTGTTTGAAAGCGCCATTTGAGCACTGCTTAATCCAATGATCATCGCAATGGTAGCAATCAATAACACAATGACCAAAGCCGCCCCATTTTCATTTCGCAACATTTTTTTCAAACGGAAGCGCATGGGTATACTTACTCCCTTTCAATATAAATAGAAGTCATTAACGTTTCTTTTCCATTTCCTTTTGCGTTTTCCCCCGTAATCTTAATGGTGACTTTATTTTCACCAGGAGTAAATGTGACGTTCGAGAGGCCATTGACAATCGTCTGACCGTTTTTTTCTAAGCTATCATGTGCTGCATTAAACTGATAGACATCATTGTTATTGATAATCATGGTATGGTTGTCCGGAAAATCCACATGGTCGGCACTGCGAAGTGCTTTCGTTAAAACATTCATCGCTAATCGCATATTGGATTGATCTTGCACTTGATCAAGTTGCAGATTCCATTGTTTTTCCATAAGAAAATAGATGGAACTTGCCATTAGAAAAACCACGGTTAGCAGACTAATAGCTGTCAGCACTTCGACGAGGGTAAACCCTTTATTATTTTTTATCATCGAATCACCCGCTAACCTTTCCATATGACTAATCTTTCCATTTGTGCCATAGCTTTTTTCATGGATGGATCACTGTATACTCTTACTAATACATCGGTCATGGGCTCATCTTTTATTTGTATTTCCACGCGTATATAGTAATCTCTCTCAACTTTGTAATAACAAGTGTCCCGTTCGCAATGATCGTCTATAGAAAAACCGCTATTTTCTAACTGCTTTAACCCATCATCACGGCTATAGCGCGTGCTTAAGTTATAAATCTCTTCTATTTGAGTTTGTGCGACATAGGTCGCATCTAATAGTTTCTGAGAATCTCCGCCGGTCCGGGCGAAATTTAAAGTGACCATTATAAAAGGGATCGCGATGATTGATAGAATCGTAACAGCTGCTAGTACTTCAACTAATGTCAGGCCATTCTGATTCAATAAAAGGCGTTGCAGTGGTTTTTTTCTTCCGCTCACGATTCCGTCAACCTTTCACTAACATTTTTCAAGGAAAAACGATAAAATCCGCCTATTTTGTTAAAAAAATAATAGCCGTTTAATCATAGAACGATTATAATAGATAAAAAGTCCTAAAAATATTACATTTTTTATATATAAAAGTACCGTTTTTCTAATTTTAGAAATGTTTTTTCCTTGAAATTATTATATATATTATTTGAACTAAAAGGAAGAGACAGATGGAAAGTGCTCATGAAATGTTTTAAAGAGGGGAGGGGATGAACATAGCACTGGTTGCAAAAAAACGCCTTGGCGATATATTAGTTGAATCGGGTCTATTGACACCTGAAGATATTCTGAAAACATTGGAAACCAAACAAGCCGATCAAAAACTCGGTGACGCCCTAATCCAGAACGGTTTGATTACCGAAACCCAACTGATTGAAGCACTCGAGGCTCAACTAGGTGTCCCTCATGTCAATTTATATAAGTTTCCGATTGACCGAAGCTTAGTGTCGGTGCTTTCAGAAGAAGAAGCCAAACAAAAGGAAATTATCCCTATAAAAAAAGAAAGCAACCGGTTGACAGTTGCCATGGCCGACCCGCTTGACCTATTTACAATCGAAGAATTACGGATGATGACCGGATTTGAAATCGAACCCGTCATTGCGACGAAAGAAGAAATTCGCAGAACCATCAGCAAGGTTTATGAATCGGACAGCACGTTGAACGAACTAATGAGTCAAGTCGCTAAAGACAATAAAGACACCGGCGAAACCGTCGACAATGATTCACCTATTGCCAAACTCGTCAACCGCATTCTCTTCAACGCCATTGATCAACGAGCCAGTGACATCCACATTGACCCTCATGAAAGCCGAGTGACGGTTCGCTATCGCATTGACGGCAACTTAAAAACCGACCGTGAACTGCCAAAAGATATGCAAAATATGCTCACAGCCAGAATTAAAATCATGTCCAATTTAAATATTACCGAAAACCGCCTGCCCCAAGACGGGCGGGTGAAGCTGACGGTTGAGGGACACCCGATTGATTTACGCGTCTCGACAATACCGACGGTTCATGGTGAAAAAATTGTTTTGCGGGTGTTGGATTTGCAAAATACGGTCCATGACCCGCAAAAAATTGGGTTAACACCGGAAAACTTAAAGACGTTTATCCGTTTTATTGAAAAACCAAATGGTATTGTTTTGATCACCGGTCCGACGGGTTCCGGAAAAACATCAACCTTATATTCCGCTTTAAACCATTTGAATAAAGAGGAAGTCAACATCATCACGATTGAAGACCCTGTGGAAATTCATTTGGACGGCATCAATCAAATCCAAGTCAATCCGAAAATTGGTTTGACGTTTGCCAGCGGATTGCGCTCTATACTGCGCCAAGATCCGAACATCATTATGATCGGTGAGATTCGCGATACGGAAACAGCAGATATTGCGATAAGGGCCTCCTTAACCGGCCACTTAGTCTTGAGCACTATTCACACAAATGATTCCGTCAGTACAATCACCCGATTACTCGACATGAAAGTGGAACCGTTTTTAATTGCCACATCATTAACCGGGGTGATTGCGCAGCGGCTCATTCGCACGGTTTGCCGCGATTGTTCGGAATACGAAGCCGCAACCGATCGCGAAAAAGAAATTTTTGCCGCGCGCGGGCTCACATTGGACAAGGTGAAACGCGGAAAAGGATGCCGCAGTTGCAATATGACCGGCTACCGCGGCCGCATAGCCATTCACGAAATGCTTTCGGTAGATTCGGAAATCAGAAGGCTCATTATGGATCATGAACATGCGAATCGAATCCGAGACTATTTGACGCAAAAGAAGATGAAGTACCTCATCGATGATGGTTTTTTAAAAGTTTTAAATGGGATGACGACGACCGAAGAAGTTATTCGTGTTGTTACAGGAGCTGAAACATTATGACGGCAAAAGAACGCATTGACGCTCTGTTAATCAATGCTTTTCACAGCCGTGCTTCTGACTTGCACTTAACAGTAGGGGCTCGGCCGACTGTGCGCATTAACGGGACTTTGAGGCGCCTAGACCATCCGACCCTCGCCCCAAATGATACGGAAGAAATAGCCATGGCAATCATTCCGGACAATCTTAGACAGGCATTTTCGGATAAAGGGGAAATTGATTTTTCCTATAGCATTCAAGGCGTCTCGCGTTTTCGTGTGAATATTTACCGCCAGCGCTCATGTTGTGCTTTAGCTTTCCGAATCGTCCCGACCGAAGTGCCGAGCCTTGAGGAATTGGGACTACCGGAAATTCTAAAAAAAATTGCAGAACGGCCTCAGGGTTTAGTTCTGGTTACTGGCCCGACCGGAAGCGGGAAATCGACAACGCTCGCAGCAATGATTAATTATATGAATGAGACGATGAACCGTCATATCATTACGCTCGAAGACCCAATCGAATATTTGCATAAACACCGCGGATGTTTGATTGATCAGCGAGAGGTAGGGCTGGATACGAAAAGTTTTTCCGGTGCGCTGCGGGCGGCGATGAGGCAAGACCCTGACGTCATCCTCGTCGGCGAGATGCGTGATCTTGAAACGATCGCAACGGCCATCACAGCAGCAGAAACCGGCCATTTGGTGCTCGCGACATTACATACTTCAACGGCCCCATCGACCATTGACCGAATTATTGATGTCTTTCCGGCCGCTCAACAATCCCAAATCCGCATCCAATTGGCTTCAGAACTTGCGGCCATTATTTCACAGCGCCTATTCCCGACCGCAGACGGTAACGGCAGAGTCGCCGCGCTGGAAATTTTAGTGAACAACCCGGCAATCGCCAACCTCATCCGAAGCGAGAAAATTCATCAAATCATGAGCATCATGCAGACGAGCCGTGCGCAAGGCATGTGCACACTGGAAATGAGTATTAATCAATTGCTTCAAGAACGCAAAATTACCGCGAAATCCGCGCAATCATTCCTGAGAAGGGGAAGTGCCTGATATGCCGAACTACCGCTATCAAGGCCGCGACCGCTTCGGAAAGATCAAACGCGGGAAGGCATCCGGCGCTACGCCGAGAGATGTCACGATGGCTTTAAGGGAAAAAGGCATTGCCGTCATCAACCTGACTGAGGTCAAGGAAACCATATGGAACCGCGAGCTCACGTTAGAGCGAAGCGTAAAATCACAAGATTTCGTGGTGTACTTAAGACAATTCTCAACATTATTAAATGCGGGTGTTCCCGTTGTTGATGCGACGAGTTTACTCGCAGAACAAACTGAAAGCCCTGCTTTGAAAAAAGCATTATTTGGCATTGAAATGGAACTTCGGGCGGGTCATCCCTTTTCCGAAAGTGCTGCTAAATACCCTAAAATTTTTCCACTCCTATTTGTCAACATGCTGAAAGCTGGAGAATTAAGTGGAAATTTGGAGGGTTCTCTCGAAAGACTTGCCGATTATTATGAAAAGCAGCATGCCACGACACAAAAAATAAAATCGGCACTCGTTTATCCCATTTCCGTTTCAATTATTGCCGTCGCTGTCATCATTTTTATGCTCACCTTTGTCATCCCGCGCTTTCAGGCGATGTTTGCTAGTTTTAATGCCCAATTACCGTTGATAACCCGGATGGTTCTTGGAGCGAGCCGCTGGATGGCAGCTTTTTGGTGGCTTGTCTTAATGATCATTTGCATTATGGTCATTTTAATATATATTCTCAGCCGACAATCAAGCATCCATTATCAAATCGACCGTATCAAGCTTAAAATGCCAATCTTCGGGCCGCTTTTGCAAAAAGCCGCTATCGCCCGATTTAGTCGCACATTAAGTTCCTTACTTGCCAGTTCCGTTCCTATTTTACAGGCCGTGGATATGGTCGGAAAAGTTGTCGGCAATAAAGTCATTGAAAAAAAACTGATTGAAACAAGGGTGGCTGTGGAAAGTGGCGAATCAATCGCAAGTTCAATGAAAAACAGTGTGGTGATTCCTCCTTTGGTCACCCAAATGATGGCCATCGGCGAACAGACCGGTGCACTGGACTCGATGTTGGCAAAAGTGGCTGATTTTTATGAAAGCGAAGTGGAGCATACGACTGACCGCCTCAAATCTTTAATCGAGCCGGTCATGATCCTCATTCTTGCCGGCATCGTCGGCTTCATTGTCCTTTCTGTCTTTTTACCGATGTTCCAACTCTACAATCAACTTAGTTAAAACAAAATAAAAAATTTCATTTAGGGGGAGAAGTTTTATGTTAAAACGTTGGATGAAAAACCAAAAAGGCTTCACGCTCGTCGAACTGCTCGCTGTGATCGTCATCTTAGGCATCATCGCTGCCATTGCCATCCCAGCTATTGGACATATTATTAACAAAACCGATGACAAAGCTAAGGTCTCTGAAGCGGTCCAAATTATTGATGCCGCCAAACTGTATGTGGCTTCCGAAGGGATTGATTCAGATACAGACCTTGACTATACCAAACTTGGGGATTATTTAGATAATGTCGATGATACAGGTTACAAAGTTCATGTTACTTTCAAAAACGGTCACGCCGATTACAGTATTAGCGGTCATGATGCAGTTGGCATCGTTAACAAAGGTGATCCTGTTTCCGAAAAAGACCTGCTTGATTATCTTGGTAAAAATGCGAAAAGCTCTAGTGAAAGCAGTGGACAATAAAGGCCGCTACGGGAGTAGATGATCATGACCGCCGCCTTCACCATTTATGCTTTTATTTTCGGCGCCGTTCTGGGTTCATTTTTCAATGTGGTTGGCTTAAGGGTGCCAAACGGGGAATCGATCATCACCCCGCCATCTCATTGCCCGAACTGCGGTCGGCGGCTTACGGCCGGGGATCTCATCCCGGTCGTTTCCTACTTTTTTTTACGCGGGAAATGTCGGTCATGCCAGAGCAAAATCTCTTTCATCTATCCGTTTGTTGAACTTTTGACCGCTGGATTATTTGCGTTTGCCTATATGTATAGTGGATTAAATGAGACGTTGATCGTCAGTGGGGCCTTGATTTCTCTACTCATAATCATTTTCGTGACCGATATCCGCTATCAGATTATTCCTGATAAACTCTTAATCTTTTTTGCGCTATTTTTCCTTATCATCCGGCTGTTTATCCCATTCCGCCCATGGCTGGATAGCCTTCTCGGAGCCAGCGTCGGTTTTGGCACCCTGTTGTTGATTGCTGTTATCAGCCGCGGAAACATGGGCGGTGGCGATATTAAACTATTCGCCGTTCTCGGATTTGTTTTGGGAGTCAAAGGGGTATTATTGGCCTTCTTTTTCTCATGCCTTTATGGCTCTGTTATCGGCATTTCCGCCCTTTTAGTGGGGAAAATTAAACGCGGCCAGCCGATCCCCTTCGGACCGTATATTGTTCTTGGCACTTTGACGAGTTATTTTTACGGAGAGACACTTTGGCATTGGTATTTACAACTTTTTTAAGGCAGGTAAAAGGCGATGGGATTTACGCGAAAGCGTCAACCAATCAGTTTAGACATTCAAGACGATTTGATCACCTATGTAGATGTGAAGGAGCCGGATCTTCATGCCATCCATGCCTTTGGATCATGCGAACTGCCAGACGGTATTATTGATAAAGGGAAAATCCTTGATAAAGACGCATTATCCAACATCCTAAGAAATAGTGTGCGGCAATGGAAGATTAAACATCGTGAAGTCCGGTTTCACGTGCCGGATCCTTTCGTTTTTCTTCGCAAGGTAGAACTTCCCGAGTCTGTAAGCTTTGAGGAGATTAAAGGCTACTTATATATGGAAGTCGGCATCAGCATTCCCGTCCCCTTTGAAGACCCGGTATTTGATTACGTTCCCATTTCAGAAAGCGCGGGAGAGAAAAAAGAAATCCTGCTCTTCGTCTCGCCGAAACCTTTACTGACTGATTACGCGGATGTCCTACAAAGCGCCGGGTTAAAACCGGTTTGCGCCGATATTACTCCTTTATCTGTCTACCGATTATTGCATGCCTTAGGAATGACAGAGCCAAGTGACCATATGATGTGCATTCAATTGCATCAACACAACGCCATGGTTAGTCTTTTTCACGAACATCGACCCATTTTTACGAGACAGTTGGCGTTTCAATATCTTTTACATGAACACTCAGACGATGTCAGCAAGACGGCACAGCTTCAGTTAGAAGAAACATTTACAGAACTCGACCGCATTTTAAGCTTTTATACGTATTCACTACATCAAGGGGACGTTCAAATCTCAATGATTATTATTATCGGGGATCACCCATTCCTTGGTAACTTTGAACAGGAATTAGAAAGATTGACGAATGTGCCGGTTAAAAATCTAAAGCAGTACACGTTTCGTACCTTATCAGGCGAACGAGTCCCACACCAATTTTTACTGCCAATTGGGCTGGCGTTAAAAGGAGCAAAATGATGCTGGTCAATATCAATTTGTTGCCGGAAAAGGAAAAAGACAATAAAGCGTTTATAATCTTTTTTTCAATCACAACCGGGCTTGCCGCTATTGCCCTAGCCTTAGTTGTTGGGCTGTACATCTATCAAAAACAGCAATTGACAGATATTGAAGGACAACTCGAGATAACAAAACAAATCAGAATCAAACTTCAGCAGCAAGCGGAGGCATCCACACGGCAGTCAGAGGCATCACTGCGCTACCAACAAGCAGCCGACTATGTGGACAGTTTGCCGACCTTTACAACGGCACGCATGGACCGACTGACACATCTATTGCCCCAAAACACATCGATCATTGCGTTGGATTATGAGGATAATGGAAATATTACCATTGATGTGCGTTTTCAAACTCTTAATCAAGTTTCGGATTATCTTGATCGACTAGTCCAAGCGCCGGATATTTCGCAAGCCCAGTTGATAAACATCACAACGGAGGCATCGCAACGCGTTGCCGTGTTCTCGGTTCAGTTTAAGGCGACAGAAAAAGGAGGGACATCACCGTGAGAAAAGCCATCAATCT
>Ga0207867_1002374_pt1 | contig 10360 bp, 8 predicted proteins | sample HigsolmetaAR206D_FD_184838 | JGI IMG/M metagenome (GOLD analysis project Ga0207867, IMG submission 184838) | Ionic liquid and high solid enriched microbial communities from the Joint BioEnergy Institute, USA - AR20-6-D (SPAdes) (version 2) ...
GCCGACGCCTTGCGCAGGATCTCATTGGCCTGACGAAGCTCGCGAACCTCCCGTTCAAGCTCCTTGATCCGCGACAGCTCCGCGCTCGTCGGCCCAGGCCGTATGCCTGCATCCCGCTCAGCACGCCGCACCCAACCGCGAAGCGTCTCCCCGGTGCAGCCGATCTTCGAAGCGATCGAATTGATAGCTTCCCATTCCGAAGCATACTCGCCCCGGTGCTCCAGAACCATTCGAACCGCGCGCTCGCGCACTTCAGGTGAATAGGTATTGCCGTTCCGTTTCGTCATGATGGCTCCTTAATCTCAAGAGGGGGAGCCTCCGGCAATCCCGGCGCGGTTCAATCCCAAGTCTGAGGATCTATCTGAATGACAAGTACGAAAACAACACCAACGGGCCGCTCAAGGATATCTGTCCTTTCACGCTTATGGGGGCCTTTAATCGGAAAATCACTGACGCAAATCGTCAGAGGATCGCCGCCGAAGTCGCACGCATTCTTGACCTAGAGATTGCGCCTCCTGCTTCCTTCAAAGGCGTGCCTGTTCTGAACAACCAGAACTCGTGGTTCTTCTCATATGCTTACATGCGGCAGGATAACGACATTGATAAGCTCTGGAGGGTCTTCTGCGCAGCTGCAGCATTGGTGGAAAGTGACACGAACGAGGCGCGAGATGAATTTGCTGAAGCCTACGACGAAGCCACTGCGGTAAGAGGCGTAGGATGGAAGCTATCACTCGGTCTCTACTGGGCACATCCGTGGGAGTTCCCAACACTCGACGGCCCATCACGCAAGTATCTCGCAGATCGTCTTCAGATGAGCATCCCGACACGCCGTGCCAATCTTCCGTGTAGCGGAGCGGATTATCTTAACATCAGAGACACCCTCAAGGAACGGTTTGAAGATGACGGCTTTCCCGTGCATAGCTTTCCGGAACTGTCCTTGGAGGCACGGAGAGCCTACCCGGGTCAGGACGACCTCCTTGATACGAATGAAAGCAGTTTCCTGACTACAGGGCATTCTGTCACTTTCGCGGATGCTGCAGCGCCCTACGCGATCGATAACATCGTCGCGGACGGTTGTTTCCTCGAACGTAGAAAAGTGGAGGAGATTCTTGAGCGCTTGCGGACGCGCAAGAACCTGATTCTTCAGGGGCCACCAGGCACTGGTAAGACCTGGCTGGCTCGGAGACTAGGTTATGCGCTCATGGGAAAGAAGGATCCGTCAAAGATCAAAGCTGTCCAGTTCCATCCTAACCTTTCATATGAGGACTTCGTCCGCGGATACAGACCCATGGCGAACGGCCAACTGGCTCTGGTGGAGGGGGTTTTCATGGAGGTAGTCCATCAGGCTCTTGAGAACCCAGATGCGTCGTTCGTCGTAATCATTGAAGAGATCAATCGCGGCAACCCGGCGCACATATTTGGCGAGCTACTAACGCTGCTTGAAGCCAGCAAACGATCCAGTAACGATGCCCTTGAGCTTAGCTATCCCGACCCGAGTGGCAAGAGGACGCCCGTTTACGTTCCGGAGAACGTCTATGTCATCGGAACCATGAACATCGCGGATCGGTCTTTGGCACTGGTCGACTACGCGTTTCGTAGGCGCTTCGCGTTCGTAGAACTGGAACCTCAGTTGGGACCTGCTTGGGTCAGATGGGTAACGGATAAGTGCGGTCTTAACGCTTCCGATGTAGCCGAGATCGAACGGCGCATGACGCGGCTCAACGAAACCATCGCTAATTACCTTGGACGGCAATATCGCATCGGCCACAGTTTCGTTACGCCGGCAGAGGCAATAGAACCTGAAAAGACTCGTGACTGGTTTGGTCAGGTGGTGGAAACTGAAATAGGCCCTCTTCTGGAGGAGTATTGGTTCGATGCCCCCCAGAAGGCTAAGGAAGTCATCGAAGAACTGAAGCAGGGATGGTGAGCGTCTTGTGCTGAGTGATGAGAAGGAATTGTCCGGCTATATCGGCCGCATACCCGTCAGGAACATCTGGCTCCTGATGTTGTATGCGTCCGATTTATATCGCACCCACGGCAGAAGGATGGCCGGTGTTGAGGAAAGCGTTGATCGAGTAGCGGATCTCGTTGCTGAAATCCTCATACCGGCTGTCAGACACCGTATGCGATATAGGCTCGGCTCGACCTATAAGCGAAAGACAGCCAATCTTTCCCGTATTCGGGGAAAGATTGACCACATCCGCACAGCACGACAGCAGCTCCTTACTCGGGGACTGGTTGCCTGCGCGTTTTTCGATTTGGACGTTGACAGACCCCGCAACCGGTTCGTGCGGTCGGCTCTCGAAAAGCTGTCACCTCTCGTAACCAAAGAGTCACTACGCCATGATTGCCGCAATCTTGTAAATGCACTGCGAATGTTGGGCGTTGTCGGGCCGTGTCCAACCAAAGCAGAGCTTTCGGCAGACCGTCTGGCGCGCCATGACGTCGCCGATCGCGAAATGCTCGATGCAGCGAAACTTGTCATGGACCTGGTTCTTCCGACCGAGCAGGCCGGGGATCGTCTTCTTCCCATGCCCTACAGAGAGGAGACATGGGTACGCTTGCTTTTTGAACGAGCTGTGGGCGGATTTTACCGTGTGGCCCTCTCACCAGGCGAGTGGCAAGTCTCTACGGGTACTAAACTAAATTGGGCGATATCGTCCTCTTCTGCAGGTGCCCGTGCGCTCATTCCACAAATGAAGACGGACATTATTCTGGAAAGCGTGCTTTCAACGCGACGCATCATCATAGATACCAAATTCAATGAAATCGCTGTCCAGGGTCACTATCGCGAAAGAACGTTTCGTAGTGAGTATTTATACCAAATATATGCCTACCTGATGTCACAGACCGGGAGGGGCGACCCGCTAGCAGATTCTGCTGCCGGTTTGCTCCTCCACCCATCCATTGGTGAGACAATAGACGAAGCCATTAAGGTACAGGGACATGTTATCCGGTTCGCTACTGTCGATCTGGCAGCCGATGCAGTGTCCATACGACAGCGATTGTTGGAGCTAATCGATGAGTGGCCACTGTGATCCGGCTGCATCGTCGAACTCGGCACCAGCAGGTCAACCAGCATCCCCGTCCGAGAGTGGTCGCAATTAGATGCGTTTCTTGGGTCGAGCCACTCGGGTCAACGAATTCGCTCAAGTGATTATCGTCGCGAGACTCAAGCCGGCCAGTCCTTGCCACGATCAGGGCCAGAAGGCAAGTTTCGGGTCTTGTAGCCCCGGCGATTGCGGGCAGTTTGCATGGTAAGCCAATCGCAGCCGCGGCGTGATCTGGAAGCCCCTCTGAAGAATACCTCAGCTGGGATACAAAATTGTATTCTAACACCACAACCATGAAGCTGGAAAGCTCGTCCTCTGCTGCGTCAGCGAGCGGCCTGGCCCGGATTTCGATAGGAATTCGTTCGACAATGGCGTCGACTCTGCGCTTGTACTCTTCCGGACTGGTCAGTCGGTCAGCTCCTTCACCGACGAGGTGGGGAGTGTGGTCGTTGTCTTTGAGCGGCTCCCTGCCGTCGACTCCAGAGTCAAGGTTGCCCGAAGAGCCCCTTGGCATGGTCCAGAAAGGCGTCGTGTCAGGCCGGAAACGGGTTGGAATTCTTGCTAGAACCGAGCGAAGCCGCAAATTGCTCTGAGATTACGGCTGTAGTGTCCGCGTTCCATCGGGATGAGGCTCAACCCGCGATACAAGACGAACAACACTTGACATCTCACACGTGAACGGGCTCGCTGATGCCCATATTCGGCAACGAAATTCTCATAGGGGCACGAAGGTATCTGCGGCGGGAGGAAAGCTTGGCATACAGTATATCAGGTATCGGTTCTCGTTTCGATCAAGCTGCGGGACCTGCCGGCGTGCGGATTTATGTTGCTGAAGGTGTTCACAGCGTTCTGTACAGGCTGGAAAGCATTCTGGATGCCATCCAGAAAGATCTGAAAGCTTCGCCTCCTCAGGATTGGAGAGTCCTGTTTTTCGGAGATTATCATCATGGAGGGTTGAACTCTCCACAGGTGATTGACCGCTTAATACGGCTAAGCGAGGAATTCCCACAGAATGTCGTAACGCTTGCGGGCCTTCGGGATATCCAGTTGCTGGAGTTTCTTTCGTCGGCTGCTCCTGTCGCGGAGACCTATGAGCGCTTTTCTGCGTTCAAAGCCGTACTCCATGCGGGGAGAGCCTACGGCCTTGATCTTGATTGGTTTACGCTAGATGACCGTTTGAGCAACAAGCCGATCCTTCAGGCTGCTGTCCCCAGCAACCATGTCGAGTTCCTCAAGAGGCTGTCCCCCAGCATTACCCTTGGCAGCTTCTTCTTTTGCTGTGAGCCGGTGTATCCAGCGGTAGTCAAGAAGAGCCCCAACGGTTCGATATGGATCAGGAGAGTGCATGACGGCTGGGATTTCCTTCTCGATGAGGAAAGTTCTTCTTCCCGTTCCAAGCTCCCCATTCGCGTTCACGTCAAACTTGAACTGAGAAATCAAAAAGAGGAAACGCAATCAATACTTGTTATTGAGGGTCGCGAGAAGCGATTGCTGGGTTCTTGAATTCAGGAAAAGTGCCCAAGGCATGGTGGGCTATGTGAAGCTCCATCATGCACCGGCGGCACGGCGTGGTGGTTTCTCACGTCCCGGAAGCTCGGCCGGGCTTGTGCCTGTACAATTGCGCCGGACGATGCTTGCCGCGCAGCATCGCGCCGGCAACAGGCTCCACAATGCCGGCAGCAAGAATACGCTTGCGGAAATTGCGTCTGTCTGACTCGTATCTCGTGTCTGCAGAATTCACGCCCCTGATGGCATCAAAGGCCTCCTGCAACTGTGTGAGTGTGAATTCCTCGGGCAGCAGCGCAAACATCGGGCCCAGGATGGTCTCGTCGAAGCGGTCCGCCCGGATGCGCAGTTCGTTCAGGGCATGTGCGATAATCTCGGCGTGGTCGAAGGCCAGATTGTCAGGGAGCCGGCTCACCGGGAACCACCGAGTGTCGGCCGCGTCGGTTCCCGCCATCAGCGGCGCATCCTTCTGCGACGTCATCGCCATGAAGGCAATCGAGATGTACCAGCCGCGCGGATCTCGCCCCTTCTTGTCAAAAATGCCGAACTGTTCAAGCAGGGCAGCCCTGAAACCCGTCTCCTCCTCAAGTTCGCGCCTCGCACAGTCAGCGATCGGCTCGTATTCCCGAACAAAGCCGCCGGGCAGGGCCCAGTGCCCCTTGAAGGGTTCCTGGCCGCGCTCCACCAGCAGCAAGTGCAGCTCGCCGTTGATGAGGGTGAAAAGGACTATGTCCGCAGCGATTGACGGGCGGGCATAGCCATCGGTGTATCGGGGCGAGCTCATGGCGTTCCTCTTAGTGTATTGACAACAATAAGTCAATCTGTTATTGTCCAAATTACACTAACGGAAGCTGTCTTGTCTTGTAAAGGATCGCCGGTGCGGCCTTCGGCTTTCGTTGGGACCCCAAGAGAAGGAAAAATTGAGCACGTTTCATTCGTTACCATCGATAGACATGCGCTTCGGAGCATTCGAGCGCGCCATCCTGAAAACCTACTTCCTGACCTATCTCAGAACGTCATTGGTCGGGGGAAAAGTCCGGCTCAAGCAGAGCGCGGTTCAATGGTATGAGCAGAACAGGGCCAGCCTGAAGCTTCTGCTTCCCTCCTTGTCCAAATCAGTCAGCGACCCGGTCGATTTTGGCGATCCCGTACTTTCGCTGAGAGCGGCGGAAATTGATGCGCAGTATCCCAGGCTGCCTGCTCCCTCGGCGTTTCAGATGCGGATCGAGTGGCTGGCAGAGGTCCTGCGCCTTGACGAAACCGAGAGCAGGGCGCTTGGGGCGGTGTGCCGCCTGACGCAAATGCCGGCGTTCATGTCGTTCGCAGCCGCCCTGACCGATGGGTATGGCACCAGTGACGAGGTTCAGGCCTCTCTCGTCGGGCGGATCCTCGGACTTCGCAGGTCGGCGATCCACAGGCTGTTTTCCCGGGACGGGCAACTCACGAGGCTCGGGCTTATCGAAGATCGGAGTGGCGGAGATGTCTCTCCGTCGGAACTGGTTCTTGGCCTGCTTCGGGAACGTACGGGAAATCCGGACAGGCTGAAGAACCTGCTGCTTGGCACTTCACCCGAACCGAAGTTGAGTGTGGCGGATTTCGACCACATGGCGAGCCATGTGGGAGATGTCACGGCCATCCTGAGGGGAAGCCTTGAGCAGAAGGCGACCGGCGTGAATCTCCTCTTCTACGGCGCTCCCGGTTCGGGCAAGACCGAACTTGCCAAACTGCTTGGGCCGGCATGCGACGCAAGGGTGATTTTTGCAGGTGAGATCACGCAGGACAGGGATGAGCCAGACCGCAATGACCGCATAGCCCATCTTTCGCTTCTGTCCGCACTCGGACAGCGGGTCGGGCGCGTCATCGCCGTCGTTGACGAGGCCGAGGACGTTCTGGGAGGCGTCGGGCTGCTGTCTGACGGCCGGCGGGGCAGTTCAAAGGTGTTTCTGAACCGGCTGATTGAAAACAGCGTCATTCCCACGATCTGGATCACGAACAGGCCGGAAGGTATTGACGAAGCCATCCTCCGCCGCATGGTTCGCGTGGTTGAATTCCGCAAGCCGGGCCATCATGTGACCACCCGGATCGTGAAACAGCATGCCGCTGCGCTGGGCCTGCAGATGGACGATGATTCCGCGGCTCAACTCGGGCGGGTGCCGCTTGCTCCTGCCATCATTGCCTCCTCCATTCGTGCCGCGAGCCTCGGACGCGGCGGGGCTGAGATGGCCATTTCAGTCGCCCGGTCCTTTCAGAAACTCATCCGCGGTTTTGACGCCATACCGGACAGGTGCGAAACCTTGTTCGATCCCGTGCTGACGGCCGCGAACATCGATCTGACACAGCTTGCGAGCAAGATCGTCCGCGCTGGGACGACAAGGCTCTCGTTTCTGTTCACTGGTCTGCCGGGCACGGGCAAGACAGCATTCGCGCGGTACCTCGCCGATCTGCTGAGGTTGGATGTGCTGGAGAAGCGTGGGTCCGACCTCCTGGGCAAGTATGTGGGCGAGACGGAAGGCAGGATTGCCGCTGCTTTTGCCGAGGCCAAGGACCGGAACTGCTTCCTCATCTTCGACGAGGCCGATTCACTTCTGTGCGATCGCAGAGGCACAGACCATCGCTGGGAGATAAGTCTGGTCAACGAGATGCTGACATGGATGGAACGGCATCCGCTTCCGTTTGCGGCAACGAGCAATCTGGAAGCAAGACTTGATCCAGCCGTCTATCGTCGCTTTCTGTTCAAGGCGAGGTTTGAACCTTTGCAACCTCATCAGATCGGTCTTGCCTTTCAGCGCTTCTTCTCTTGCGATGCGCCGGCCTTTCTGCTGGCTCACGAGCGGCTGACGCTGGGAGACTTCGCCTTGATCAAACGGCAGGCGGAGGTTCTCGGCATCTGCGACCCGAACGAACTTGCCAGGATGCTCGAACGTGAAGCCGGGTTCCGGCCGACCCCGAGCCGGCGGATTGGATTCCAGATTCACTGATGGGGAGGGGGACATGGAAAGAACAAGTCTGACACATCCGCTACAGATCGCCGAGGTCACGGTGGGCGAGGGGATGGGACGCATCGGCATCACTTTCTGTCCGGGAAAATCGGGGCCTTCCTCTTATGGAGCGGGATGGTGCCGCGATCTCGGCATCGATCTCGATGTCATTCGCGAGTGGGGAGCGGCAACGGTTGTCTCGCTCATCGAGGACCATGAATTCGAGATGCTGGGTGTCCCGGATCTCGGTCTCGAAGTGCGCAACCGCCACATGCAGTGGTTGCACCTGCCAATCCGCGACGTTTCCGTGCCGGATGCGACTTTCGAGGGGCGGTGGACGGTCCATGGCGAAGCCCTGCGATCGCAGTTGCGGCACGGCCATGATGTCCTGGTCCATTGCCGTGGTGGACTGGGACGTTCCGGAACGATTGCTGCGCGGCTCCTGGTTGAACTTGGTCTTGAACCGTCACACGCGATCGAATTCGTGCGCAGCGTCCGTCCGGGGGCGATCGAGACATTGGAGCAGGAGCGGCATGTCCGCAGGCTGACATTTGTGCCTGAACATCAGCCATCCAGAGAAATGGAAGCGGTGCGCGACCGCGCTCGGGGAGCCTTGATCGGACTTGCTGTCGGGGATGCCATCGGCACGACGCTGGAGTTCAGTTCCCGTGACAGCTACCCGCCTCTTCAGGACATGGTTGGCGGAGGGCCGTTCGGGCTGCGGCCGGGCGAGTGGACCGACGATACGGCAATGGCGCTTGCCCTGGCGGACTGCCTGAATGACCCCGCCGGTTTCCGCGAGCACGCTCTGATGCGCCGGTTTTATGACTGGCATACGCGCGGGGCGTTTTCCTGTACCGGTGACTGCTTCGACATCGGCATTACCACACGGCAGGCCCTCATGCGCTGGAGATCGTCCGGAGACCCTGTGGCGGGCTCGACCGATCCCATGACTGCGGGCAACGGATCCCTGATGAGGCTTGCACCCGTCGCCATTCGCTACTGGAATGACCGTACCGCTCTTCGCGACGTTGCCGCGCGGCAAAGCAGGGTCACCCATGCCGCGCCGGAAGCGGTGGATGCGTGCGTGTATTGGGCAGAGCTCCTGGCAGAGGCGATACAAGGAGAACGTCGATCGCTTGTCTTCAGCCCGCGCAGTGAGCAGTACGCGGGAAGGGTTTCCCACGTCGCGCAAGGCTCCTGGCGCTCCAAGCGGCGTGAGGCGATCAGATCTGGCGGTTATGTGGTGGAGTCCCTGGAGGCTTCCCTCTGGTGTTGTTCCAGAGCTGTGGACTTCCGTGAGGCCGTCCTCGCTGCTGCCAATCTGGGTCATGATGCGGACACCACAGCGGCCATCACCGGGCAGCTCGCCGGCTCTTTGTTCGGATACTCCAGCATCCCCGAGACTTATCGGGAAAGGCTCGCCTGGCACGACGTTCTTCTGGATCAGGCGGACCGGCTGTTCGAGAAGTCTCTTGCTGCCGCGGACAGGGCGGCGCTTCAGTAGTCGCGGCACTGGCGGCATTGCAGGTCCATGATTGCGGTCATGGACCTGCCTGGATCAAGATACTACCGGATAGAATGGTTTACCCCAATCCTCGCGGGGGTTGTCCATCATGAGGTCAACAAACACCGGTACGAGAAAGGCCAGGACGGCTGCGCCATCCCGGACCTGGGCGCGATTGATGCCGCTGTTCCAGGTCGATCCGCCATGAACAATCTGGTTGCGCAATACGTATAGCCGGTCAAAGACGAAGCTGAGGACGCGCTTCGTATCGCCGTTCTGGACAGCCTGAGCGAATGCCCGTGAGGAAGCTTTGAAACGTTCCTCCCAGTCTTCGAAGCCCTCAATGCCGTTGTGGTGTTGCCAGAACGGATTGAAGACGTAGGGGTTGCTCATAAGCAGTCGTACGGGACCGGAGAAGCGTTGCCAGATCGCGTTGTAGATGCGTCGCTGTTCATCAAGCGCGATCAGCCTTTCAAAGAACTCGGTGAATGCGCTTCGCTCGCCTGGCTGCTTCACCTGAAACACATTCTCGTCAGCGTAGGCGGCGTTGAAGGCGATCCACAGAAAGATGAACTTGCCATCATCATCGTCGCAGGTTTCGGCCCGGCCGATCCAGCTGATGGCACGGTGGACACGCAGGCCCATCGTTTCGGGAAAGTTTTCCCGAAGCCTGCGCTGTTTAGCTTTCAGTTGATCGTAGGTGAGATCTGCAGTCATTGTCGTACTGCTGTGTCCAACCCCCCTCATAATTGATGTCCATTTCTGTATCAGGGAGTGCAGGGCGAATTCAACCGCGGAGCAAGGTAACGGTTGGGTGTCTCAGCTTTGTGCCAACGGGTCCGCGGGCCATCATTCGGGCGTCCGTGACCTGTTCCCCTGGAAAGTCCTCGTTTTGAGGTTAGCCTGTTCCCTGAAAGAGGAGAACTCTGCGTGATGAGCGTCAGCTTCTGCTTGGTTGTCAGCCGCCTGCGACGGACATCACTCGTCACCAATTCGACGTGTCGATAATCGTTAGACTTAAGCCTGTCCTCAAGCCTGTGTTTGCGCCGTTCTGCTTATGCCGGCTGTCCGGTCGAAATGGGGGGCAGTTCAGCCGGAGAGGCAATACTTTAGTTCAAGGGAAGATTGCCGGCCGCGTTGAGAAGGGGATCCTGTTCCTCGCTTGGGCGGGTGAGCTGGAACCGGAAGAAGCGAACGTTGAGGAGGAGGGTGGCAGCATGGGGGCTGAGAGCGAGCACGGCGTGGACTCTATTGACCGAACGCATAGGCAGGCCCCGATCGCCGTCTTTCTCGGGCGCAAGGATCCCCGGCATGTA
>Ga0207867_1002377_pt1 | contig 10347 bp, 5 predicted proteins | sample HigsolmetaAR206D_FD_184838 | JGI IMG/M metagenome (GOLD analysis project Ga0207867, IMG submission 184838) | Ionic liquid and high solid enriched microbial communities from the Joint BioEnergy Institute, USA - AR20-6-D (SPAdes) (version 2) ...
ATGCGCAACCGAACTTCGCCGAGTGTTAGCCCCTGATGAAGATCAAACCACGATTATGCAGCCGGAACATGTCAGCGCGGTCGTCGATCATCTGCTTTCAGACGCGGGGCTTTGTCTTGATGGGCAAAATATCATTGTCCGCAAGCAAATTCTGCCGCAATTAAATATTGGGAGCGTCCAAAAGGTTAATCCCGCTGTTCGTTAATCATTGAACCACTGGAGTGTTTGATATGCATCTGAGTCTTTATGATTTAAACATCATTCAAACGGTTCTTTTGTTCATCATTCTGTATGTGTTAGTTAGGAAAAAGTTCTGGTTGATTTTAAGAAGAACAATAAATGTATGCATCCATGGGCTTTCTAAGTTAGTCCCAAAATCCAAGAAACTCATTGTCTTTGGTGGAGAAAATGGGATGGGATTCAGGGGCAATCCGAAATATCTTTTTTTAGAACTGGTTAAAATACCCAGTCTTCATTGTGTTTGGATAGCTAAACACCCCTCTGTTGTAAAAGAACTTAATGACTTGGGGTTTGAAGCCTATTTACATCGTTCTTTAAAAGGTTATTATTACCAACTGAGAGCTAAACTCGCCATTCATTCACATGCACTGAATGATGACTTTAAAAATCAACTAATGGGTGGAGTGATTTCTTATAACACTTGGCATGGGGTAGGTTTAAAAAAGGTATGGGGTGAAAATAAGAAAACCTTCACTTATAAAGTGATTCACGATCCGAATCCCATCCGACGTTTTTTTGGCATGCTCGTTGTGAAAACCAACATGGGGAAGAAAAATTATGTCGTTTCGACGAGCAAAAGAGTATCGTCCTATTATCCAAGTACATTCGTTGTAAAAAAAGATAATGTCCTTGAGCTTGGCCAAGTTCGCAATGATATTTTTTTCAAAGAAACTGATGAAGATCAATTAATTCCCGAGTGGTATAGGAAGAATAAAGTTATTCTTTATATGCCCACACATCGCAATAAGGGGAAATTAGATAAGGATATCAATGAAGTTCTCGATTTTGAAAAAATTAATCAACTTTGTCATGACTTAGGATGTAAGTTTGTCATTAAAATGCACTTATATAGTTCCGGCTATGTCCCAAAGGAATTCGAACATATTGTGGACATCAGTAAAGAACCATATGATCCACAGTTTTTATTAAAATACGCGGATATGCTTATTACGGATTATTCAAGCTGTTATACGGATTATCTGATGCTCGACCGGCCTGTCATCTTTTATTGCTACGACTTATCGGAATATCTAAGCACATCCAATGAAATGTATTACAACTATTTTGAAGTCACACCCGGTCCGAAAGTGAAAACGATGGATGAACTGATCGAATCGATTAAAGACGGTTTTGCCTATCACCACGAAACATACAAAAAAGAAAGGCAGCGCGTCTTAAATATCTTTTATTCCATTGATAATCAAAGGCCGGTATTAGAAAAACAGTTAAAATTTATTTTAAACGACCTTTTAAAACTTGAAGTCGATGATTACAAGGAAGGCGTTCGGGAAAACCGCAAACATCAAAATATAGTATAAGAATGAATATTGTTCCGGAACCCCCACCTATAAACGTAGGTGGTTAGCGTCGGTCAAATGTCTATCCAATAAATGCATCAGGTCCACCGGAAAGGCGGAAAAGAAATTGAGTCTTTTAAAATTATTGCCTACTATCATTGTCAAATGGCTGCTTAGAAGCATGCATGGCGTTTTATGTCTTTTTCTTCGCGTTAATCCAAAGAAGGTCACTTTTGCTTCATACCGTTCCAATACTATAGAGGGAAATCTTTATTACTTATATTTGAAATTTAAGGAATTACATCCGGACTATCACTTTCATTTTTTGTTCAAAAAATTTGATGGCTCAAATATGGGTAAGGTTAAATATGTTTTTCATATGTTAAAAGCATGCGTGAATCTCGCCAATTCCGCCTTTTTTATTATTGATGATTTTTACTTTCCGGTTTATGTCATCAAACCGAGAGAACGAACCAAAATCGTTCAATTGTGGCACGCCTCCGGTGCTTTAAAAAAGTTTGGTCACAGCACCATTGGAAAGCCTTTTGGGCCAAGCCCCTTCTATTTAAAACGCGTCCCTATTCATGCCAATTATTCATTGGTCTTTGTAAGTTGCCGGGAAGTCATTCCCTATTATGCCGAGGCGTTCAATATGCCGAAGGAACGCATCATCCCTTTAGGTATTCCCCGAACGGACGCCCTTCTCTCAGAAACTTTTAGGCAAAGAACCAAGAGAAAGTTTGTCGATCAATTTCCGGAATCCCGGAATAAAAAGATTCTTTTATATGCCCCGACTTACCGAGGGAATAGCCATTATCAAGATACCTTTAAGATTCCGCTAGACATTGATTTAATGGAGCGTCATTTAGGGGATCGATATATTTTACTTGTCCATCTTCACCCTTATATGAGGCAAGAGGTAACGGTCAATAGAGATTCCGCCTTTTGTATCCATATCCATGAAGAATTCGACATTCAAGAGTTGCTGGTGATTGCCGATCTACTCATTACAGACTATTCCACCGTCATGTTTGATTACAGTTTGCTTGAACGTCCGATGGCTTTTATCGCAGCGGATCTGGAAGAATATATCCATGAGCGTGACTTTTACTATGACTTTAAATCTCTCATTCCAGGACCGTTATTTAAAGAAACACGAGAATTCATCGATTGGGTCAACCGGGAAGATTTTGAGCTGGAAAAAATTAAAAAGTTTAAACACCGGTTTTTTGATGATATCGATGGAAAAGCCGCTGAGCGGATTGTCAAATTCCTAACCGGTTAGTTTTGACCGCTTTGGAATATATATTGGATGACCGTTATACTTAAAAGTAAACCTGACCTCTCCGTAATAAAATGCAAGTGACCAATATTTGAGTCAACCAGACGTTTTGTTTCTGATTTGGCTTAAGCCATTTCGGAAACAAAACGCCAGAAAACTAAATAAAAGGTTTGTTCATTACGTTTTATTATGTATCTCATACATTCTTTTTTAAAGCCACTTGTTTCATCGTTGAATTGGCTGCATTTTTGATTAAATGGGAGTTATGCTACCTTAAGTTATAACCATAATCAATGTGTGTCGAATACAGAGTCCTCTCCTTATCCCCCTACGTCCTTCAGAAATGCAAATCAGCACCATTATCAGCGATATCCCTTCATCCACCTTTTAATAATGTTTTAAAGCTTCGATAATTAATAGGGACCATTTTACCCGGAATGTTAAATATGTTGTTTACATACAATCCCTCATAAGAAAATCTTTTAAAACTCCTTGAAGTTATAATAAAGTGTTTCCCTGTCTTATTGACTACCTTCACCAATTCTTGTTTTGGGTCGACATTTGATTTTATCGATTTCACCATGACTTATCGAAAAATGGGGCATAACTAAGAAATGGAACATATTTTCTTGAGGAGAATGTATCTGTTATTATCGAACATCTGTCGAATTTTCTAAGCCTATTGTAGTTTCTTTGAGGCACGGCATTGTTGCCAAGGATGATTGGCAGCGGGCTTGCAAGGAAACTTCTCTGAGCTCGCTTTTTGTTTTGGCAACGTGACTTTGCCCTTCAATTTAGTGGATTCTTGTAACGGAAAAGTCTTTTCTTTGTGCTGAATAAACGGCTTTTCATCCAGTGAAGCTTTAAATTTCCTTTGGGGGTTATGGGGAATGGTTTCGTAAACACTAACAACATTTATAACTGTAACAGAGTATGTTTTCAAAAGTTTTCCCTTGTTCAAGTTAAACAAATACTTTTTCCAGTTTGCTAGCTAGCTTTATTGGGCTGCCTCAATGGGTTTACGCCCCAAAGATGTAGTTCCATTACTCAGCGTTTTTTCAACATTTGAAACAAGTATTCAATACGGCCTTCTACCAGTGCTATTATGGGATTGATATTTAAATATGTCGCTTTTTGTATTACAATAATATTACCATTCGATTTTTGTTGAAATGTATCTTTTTAAAGTGAGTGGATAGGTTTGATAATGTTAAATCGTAAAATCCCTACGAAGATATTGTGCACTAAACGAAAAAAAAACAAATGGTCTTTTGAAATTTTAATTAGGCCAAATTCAGATATAACCAATTTAAAAATAATTGTAAAAAAAAGGGGGGGAGATATATCTATAAATATTCCCCATAAGTTATTTAAGAAAAGAGATTTTTATAAGGTTTATTTTGAAATAGATTTAATGGAATTGCCAATAAAACCTGGGTTATGGGATTTCTATGTAAATATTAATAATGAGATTAACTATAGAATTAATAATCCTTATTATAGGGTTTATAAAAAAATAAATAAACGGTTAGCGTCTACTTGTACCAGGGGTCGTTATTTGTGCTATCCCTATTTAACAGTAAAAGGAGGATTAAGCTTAAATTACAGAGAAAAAGGGAAATATGACTCACCAAAGTATATATTTAAAGAAAAGATTGCTCTTTTTATTTACTATTGTTTTAAACTGTATTGGGATAAGAAAAATATTTGGCTCATAAACGAGAAGTTCAGTAATACTGCTCAAGATAATTCATATTTTTTCTTTAAATATTGCATGGAAAATAAGCTTTGTAATAATTTATTTTATGTAATAAATAAAGAGGCAAATGATTACAAGAACTTAGAAAAATACGATAAACATGTCATTGATTTTATGAGTATTAAGCATATTATATATTTATTAGCTTCAAAATTTCTTATATCTTCCGAATCAAGGGCACACAGTTATATTTGGAAGGAATATAGAGGCAAAGTAAAAAAAGTTGTAAACAAAAAGAGACATGTTTTTTTGCAACATGGTGTAATTGGGTTGAAAAAAGTAGATTCAATCTTTAAAAAAGGTCTTCCAAATGGTACTGATCTTTTTTTTGCTTCATCTGAATATGAAAAAGAGATAATAATGAAAAATTTTAATTATAATTCCGAGGAAATAATTGTAAGTGGTTTATCTAGGTGGGATTTCATTAAAAATATTCCATCGAATAGTAGGAAAATTTTATTATTTCCTACATGGAGAGCCGAGTTAGATAATGCTACGGAGGAAGAATTTTTAAAGAGTAAATTTTTTTTGCAATATAAACACTTAATTTCTTCACCACAATTACATAACTTATTAGATCAAAATAATATTCGGATGACGTTTTGTATACATCCAAGAATAAATGATAAAATTAAATACTTTATATCAAATAGTCCCCTTATTCAAATAACAAAACATAATGAGCTCAAAATAAACGAATTAATAATGGAATCATCTCTTTTAATAACCGACTATTCAAGTGTATCTTGGGATATGTTTTATTTAGGAAAGCCGGTTATTTTTTTTCAAACAGGTTCAATTAATAGCTATATGAATTTAGACTTTGAGTTATTTGGTGATCGTTGTACTAATTATGATGAATTATTTAACTTGCTTTCAGATTACATTAAAAACGACTTTAAAGAAAAAGTTATGTATGGTGTATTAAGAGAAAGGTATTTTAAATTTATCGATAAAAATAATTCATACAGGATCTATAAAGGTATTAAAAATAAAGAAAAGGATTTATCAAAATCTGATAACATTACAAGTTTTATTAAAGATACTTATTTATATAAAGGATTGAGAAACCGTTTAAGATAAAGCTATGGAAGGGTAGAGTTGGTTTGAAACTATATTTTAAACTAAGCCATTATAGAATTTTAAATGACGTATTGGAAATTGTTATAAACGCTGAAACAAAAGATGACTTTTCGGCCATAGAGAAATACGTAAATAGCTTAATATTTCAGAGAAACCAACAGAACATCTTACTAACAAAAAATATATCTATAACCGATAACGTTGTAATTTGCAAAATTCCTTTGAGAAAATTTAATGAGTTAGAGAATTTTGAGGGTGTTTGCAAGATTTGTTTTGAAATAGATAACAAAGATAAAATTTATATTAGTGTTTATAATCCCTTTGAAGATGACAAATATATTTACATAGGTAAAGACTATATGAATTATAGATTTATCAAGTTTCTTGGCAAAAGTAATACATTAACAATAGAATGTATTAACAAGGAAAGTGATATTATTAACTTGGTAATAGATAAAGTCAATGATTTAACAAATGGCTTTAATATAAAAGGATCTATCTACCCAATTCTTATCAATGTTAATTCCTTTTTCTTTGAAAATAAAATTACCAATGAAACTATCAAATTAAAAATGAATCGTTATGATAATGGTAAGTTGGATGCGGATTTAGACCATCATATTAACCTTTTATCTGAGGAAGATTGGGCACTTTATTGTTCGGGAACAATTAACGAAGAAAATGTAATTTTAAAAGTCAATAATAGGTTTGAAGCAAAAGAGGTAATATCAACCTCTCTTATTGATGTTAAAACCTTTGACAATAAGTTAACAATTATCGGAAAAGCAACTTTTCACTATATGACTAACCCCAATAATGTGGTTAATAATGTTATATTAATTCATAGGAAAACCGGAATTGAAAGATCTTACTCTTTAACTGAAAAAAATTTTAAGGAAGAAATGTTTTTCTTAGAAATAGATTTAGAAAACAGTGATTTTATTAATTATGATGGTATATGGGATGTATATTTAGGATTTGAATTTAATTGTATACAAGATAAAATCCAATTAAATATTGATAGTGAAAATGAATTAATTACAGAAATGTTATTTTTATCTAAAACGGTTTATAATGGTGAGGGCACAATTAAAAAATTACGACCATATATAACTTTAGACAATAATTTGGCTTTGCTAATAAACCATGAAGTTTTACAGGGTCATATCGAAAGAATTGATTATCACGGTAATAAAATTGAACTAAGTGGTTATTTTAACATTCCTGATATAAGTTTTGAAATGAGAGATATTTATTTAAAAGAAGTTTCAACTGGAATGAGAATTCCATTAAAAAATGTTGTTAGAAAAAGCGAAGATAATTATGCCTTCATTTCGAGCTATAATTGGGAACTTTTTGACTATGAGAAAATGCATGAAGGAACCTTTGAGGTTTTAATCAATGTTCAAATTAGAGACCATCTTTTTGATTTAAGATTAGTGTCTAATATGGATGATATTAGAGAAAAATCAAAGGCTATAAAATATCCGCCGTTAACAGGCACGTTTAACCGCTATCCAATAAAAATTCTACCCTATTATACTGAGAAAAATGAATTATTAATATCAATAAGTAATTCACTAATTGCTACTTGTACCAATATTAAGATAGGAATGAAAAAAACAGTAATAAGCATAGAAGTAAATGACAGTAATTTACGATTAAAGGATTATCAATTATTATTTGTAAACCATTTAGAGAAAGAAATAAAGCATGCAATTACAGGGAAAGTTAATGAAGTAAAAAGTAAAACAGTCATTAATTTCTATCTAAATAAAAGGATAATAACTGAAGCAAATCTCCAAGCGCAAAACCAATTATTTTTAGGTGTAACCATTAATAATAAATTATTTATAAGAAAGATAAAAGGAGCAAAAGATATCGTAGATCATAATTATACTTTTATATCTAATGCCAAAAAGATTAATCCAAATTTACATTATTCAATTTTCTTTGATAAAAAAAGTAAAAATGCTTTCTTTGAAATAAGAGAGTTAAAAGCTCATGAAAACAAAATAGTTAGAATCAAATATCTATTAGCGAGGATTGTCGCAAAATCTATCAAAAAATTTATTAAGAAGGATATTTGGTTAATTGGGGAAAACCTGGGCCAAGTCGCTCAAGATAACGGTTTTGCATTTTTTGAGTATTGTATGAAAAATAATATTCCCGAAAAGGCTTATTATATAAGCACAAAAGATAATAAAAATTTAAATAATTTAAAACCATTCTTAAATAAAGTTGTCTGGTACGATAGTTTTAAACATTTTGTTTTATATTGCTTAAGTGAATACCTAATCGTTAGTCATGGGATAAGAGATGTCATCCCAAGTATTGTTCATAGACGTATGGGTAGTAACCCTAAGAAGGTAATATACTTACAGCATGGAATTATCGCAATGAAAAGGTTAGGATTCAATAGTAAGTCGTATAATGGGAAAATAAAAAAATTTGTCGTATCCTCAAAATTTGAAAAGGAAATTTTAATAAAAGATATGGGGTTTAGAAAAGACCAGGTAATGGTTACTGGTTTAGCTCGTTTTGATTCTTTAATCGATAACAGTAATAATAAGGCTACCAAAGAAATTTTAATTATCCCAACTTGGAGAGAGTGGATTATTGATTCTCGCAAAGAATTTCTAGAATCCAAGTTTTTTAAAGCCTATAAAGAATTATTAGAGGATAAAAACCTTCATATGATTTTAGAGGAAAATAATTTGATTATAAAGTTTTATCCACATATTGAAATTCAAAAAAAATATAAAGAAGACTTTAAATCGAGCAATAAACGAGTTCAAATAGTAAATGTAGGCAAAGAAAATATAAAAAATTTAATTCAGAATAGTTCCATAATGATTACTGATTATTCTAGTGTTGCTTTTGATTTTAATTATTTAAAGAAACCCGTTATATTTTTCCATTTTGATTTAGATGAGTATTTATCACATAGAGGATCTTATATTAATCTCCGAAAAGATTTAATAGGTGATATAGCGACAACAAAAGAAGATGTTATAAACTTTATCAAATATTATTTGGAAAAAAACTTTGTTCCAAATCCTAAAAATCTTATTAAATCCACAAAATATTATGAATTCCATGATCGGAATAACGCTAAACGTATTTATGATGAAATAAAGAAGGTATCTAAAAATAATGGATAAAAAAATAAAAATTTCTTTTCTGGTTTACAATATTTATGGCATGGGTGGTACGGTCAGAACTGTTGTAAATACGGCTAACTATTTTGCTTCAAATAATTATGAGGTGGAAATTATTAGTGTTAGAAGAACGGCCAATAAACCTTTATTTAAAATTGATAAAAGAGTAAAGGTTAAACCATTATTTGACGCAAGAAGGGGAAAGCTTTTTGGTGAAAATACGCCGTTATATAAAAAAATTATAAAACGCATCTTGTTAAAGGTACCTAGTAAGTTTATTGACAGAAGTGAAGATTTGTACCATATGTTTAATTTATTTGTTGATATTAAAATTATTCAAGCTTTAAAGAAGCTTAAGAGTGATGTATTAATAACAACAATACCATCTTTTAATATATTAGCCACTAAATTTGTTAATAAAAGGATTATAAAGATTGGGCAAGAACATAAATATTTTAAAGGGCATGATGAAAAACTTCAAAAAAAGATTAAAAAATATTATCCTAAATTGGATGTCCTTACATGTCTAACCGATGCAGAGGTACACGAATATAGGAACATATTAAAAGATGGAAAAGTAAAAGTGTATAAGATAGAAAATGCAACATCAATCCCGCCGGAATCAGCAAAATTAGAGAATAAGGTAGTAATCGCTGCAGGTAGATATGCAAGACAAAAGGGGTTTGATCTATTAGTACAAGCATTTTCGAAAGTTCTCGAAAAACATCCCGATTGGAAATTAAAGATTTTTGGATCGGGCGAGGATGAAGAATTATTAAGAGATATCATTTTTAAAGAGAAGGCATATAATAGCATCTTTTTAATGCCGAAAACAGATGATATATTATCAGAAATGATGAAGTCATCTATTTATGTTTTAAGTTCAAGATACGAGCCTTTTGGTATGGTAATAATAGAAGCTATGTCAGTAGGGCTTCCTTGTGTTAGTTTTGCATGTACCGGTCCGAGTGAAATTATTAAGGATCAGGAAGACGGGATACTAGTTCCGGAAGGTGATGTTCAAGGATTATCCAATGCTCTAATAACATTAATAGAATCGCCGGAATTGCGCTATATATATGGAAGAAATGCAAAAAAAAATGTTGAAAGATATTCTTTTAAAGTAGTTGGCGCTAAGTGGGAAAATCTTTTAACAGAGGTTTTAAAATGAATGTTGATATCCGTTGGTTTTGCTTAATAGGGCTTCCATCTGTTTCGTCTTTATTAGGTGACTATTCATCGCTTTAAACTATTGTATTTACTACCTTATTGCAAGCAAATACATTAGCAATATCATGTGGGCCGGAGTACTCATACCAACCTTAAGGAATTAAATGGTTAATCTACATTGATGGTAAAAAAGGATAGAGCCATAGATAAGCACATATTAAATGGTTTATCTACGGCTTTCTTTATTTTTTATATTTGAATCAATTTCATAATTGCTTTTGATTAGAAAAGGTATAGAAGCAGAATTTCAATATTCTTTAAAAAAATTACACGGTTATCTATGGTCGCGGAAAT
>Ga0207867_1002385_pt1 | contig 10306 bp, 10 predicted proteins | sample HigsolmetaAR206D_FD_184838 | JGI IMG/M metagenome (GOLD analysis project Ga0207867, IMG submission 184838) | Ionic liquid and high solid enriched microbial communities from the Joint BioEnergy Institute, USA - AR20-6-D (SPAdes) (version 2) ...
CGCCATCGTGCGGCGCTGGTCAGCGATCTCGCCGGTCTTTGCGTCGTAGACGACCTTCGACCGGTACATGTTCTGCGTCTGCTTGACCAGCTGCATCGCTTTGGCCGGTGGCAGATTGCCCGTGTCGATGTAGAAGATCCGGCGCTCGGGAGCCCTGGAGAGGCGGTAGACAACCAGCGAGTCCTCGAGGATCCGGAGCTGGTTTGTGACCTTCAGCGCCTTCTGGAGGTAACCATAGATGATGCCGCTCGTCGGGTCCACCAGACCGCTGTGCACGAACGCGATGGCGTCCGGGGAGATCTTGACGATTCCCGACCCCTTCGGGGCTTGTCCCTGCATATAGGACGCGTCGCCGAACAGCTGCCCAGAGAACTGTCGGTTGTACGTGACGATCGCCTCGACATAGATGAAGTAATCGTCGACGACTCTCTTAACTTCCGCCCCGGTAAACGGGTCGGGCTCCGTGGTGATTTCCTTGACCCTCTTGACCTTCCGGGGATCCAGCGGACGGAGCTCGATGATGCCTCTCTCTGGCTCGTTCGGGTCGACGATCTTGTGGAACACTAGCCTGCTGTCCACATACCACCGGCGGAACAGCTCGTAGCCCTTGAACCTGAATTTCAGCAGGTTGAGGACGTTCTGGAACTCTTGCTCGATGGCCTCCCGGACGTTCTCCGGTATCTCCTTCTCGAGCTCGGTGAGGTCGAGAGACACGACTGGCTGCTCGTCGTCGACGACGATGGCCTCGTTGGTGATCTCGTCTACGGCGAAGTCAATCTTCGCGTAAAGGGCGAGGGTACGGTATCTCTCGATGAGCTCGGCGTCCGAGCTGACACCCGCGTCCATACTGAGGACGTAGGCGTGGGTCAGGCCGCTCTTCCCGCCATGGGTGTCGATCTGGATTGCGCCGTCGTCGACAAGCGGGGGCGCGAACGAGTAGGCTGCGGCCTGCTCTTCACGCTTCTGGTCCCGGTTGATCGAGAGGCCGAACATCGGCCGGTTGTCCGCCATGTAGATTTCTGCTCTTTGCTATATCTACAATAGATACATGGAAGAGGAGATTTTTCTCGTGTCGAACATCATCCAGAAGAACATCACGACGGCCGACGGTTCGGAAGAGGAGTATACCGTCGTCGAACTGTCCGGTCGCGGCCTTGGCCCATACGTCCCGCTGACGACCGACTCCGTTGCGGTAACTGGCCCCGAGTACGACCTTGGCGCGACCTACGACGGATATGACTTCGGCGGCGACGCCATTGGTCACTTCCGGTACAAGGTCAACACCTACACTGAAGCTCGCACGCTGAACGCGGTCGACAAGGGTGCTCTCGTCCTCGTCGATTCGGCCGATCCGGTAGTTGTCACGCTCCCCGCCGACTGGAACCCCGGCGACTTCGCGATCATCCGCCAGGTCGGTGCCGGCGCCGTCTCCTGGGCTGCTGACACGGGCGCGACTGTCGCACTCCCAACCACGCGGGCAGCCCACACCCAGATCGCCGAACAGCATGCCGAGATCACGGTCAGGGTCGTCTCCAACACCGACGGAGAATCCGCCGTGTGGAGCATCACCGGTGAGACTGGCGACGGCGCGTAACGGATCAGGTCACTGTCTGGGAACGGGGCGGCTCTGCCGCCCTTTCTCATTTCTGGGGAGGGACCACTTCGAGGTGGACAACGTGCACACGGTGGTCCTCACCGCCGCGCCTGACGATCCCTTTCGAGTGCTTGACAACCCTGAACTTCGTCCCGCGCGCGAGGAGGAACTCGGACTCCTCCTTCTTCTGGTGACCGAAGTCGTGCCGGTCCAGGTGGTAACCGCGGGAACCCTCTGGCACGTAGATCTTGGCGATCGTCTCAGACCCCGACCATTCACTGAATCGGTGCGCGATCGCTGGGTCGTGTGACGTCGACACGAACGCCCTGTCGACGAACGTGTGACCCGGCTTGAGTGACCTCATCTTCGCCTGGATTGCCTCATCGAATCCCCGGTACACGGTGAGCGGCTTCTGCATCACGTGGGAGGTCACCTTATCGAGGTCAGAGACGACGTCCCTGTGCATCGGTGAAGGGTTCCGCCCACGGCGGAGGTCGGCATTGATCTGCCGGTACGCGGCGCTCTTGTAGATGGCCAGCGAGCTCAGCCTCTTTCCGGCGAGCGTACGACCGATGGACTCCATGTGGTCGTGATACGAGCTCTCGTGGTCTCCGGGGTTGCTCTTCTGGAGTCGCTCGACTTCGGCCCCGGCGCCAATCTCCTCACCGATCGGCACTTCACCGAACTGCTCGTCGTGGAACTCGCCGGGACCCCAGTGGTACCGGCGGACGCCGAAGTAGTCGGACGCCACTGAGCTCAGGAGTGGGCGGAACTTCATCTCATTTCTCCAGTGTACTTTCTTGTCCAGGTGTGATATAGTATCCACTAATCAGCCAGGAGGTAGCAAATGACCGTCAGCATCACTCACCGAGATTCAATCGCTATTGCGTCGTTCGTCTACACGGTCTGCGCGATACTCGAGTCGAAGGGTGTCCCGTACCCGATGGCCGAGCGTACGTGCCACCACCGGCTGCTCACGATCCTCAAGAAGATGGCCGACGGTGAGGACACCGAGAAGGTCGCCGATGATCTCTACCACGACATGTGCCAAGACTCGTTGCTCTTGTCGCGCACGTCCGACGAGTAAATTCTGAGCAGGGTGTAGCTCAACCTGGTAGAGCTCCTGGTTTGGGTCCAGGAGGTTGGGAGTTCGAATCTCTCCGCCCTGACCAGTTTGCCGATAGTGTGTTCTGCGTACGGCAGAAACAACGAAGGGGAGCCGATTGGCTCCCCTTCGCGTCTCTGGTGTCTGGTTTTTTACTGGCTCGGAGGCGTCGAGTTGGCGATCTCGTTGAAGTTGACGTCCGAGCCGACTGCGAAGAAGTTCAGAGCGATGTAGTTGATGCTCCGCGCCGGCTTCACGTAGATGTCGCCGACGAACTCGTTCCGATCGCGCACCGAGCCGGGGTTGTTCGCCTCGGAGCAGACCACCAGGAAGTCCTGGATACCGCGGCGACCCTTCACGTCCCGGAGGAACGGCGAGACCATGTTGCGGAACTGCGACCGCGTGGTCTCGTCGTTGAACTCGAACAGGAAGTAGCGTGCCGCCTTGGCGATCGTCTTCTCCAGGACGATGAAGAGCCAGCGGACGTTCATGCGGTCGAACGCCGAGGGCTTCGTCTGGAGGGTCTTGTCGCCGAGGAGGACCGGACCCTCACCGCGCATCCAGTAGACCGGGTTCACGTTGTTCGCGTAGAGGAGGTCGCGGAACGGCTTCCGCGGGTTCCACGCGAGCTTCGCGACGTTCTTCAGGCGGCCGCGGTTCAGGCCCGCGCCGGACCACCACGGGTCGTAGAGCTCGTGCGTCTGGCTGTAGATGCCGGCGCAGAACCCGTTGTCAGGGATCCAGCGGTACTTGTCGTTGTACGAGTCGTAAACGTACGCCCAGTTCGACGACATGTGGCCGTACGAGGTGCTCGGCAAGCGCTGGCGGTCAGCCACGACTGCGTCAGCCTCACGATCTTTGTTGTTGACCACCGAGTTCATGGCCGGCGAGAAGTATCCGACGCAATCCTTCCGTGCCTCGGTGATGTTTGCGATGATGTGGTTGTCGACGGCCGCGTCACCGGCGGAGCCGATGATGTGGTAGACCTCAACCTCCTCCTCGTCGCGCAGCAGGTCGTAGCCGAGGATGCGCACACCAGAGGTGACCTGGGTCGCTTCGTCGTTCGCGTCGACGCCGCCGGTGAGGTTCTTCGTGCCCCAGCTGTAGATCGCGTCCGGAATACGGACGTACTGGGACCGGCTGTTGATCACGTCCTTATAGTAAATGGACGTGCCGTCCCAGAACCGCTCGCCAGGCGTCAGGCTGAGGAACTCATAGCGCTCGAGGAGCGAGTTCGGTTCGCGCGTGTCGACGAATTCGCCCGTGCGGTCGACTACGACGGCATGGATCTCGGTCTGGTTACTGAACAGCTTCACGTTGTCCGTGCCGGTGTTCGGGAACCCGTACTCCACAGTAATGTCGGCCGAGGCCTCCGGAGCACCCCAGAAGACGCTGATATTCCCGAGGCCGGCAGCCGGCGGGGACGAGAAAGTCAGTGTCGTGTCCGCGCCGGCGTCCTCCACGAGAACCTGGCCGGAAGTCGGCGGGCCCGTGTCGATCACAGTGAACGAGATACCGTCGACGATCACGACGGCCTGGTCAGCGATGCCGGACACGCCGTTGATGGTAAACACGGTCGTGAGGCCGTCGCCGTTGAAGCCAGCGCGACCGATGCCGAACTCGACGCTGTTGCCGGCGATCCGGACGGTGCCGAGTGGTGGGACGAGAGCCGAGCCGGTGTAGTGCGGGACCACGTCGCCATCGATCTTGACCTCCGCCTGCGAAGCGTCGAGGGCATTCGCGTTGGCGAGGGTGAACTTGTAGGTCGTGCCGTCGCCGACGAAGTTCTCGGTCGTCGTGTTGAACACGATCGCGCCAGCGGTGAACTGGAACTGACCAGGGTCGGTGCCCTGGAACCGGCGGATGCCGTCGACGGTCACGACTGCGTCGCTTGGGAGCACGCCGCCGTAGGACGCCGGCAGGGTGAACGACTTGAGCGGGGCAGAGCTGTCACCGCTCCACTTCGTGACAGTGGCGGCAGGGGCGACCGCGAACCGGTCCTTGTATTCCCAGTTGTCGTACTCGGATGCGCGGGCCGCGCTCCAAATGAGGCTATTGCCCATCGCGCCTGGGTAGCGGGCGATCACCTCGTTGCTGATAAAGTCGTCCTCGAGGTCATCGTCGTTGTACACCAGGACTCCGCCAAGGTTGCTCGTGGCGACAGACGAGCCGGAGGCGACGCCCGAGCCGGCCGTGACGAGCTCCACGGTCTGGACAGAACCGTCGACCGGGTTGGTGCTGGTGACGCGGACATGCGCGTCCGAGACCGTGCCGGCAATCTTGACCACGTCGCCGGCGATGTAGCCGGTGCCCTTGTTCGAGGCGTCCACCGAGACCGACGAGACCACGCCGTTCACAGTGTTGACGGCCAGCTTCAGACCGGATCCGACGCCGCCGCTCGCAGCGTTGCGCGCCTCGTCACCGACCACTCGGACGAGCTTGAGGTGGTTGGCGTACGACAGGAACGAGGCCGAGACGAAGAAGTCGCGGAACACGGAGTCCGTCGGACGACCGACGCGCCGGACGAGAGTCTCGACCGAGTCGATCGTCATGATCTGATTGCACGGACCCCACCGGAAGTTACCGACGAACCCGCCGACATAAGTGCCAAGCCCGTCGACCCTGATGGAGAGGTCGTGCTCGGTCACCACAATCCCTGGGCTGACCTGGAACGGCATATGTTTTTCTCCTATGAACTCTGAATAGCAGTTCTCTGGATATCTACCTCCAGGGCGCAAGTTTGGTAGATATGACAGGAGAAGTACCTGTCATGACCGACGAGATCGACAGCAGCATCGGCATCGACTTTGGGGAGCTGGACTCTGCCAAGACGATCCTGCGAGACGGAGCGTACCAGGACGAGAAGAAGCGCCCGCCAGAGAATCCGAACAGCGAGGACGTCGAGTTCGCGCGGGAGAAGGTCCGCTTCGCGATGGAGGTGGGGGCGAGGGTCCTCGAGAATGCAGAGACCCTGACCAAGATAACAGAGGACGTTAGGGCCGTCCGTGTCGTCGCGTCTCTTATCGACTCTATCGCCCATTCAGCTGACAGGCTCGTCCGGCTCCGGGAGCAGCCCTCCACTCCCCAGGTTCAGGGGAGCGACAAGGCCGCCCTCCCGCCTCCCGGGGAGAAGACGTTCGTCTTCGTTGGTTCGCCGGCCCAGCTCCAGCAGCACATGGATAGCAAGATGAAGGTCGTTGAAGGAGAGAGCAAGTGAGGCTGCTGCTTGAAGCTGCGAAGAGGGATCTCGACAAGGGTGACCGCCGGAAAAGGTTCCGGTGGGGCGAGGACGACGTTACAATCGACAAGACCCCGCAGAGAGACCGGAAGGACAGGTTCCGGTGGAAGGGCGACGAGATCGTCCGGAGCGAGAAGCCGGTCAACGAAGAAGCGGCTCCGAAGTCCATCAGTCATATCGAGGAGCTGCAAAAGACTAAGGGTTCGGACCACGAGGACGAGTTCGCCGAGCACGCGAAGTCGTTCTCCAAAGATCACCTGAAACACATTGGAATGTACAAGAATAACTCGGCTATCAATGATTTTCTCCGGAGTAATTCCACACTATACGAGAGTGACCGCGACCACGTCAAGCACCTCGACCACGTCACGAGTCACGTCCTCAGGAAACCAATGACGGTATTTCGCGGGTTTGAGGATTACGGGCCCAAGATCCATGCGTTGAAAGTAGGCGACGAGTTCCACGACAAAGCGTTCGTCTCGACTTCCATGAACCCTCACGTAGTCGCCCGAGAATTCGCGGAACCGAAGATCGTTCAATCTGGCAGGGGCAAGAGCGCACGCTTCGAGGCCCACTTTCACATCGCGCAGATCCACGTCCCAGCCGGGATGCGAGGTTATCACATTGACCGGCACCAGAATACGAGCCCGTATCACAAGAACGGGGAAGAGGAGGAGGTACTGCTCCCTCGCAACACGCGGTTCCGCGTGATGGGTCACTCTCACTACCAGGCAGAGAATCACGATCACTACCACATTGTCCACCTCGAAGTCATCGGGCACGGAGAAGACAAGTGAGGCGTTGATGTCCTACCGTTTCGACCCGGAGCAGCTGAAGAACCCGAAGGAGCCGACCGAGTTCAAGTGGGACTGGCAGCTCGACAATCCGCTGCACCATCTCCCGTATCCGGAGGACCCAACGCCGTACACCCCGCGCGACCGTTACCTCGGGCACCCGAACATCCGGCGCGCGAACTCGCAGCCGACCCAGTGGACGGCCGAGATGATCGAGGAGTACAAGAAGTGCGCCGAGTCGGTCGAATACTTCTGCACCCGGTACTACCAGATCATCAGCCTCGACCACGGTCAGGTGAAGATTTCTCCGTTCCCCTATCAGAGGGAATTCTGGAAGGTCGTTGAATCGAACCGGTTCGTCATCGCTCTCCAGAGTCGCCAGTCAGCTAAGACAACGTCGGTAGTCGGGTGGCTTCTCCACCACGCGCTGTTCAGCAAGACGGCCAAGAGGATTGCCCTCGTCGCGCACAAGCTTGACCAGGCGCGAGAGATCATGGAGCGCTTCCAGATCGCCCTGGAGGCCCTGCCGTTCTTCCTGCAGCTCGGCGTCAAAACGTACAACAAGAGTCGCATCGTCTTCGAGAACGAGACCACGGTGTTCGCGGCCGCGACGAGCTCCGGCAGCCTTCGAGGCAAGTCCGTCAACGTCGTCTACCTCGACGAGTTCGCGTTCATCCACAACGACCGCGCGTTCATGAAGGCGACGTGGCCGGTCATCTCGTCTGGTAAGACGACGAAGATCCTCATCACGTCCACCGCAAACGGCGCGAAGGGCGCGTTCTACAACATCTGGCAGGGCGCCGTGCTCGGCGTCAACGGGTTCGTGCCGTTCCGCGTCGACTGGTGGGACGTCCCCGGGAGGGACGCCAAGTGGAAAGCCGAGCAGATTGCTCAGACGTCACAGGAAGATTTTGACCAGGAGTTCTGCAACGCATTCCAGGGCACGTCCAACACGTTGATCAACGGCAACGTCCTCTTCAACATGACCCCGCGGCCGCCGGTGTGGACCGGCGACGATGGTGTCGAGGTCTTCGACAAGCCGGTCGACGGGCACAGCTACGTGATGACCGTGGACGTCTGCAAGGGACGCGGGAAGGACCGGTCGACATTCACGGTGTGGGATGTCACGGACGGGAGGTTGGAGCAGGTCGCGACGTACCAGAATTCGACGATCTCCCCGATAATCTACCCGGACCTGCTATACAAGTGGGCGAAGATCTACAACCGGGCGCTGGTCGTCATCGAGTCCAACGACGAGGGTGCCAGCGTCGCCCGGTCTCTCTACTACGACCTCGACTACGAGGAGGTGTTCGTCGAGAACCTGAGCAAGGCCCACGGCATCGGTGTGTTCGTCGACAAGAAGGTTAAGCGCATCGGCTGCTCGAACATGAAGGACCTGATCGAGTCAGGGAAGATGATCGTCCGGGACAAGAGGACGATCGAGGAGCTGCTCACGTTTGTTCCGACGAGGACCGGGTACGAGGCTGAGCCCGGTTACCACGACGACCTCGTCCAGAACCTATGGCTCATGTCCTGGTACGTCGACACGGACGTCTTCAAGGCGCATGCTGGTACAGGAAACCTGCGCGAGAGACTCAGGGCCGAGCGAGAGAAGGCCATTGAGGAGTCGGTCCCGTTCGTCGGGCTATTCCCCGGGATGGTTGACCCGATAGAGGATCTGATCGCCAAGGGGTATATGCCGCCGACGCTCGATGGTTGGGACTTCATGAGGAACGTGAAGAAGGAGGAAGAGGAGGTCGAGGCCCCGTGGGACCCGCCGTTCCTCGGCCCAGACGACTAGCGACCGGGGATCTCCGCCGGAACAACCGCGGCGCCCCGGATGCAGACGTATCGTGCGTGTGCCGGTCCGCCTGCGGCCTTGATAGTCTCAATCGCTTCCGCACACTGATACTCTGTGGCGAACGGACCGAACTGCTGCATTCCGCCGGAATCAGTCCCGGCGAACGCGGCGATGAACCACACGACCACCATGCTCATGCCCTGAACTCCTCTGCGAGAGCGACTGTCCACTTGCCATTGTGCGCAAACAGGATGACTCTCTCGTCGAACTCTGGTTCGCGCGGTGCATAGACGTGACACCGCTTCCCCGCGACTTCGAACTCTCCGAGGTAGTCGCGAAAGCCCAGGCGCTTCAGTGCACGGAGGGCTTCGGTCTGGTTCGAGAATTCGCGTGACACAGGCATCTCCATTGAATGTTCCGATGGAGAGATAGTATCACAAATCGCCGCGGATGTACACTACTAAGGTAGGTCCGGTGGCCCGTCGACTCTCTCGATATTCGGGTCGTCTGGAGTCGGTCCAGGAGTGACGTTGACGTGCGACGAGGCGTTGCCGCTCTCGAAGAAGCCGTCCTCCTGGAATTGGTAGTCGATGACCAGCTTCTCGATGCGAGACTTGTGGACCGGCAGGGTCGCGCCAGGGCCACCAATCTTCTCGGCGACGGCCTGTTCGCGCTGGTTGCCAATCGGGCCGCTGAGGTTGTACTCGGCGATGAACGTCAGCGTGTGGATCACTTGATAGACGTTCTCGGACGGCAGGGCATCGTTGTTGTCCTCGTGGGTGATCCCGACAAGCCTGATCGGAACGTCGAGGTGGCGGTTCTCGTCCGCGGGATCCCGCATGACAACCGTCACGTTCGGGTTGAAGAACGGGAGGATCTGCTCCAGGATCTGGAACGAGTCGCTCTGGGAGCGCGACGCGATCTTGAGGACGAGCTCGACGTCGTACGGCGTCCACCAGTGCATCACGCCGACCTTGCCATCGGGCGCGTCCTCGTGGCGGAGGAATCGCTGAGATGTCATTGAGAGGCGGCCGTTGTTGAGGCTGATCCCCACGAAGTCGTACGTCATGCGCGGGTAGACGCTGTGACCCTTGGACGCTAGCGGGCCATCGTCGGTCTCCTGGATCGCCTGGCGTATGAACCTCTTGTCACCCGGCTCGAGCTCGATCGGGACACGCTTAATGATCTCCCCGATGCTGCCGTCCGGGTTGAAGCGGACGACCGAGATCGAGTCGAAGAGGCTCCCGAAGACGACGAGGAGCTTCCGTATGCTATCGTGACCGAACCACGCGCCGTACAGTGCCATGATCACCTCGCGTCCGGCTTGATGTACTGGCTGATCTGCTCGTCGATCGCGTCGTTCGTCGAGATCTTCGAGTAGTCGACGATGTCGTCATCGACCGGATCACGAACGATGCTGTCTTTGAGGAGAACCTCTGGGAGACCATCGAGCTCAGCGAGCGCCGACTCGACTTCGTCAGGCATCTTCTCCGCGCCGCTGCGGAAGAATTCGCACTTCAGCTTGTAGACATGCAGGTGCCCACCGGACACCATGAGGTTATCGGGCTCGGCGAACCTGATCTCGAGAAGCGCCCGCGTCATCGGCACGAAGATGAGGTCACCTTCGTTCGGCCGGCCGGGGATCTGGAGCGCGTCTGCCGGGACCTCCTCGGCAAACCTCGCCTTGGCGATCGTGACCTCGATCGTCGTAAGCCCCATGATGTTGAGGTTGTTCAGCATGAAGGCGTTCTCGACGAGCTGCTCCATGCCGCTG
>Ga0207867_1002401_pt1 | contig 10260 bp, 11 predicted proteins | sample HigsolmetaAR206D_FD_184838 | JGI IMG/M metagenome (GOLD analysis project Ga0207867, IMG submission 184838) | Ionic liquid and high solid enriched microbial communities from the Joint BioEnergy Institute, USA - AR20-6-D (SPAdes) (version 2) ...
ATCTTCACATTGGCAAGCTCAACGCCAGTCCCGTCCGGCTTCACCCGAACCTTCACGTTCGCATCAACCACCCGCTTCACGGGCACAAGAACCTTCATTCCACCACTCCTCTTCGGTCACGGGAGGAGGAGGACCTTCGTCCCCCCAAAGATCGCATGGCACCAAACTGCTTGGCGTTTGCGTCAACTCGGCCAACCGTGTCAACCGCAGCCCCCGGAATCACGTCCGGGAAGCCGCTGCGCCCCCCATCTGGCGCAAAGGGCGCGGCACGGCTGCAACACCCTCACATCAGCGGTTCGCCCCGGGCACCCAGAGCACATCCGCCCGGCCCCGGTCATTGAGATGCCGGGCCAGCACGAACAGGTGATCGGACAGGCGATTGAGATACTGGATGGCAACCGGATTGATCGGCTCCTGCTCGGCGGCGGCGACCGTCAGCCGCTCGGCCCGGCGCGTAACGGTGCGCGCCAGATGCAGACAGGCCGACGCCGGCGACCCGCCCGGCAGAATGAAACTGTTCAGCGGCGCCAGCTCGGCGTTCAGCGCATCGATCTCCCGCTCCAGCCGCTCCACCTGCGCGGGCTGGATCCGCAGCGCGCCTTCCATGTCCGTGCCGGGCGTCGCCAGATCCGCGCCCAGATCGAACAGGTCGTTCTGGATGCGCGCCAGCATGGCGTCCGCCTCCCCCGACGTATGCAGGCGGGCAAGACCGATGGCGGAACTGGCCTCGTCCACCGTGCCATAGGCCTCGATGCGCAGCGCGTGCTTGGGCAGACGGGTGCCGTCCACCAGGCTGGTCTGCCCCGTGTCGCCGCCGCGGGTGTAGATTTTCGTCAGCTTGACCATGGGCTCAGTCGCCGCCCCCGCCCGCCAGAAGCAACAGGATGATGACCGCCAGCACGGTCAGCCCCTGGAACAGGATGCGGTACCACATCATCCTGTTCTGCTTCTCGCCCGACACATCCTTGCCGGAGGCGAGGAGGACAAGCCCCCGGACCAGCGCCCCCACCGTGAGCAGCGCTCCGAGGATGATGACGCCCAACATGAAACCGTTCATTTGCCTGTCCCCTTTCGCAAGGCCGAGGCTCCCGAAGAGCCGGGGTCGTGCCCGCACCCGCAGGCCCAACCCGCAAGATCGTCCCGGGCCAACGTGTGGATTAGCGATTTTCTCCGCCGCCTGCAAACCGCCGCCCCGTCTGCGCCGGTCAGGCCCCGAGGCCAAGGCGGCGCAGCACATCCGCCCGCGTCCACCCTTGCGCGCGCAGATCCGCCAGCGCCGGCGCCCCCGCCCGCTTGGCCAGCCGCTGGCCGTTTTCGTCGGTGAGCAGGCGGTGATGATGGTAGCGCGGCGTCGGCAGGCCCAGAAGCGCCTGCAACAGCCGGTGTATGTGGGTGGCGTGGAACAGGTCCTGCCCCCGGATCACGTCGGTGACGCCCTGGAGGGCATCGTCCACCGTCACCGCCAGATGGTAGCTGGCGGGCGTCTCCTTGCGCGCCAGCACCACGTCGCCCAGAGCGAGAGGATCGGCCGCCACCACCCCGGCTTCCGCATCCTCCCACACGAGCGGGCCGGTCAGCGCCAGCGCCCGGTCGACGTGTAGACGCAGGGCATAGGGCCCGCCGGAGGCCATGCGCTCCTGCCGCTCGCGCGCGCTCAGGTGCTTGCACAGGCCCGGATAAAGCGGACCATCGGGACCATGGGGCGCCGCGCCGGAGCGGGCAACCTCGGCAGCGATGTCCCGGCGGGTGCAGAAGCAGGGGTAGAGCAGGTCAAGGGCGGAGAGCCGGTCGAGCGCCTGCCGGTAATCCGCCATGTGCGCGCTCTGGCGGCGCACCGGCTCCTCCCAGACCAGCCCCAGCCACGCCAGATCCTCGCAGATGCCCGCGATGAACTCCGGCCGGCAGCGGGTGGCGTCGATGTCCTCGATGCGCAGCAGGAAACGCCCGCCGCGCGCGGCGGCATAGCGGGCGTTCAGCAGGGCCGAATAGGCATGGCCCAGGTGCAGCCGCCCGGTGGGCGACGGCGCGAAGCGGGTGACGACGGAACCGGAGGCGGACGGAAGCGAAGGCATGGCGGCTGACATGGCCCGCGCACCCTAGCCCGGGGCCGCGCCCGCCGGAAGAGGCTGGTTTTTTAATTCGTTTATATTGTTTTTTTCCTATTTACGGACGGAACAAACAGGAATAAACGGAGAACATACGGTGGTAGCCCGATGTGGTGGCGAAGCGTTCGGCGGCAGGCATCCAGGTTGCCTGCCCGGTGGGTCGTGTGGCGCTTCGCTCTTTCTCATCGTTGGATACACACCCGCGCCCGTCGGCCGAGACCATGTCACTGTGGCAGGCCGCGCGCCGGGGGAGGCGGGCCCACGGGCAGGCCCCGCGCGCGGGGAAGGCGGCGGGGGAATGCGGCGGGGCCGCTGGCGAAACATCCGTGACATTTTTGCGTTGCGGGCCGCCGGACCTCAAACGCGGTCTTGACGATACCAGATCATGTCATGTCATTATGCGGCAACACGATCTGTGGTATAAGTCGTGTTGTTGCGGATTGCAGGTGTCGAGCGGCCTCGTCGGCCGGCTTGAGTGCGACAAGTCCGATCGGTCGCGGTCGCTTTCAGACGAAAGCGAGAGCGGAACCGAGCATGTACCACCCCTCCATCCTGCCCAAACTGGAGCAATGTCCTGCGCTGGTGCTCAACGCGGACTGCACGCCCCTCTCCTACTATCCCCTGAGTCTCTGGGACTGGCAGACCGCCCTCAAGGCGGTTTTCCTCGAACGGGTGAACATCGTGGCCGAATATGAGCGGGAGGTGCACTCCCCCAGCTTCACCATGAAGCTGCCCTCGGTTATCAGCCTCAAACAGTATGTGAAGCCGGCGCGTTATCCTGCCTTCACCCGGTTCAACCTGTTCCTTCGGGACCGGTTCGCCTGCACCTACTGCGGCGCGCGGGAGGATCTGACCTTCGACCATGTGGTGCCCCGCTCCCACGGCGGCCGCACCACATGGGAGAATGTCACCACCGCCTGCGCCCCGTGCAACCTGCGCAAGGGCGGCCGCACCCCGGCCGAGGCCAACATGTACCCGCGCATCAAGCCGCACCAGCCCACCACCTTCGAACTCCAGCAGAACGGCCGCGCCTTTCCGCCCCGCTATCTTCACGAAACCTGGCGGGACTACCTCTACTGGGACACGGAACTGGAAGCGTAAGCCTTCGGGCTTCAGGTGGCTGGTTTTTCGGGACGCGCGCGGGACAATGGCGTGCGGAAGCGGGAGCGGAAGCGAATGCGGAAGTGAACGCGGAAGCGAATGCGGAAGGGAGCGCGGAAAGGAGCGCGGGCTGGAGTCATCTGATCCCGCCTGACGCAGGCCCGTCGGCCGCTCCGGAGATCGCCTCGGGACCCGCAGGGCGCGGCCCGTAATACGAACGGGAGCGCGAGGGTCCAAGACCCTCGCAATCCATAATCAAACCTGCCCCCCCTACGCCTTGTGCACCGGCTTGGCGCGGGCGGGCCAGGGCTCGGTCAGGTCCTCGAGCAGCACCTCGATGCACTCGACATCCAGCCGCACGGCGGCGGGGCCGGCGAAGTCCAGCTCCAGCGTGGCGGCACCCTCCTCACCGGGCGTGACGGTGAGCGCCAGCAGCTCGAGCACCGCGTCCTTGTCGGCGGCGGCGGGCCAGCCCTTGCGGGCCGCCTTCATCACCCCCTCGATGCGCAGGGCCGTGCGCACGCGGCGCGGCTCCTCGTCCGCCTCCTCCCAGCGGAAGCGGTTCATCAGCACCACGAAGCGGCGGGCACGCGCATCCAGGCAGACCTCGGCGGGGCGGACCACCGCGTCCTGCACGAGGGCGGAGATCACCGGCACATCGTCCTGGTCCTGCGCCAGAAGCCGCAGCGGTTTTCCCATGCGCCCTGCCTCCTCCATCTTGCCTCCTCCCCTCGCCCCGGTTCCGGTGCGGGCAGCCATCCGGGGTTGGCCTAGCCGGCGCTCACCCGCTCGATGTCGGCGCCGACGGCGGAGAGCTTTTCCTCCAACCGTTCATAGCCACGGTCAAGATGGTAGATGCGGTTGACCGTGGTCTCGCCCTGCGCGGCCAGACCGGCCAGCACCAGGCTCATCGACGCCCGCAGGTCCGTGGCCATGACCGGCGCGCCGGTCAGCTGGGGCACGCCCCGCACGAAGGCCGAACGGCCCCGCACCTGAATATCGGCTCCCATGCGGGCCAGTTCCGGCACATGCATGTAGCGGTTCTCGAAAATGGTCTCGGTCAGCACGCTGGCGCCGTCCGCCAGGGCCAGCATGGCCATGAACTGGGCCTGCATGTCGGTGGGGAAGCCCGGGTAGGGCGCGGTGGTGACCGAAATGCCCCGCAGCTCGCCGTTGCGCCGGGCCACCTTCAGTCCCTCGCGGGTGGGGGTGACGGCGACGCCCGCCTGTTCGAACGCCTCGATCACGGCACCCAGGGTGTTCGCCTGGATGCCGAGCAGCTCCAGCTCGCCGCCGGTGATGGCCGCGGCGCAGGCATAGGAGCCCGCCTCGATGCGGTCGGCCATGACGGCGTAGGTGGCGCCGTGCAGCCGGGTCTTGCCCTGCACCACCAGCCGCTCGGTGCCGATCCCCTCGATCTCGGCCCCCATGGCCTGGAGGCAGTGGGCGAGGTCCACGATCTCCGGCTCCCGGGCCGCGTTCTCGATGACGGTCTCGCCATGGGCCAGGGTGGCGGCCATGAGCACGTTCTCGGTGGCGCCCACCGAGACGAACGGGAAGCGGACCACGCCGCCCTTGAGGCCGTCGGGCGCGATCGCCTTCACGTAGCCTTGCGTCAGCTCGATGCGCGCGCCCAGCGTCTCGAGCCCCTTCAGGTGCAGGTCGATGGGCCGGGTGCCGATGGCGCAGCCGCCGGGCAGGGAGACGGTGGCCTCGCCGCAGCGGGCCAGCAGCGGGCCCAGCACCAGAACCGAGGCGCGCATCCGCCTCACGATGTCGTAGGGGGCGACGGTGTTGGTGATGCGGCTTGCCTTCAGGGTCATCACCCGCCCGAATTCCTCCGGCCGGGAGCCCTCCAGCGTCAGCGACACGCCATGCTGGTTGAGCAGGTGGCTGAAGGTGTCGATGTCGGCGAGGCGCGGGAGATTGCGCAGGGTCAGCGGCTCTTCCGTCAGGATGGCCGCCGGCATCAGCGTCAGCGCCGCGTTCTTGGCGCCCGAGATGGGGATGCGCCCGCTCAGCGGCCTGCCGCCGCGAATGATGATCTTGTCCATGTGACCTGTCTCTAAACGGCGGCCGGTTCGCTCACAATGTTACGGTGCGCCGCGTTACAGCCGCGGCAGGGTGACGCCGCGCTGGCCCATGTACTTGCCGGCGCGGTCCGCATAGGACACCTCGCACGGCTCGTTGCCCTGCAGGAACAGGAACTGGCAGGCACCCTCGTTGGCGTAGACCTTGGCCGGCAGCGGCGTGGTGTTGGAGAACTCCAGCGTGACGTGGCCTTCCCAGCCCGGCTCCAGCGGCGTCACGTTCACGATGATGCCGCAGCGGGCGTAGGTGCTCTTGCCGAGGCAGATGACCAGCACGTCGCGCGGGATGCGGAAATATTCCACCGTGCGGGCCAGCACGAAGCTGTTGGGCGGAATGATGCACACGTCCTGCTTGCGATCGACGAACGAATGGGGGGAGAAGTCCTTGGGGTCCACCACCGCGTTGTCCACGTTGGTGAAGATCTTGAACTCGTCCGCCACGCGCGCGTCGTAGCCGTAGGAGGACAGTCCATAGGAGATGCAGTTGCCCCGCTCCTGCCGGTCGACGAAGGGCTCGATCATCCCCTCGCGCAGCGCCTTCTCACGAATCCAGCGGTCAGACATTACGGCCATGGACTGAAATCTTCCTCTTGCGGCAAGACGTGGCGCGGGTCGCTGCTCGCGCCCGGGACGGCCCGGCAGCGCCGCTTTCGCGTTCTAGCCGCTCCAGCCTGAGCCGACAAGCAGTGCCTGAGCCAGCCCGCGGCAGGGGGTCAGTCCTGTTCCCCGTCCTCGCGGCGCACGGCGATGATCTCGACAACGGCGGGCGTGATCATCAGGGACGCGGGGTCGCGGCTGCGCTCCTGAAACTCGGCGCCGATCTCGTCCGCCAGCGCCGGGGCGATGCGCCCCAGTTCCACCAGACGCCGCAGGCTGCTGTCGATGAAGCTGGCCGGCCACTGCCAGACGAAACTGGCCGGGGAGATGATGTCGAGGACAGGGCGCAGCTCGCGCACCTCGAAACCGGCCTCGGCGAGCCAGCCGGGGAGGTCCAGCGCGATGTCCGGCTCGCCTCCCGCGTCGCGCCAGCTGCCCAGCACCTCGGCGACGAACCGCTCGAGCAGCAGGGAGCGGGGCGCAAGCCGCCAGGTGCGGTAGTCGAGGTATTCATGGACGACCAGCACGCCGCCCGGCCGCAGCGCCGCCGCCAGGGACTCCAGCAGCACGGCGGGCTGGCGCATGAAGGCGAAGATCCAGCGGCACCAGGCGCCGTCCATGGTGCCGTCCTCGACCGGCAGGCCGTCAACGGCCACATCGCGGCAGTGGGCGACGATGTTGTCGTAGCCGCAGCGGCGGGCCCGCTCGCGCAGCGCCTCCACCAGCCGGGCCGAGCGCTCCACCGCATGCACCCGCCCCTGCGGGCCGACGATGCCCGCCAGATCGACCGTGGCAAAGCCGGGCCCGGCCCCCACGTCGAGCAGGCTCTGGCCCGCCGTGAAACCAGCCCGCTGCCAGGCCTCCAGCGCACGCGCCCGCCACACGCGATGCTGGAGCTCGAGCCGCTCCAGCGCGTCGTCGTCGAAGTCGTGAAGGTATTTCCGATCCCTGCTGGTCCGCGTCATGACTCCCCCCTCGTCCTGTCCAGACATGCCGGGTGAACAGACAGCATCCGTCGAGAAATGGCCGAACCGCGAAACGGTCCTTCCCTAAGTCTACCAGCTTACCCGGATCCGGGGACGAACGCATGAAGTGGATTTTCGCCATGCGCGAGAAGCGCACAAAAATACATGACACGCCGGAGGCGCACAAAATTCACGACATGCGAGAAGCGCACAAAACGAAGGACGCGCACAAAACGCGGGATGCGCCCCATCTCAGCCGCGCCGGACTTCAGCCGCGCTGGATCTCAGCCGCGAATATGCAGCACGCAAATCAGGGTGAACAGGCGGCGGGCGGTGTCGAAGTCCACGTCCAGCTTGTCGGCGATGCGCTCCTGCAACATCTCGGCCGCCTGGTTGTGGATACCGCGCCGGCCCATGTCGATCGCCTCGATCTGGCTGGGCGAGGCATTGCGAATCGCCTGGTAGTAGCTCTCGCAAATGGCGAAGTACTCGCGGATCACGCGGCGGAACGGCGTCATGGACAGGGTGATCGTCTCCAGAAGCTCGTCGTTCTCGGTGGAGATATCAAGCGCCAGCCGCCCTTCCTCCACCCGCATCAGCAGCTTGTACGGCCCCTTGTAGCCGCCCGGGTATTCGGACTTGGGGGCGAAGTGGTTGCCCTCCAGCAAATCGAAGATGGCGACGCGCCGCTCCTGCTCCACGTCGGCATTGCGCCACAGGATCGTGTGCTCGTCGAGTTCGACGGCGATAATCCGCTGTGTGGTCTGCGCGCGCTTCATCTCCGCCTGCATAGCAGATTTTCAGGCAAGACCATTACGCTGAAAACAGCCAACCTCCCCGGGAAGGAACAAGCCCCCCACAGAAAAGAGGCGGTCTCAGACAAGAGCCGGCCTCGGAAAAGGGCCGGTCTCAGAAGGAAGACGGGGCCGGCCCGGGCGCCAGAACCGCCTCGATCAGACGCTCCAGCGCCTCACCCTCCGCCGCCACCTGCCCATCCAGCACCAGGAGACTGAGACCATGAACCATGGACCAGGCCCGCAGCGCCTCCACCCGAATCGCCCCGGCGTCGCCCTCGGGGAGACCGGCCGCCCGCGCCGCCCCCCGGCGCAGCCCTTCCACCGCCAGCCGGCTCGCCGCCGCCAGCGCCTCGCTGCCCCGCGCCGCCGCGCTGTCGGTGAACCGGCTGAACATCAGCCGGAACAACGCCGGATGACGGCGCGCGAAGCGCACATAGGCCAGCCCCATGGCCTGGAACGCCGCGCGGGGGTCGCCCTCCAGCCCCTGCGCCGCCCCGGCCTGAAGCGCCGTCAGCCGCCCGAAGCCCTCGGCCGCCAGCGCCGCCAGCAGCGCCCCCTTGTCGGGGAAGTGGCGATAGACGGCGTTGGGGGAGACACCCACCCGCCGGGCTAGCTCGCGCAGGCTGATCTCCCCCTGCGCCTGGGCCTCCAGCATCTCCAGCGCCGTGGACACCAGCTCCTCGCGCAGGTTGCCATGGTGATAACGCCGCGCGGGCGCAGGCGCACCCGGCGCCGTGCTGCTCACCGCCGCGCTGCCCTGAGCGCTGGCGGCCTGAGCGCTGGTGGCCTGAGCGCTGGCCTGAGCGCTGGCCTGTGCGCCGCCTTGAACGCTGGCTTCCGCGCGCCTGTCCTCTCCGCCCGATTCCATGTTGACACCGTACACATTCTGCCGCATCGTCATGTTCACACTGTACACATACGCTTGCGCCGCGCAACCCGAACCGTGAGGGAAAGGAGCTTTCCATGTCCCGCCTGGCCGATCGCGCCGTCGGCGCACTGATTCAGGGCATCCGACGCCTCGCTCCCGACAATGACGGGCCCAACCCCTGGCTGGAGGGGAGCTTCGCGCCCGTCTACGAAGAAGTGGAACAGACCGCCCTGCCGGTCACCGGCGCCGTGCCGCCGGAACTCGACGGCCTGTACGCCCGCATCGGGCCGAACCCGGTGCACCCGCCCCAGCACCCGGGCCGCTACCACTGGTTCTCCGGCGACGGCATGGTCCACGGCGTGCGCCTCAAGGACGGCCGCGCCCTCTGGTACCGCAACCGCTGGGTCCGCACCGGGCCGGTGAGCCGGGCCCTCGGCGAGCCGCCCGCGCCGGGGCCGCGCCGGGGCGTGTTCGAGACGGTCAACACCAACGTCATCGCCCATGCGGGCCAGATCTGGGCGCTGGTGGAGGCCGGCCCCTTCCCGGTGGCGCTGAACAGCCGGCTGGAGACCGTCGCCCACACCGACCTCGGCGGCACCCTCACCACCGCCTTCAGCCCCCACCCGCACCTCGACCCGCACACCGGCGAGTTGCACGCCGTCTGTTACGACGCCCGGGTGCAGAACCACTTGTTCCATGTGGTGGTGGGCCGCGACGGCCGGGTCTCGCGCCTGCTGGCCATCCCCGTGCGCCACGGGCCGATGGTGCACGACTGCGCCCTGACAGAGCGGTACGTGATCGTCCTTGACCTGCCGGTCACCTTCTCGCCCCGCCGCCTGCTGCGCGGCGTGCTCATGCCCTATGCCTGGAACCCGCGCCACGAAAGCCGCATCGGCCTGCTGCCCCGCGACGATCAGGCAACGGCGGACGACATCCAGTGGTGCGCCGTCGACCCGTGCTACGTGTTCCACACCTGCAACGCCTGCGATCTGCCGGACGGGCGGGTGCAACTGGACGTGGTGGCACACGACCGCATGTTCGACCACTCCACCATCGGCCCCGACTCCCGCCGCGTCACCCTCGAGCGCTGGCTGCTCGATCCCCGGCGCGGCACCACCGTGCGCACCGTGCTGGACGATCGCGGCCAGGAGTTCCCGCGCATGGACGCGCGCCGCATCGCCCGGCCCTACCGCTTCGCCTACACCACCTCCTACGGACAGGAGAGCGCGGACGGCTCCTGCCTCTACAAGCACGATCTCGAGACCGGACGGCTGGAGGCGCACCGGCACGGCCCGGGCCGGGAGACGGGCGAGGCCGTGTTCGTGCCCCGCCACCCGGATGCGGCGGAGGATGACGGCTGGCTCCTCAGCTTCGTCCACGACGCCAACCGGGGCGCCAGCGACCTGGTGATCTTGAACGCGCAGGACGTGTCCGGCCCGCCGCAGGCCGTGGTGCACCTCAGCACCCGCGTGCCCCACGGCTTCCACGGCAACTGGATCGGCGCCACCGAGGTGGCGATGGGGGCGTGAGTGGGTTGCCCCTGGTATGCAGGGGGAGCTTGCTCCCCCTGCGACCCCCTTTTCGTTTTTCGGGCCGCGTTTCCCGCGCCCGCCGGAGGCACGTCCCGACAATAAAATAATTGGCCGATAATAAAATGATTGGGCCGCGCCCTTCCTCCAGCGTGTGCGCCAGCATGAGCTCGCACACGACAGAACAGGAATGGGGGGCGCGGGGGGG
>Ga0207867_1002410_pt1 | contig 10221 bp, 12 predicted proteins | sample HigsolmetaAR206D_FD_184838 | JGI IMG/M metagenome (GOLD analysis project Ga0207867, IMG submission 184838) | Ionic liquid and high solid enriched microbial communities from the Joint BioEnergy Institute, USA - AR20-6-D (SPAdes) (version 2) ...
TTGTAACCGATCCGCCAGCTAAAGCAGGCGGCTTTTCCGTCACCCGCTGAGAGCGGGTGCAGAACTCAGGGCAGGGTTACAGGCTGCCCCCGCTGACCGGATGTTCCGGGCAGCTACATGAACGGAGGCACACTTTCCCAGCATCGGGACCACTGCTAACCTCAGACGGCTGATGTTCTGGCTCCACCTGCCCGCAGAAGAAGTCTTCCGCGTTCAAGTCGAGTTGGTGCTGACGCGCGAAATTGAGAAGTCGGTGCTGGTGATGATCTGGAACAATCCCATCCGTACCTCCCAACTCACGCGGACGCATCCAGCGGTACACCATGCTCGGGTGCAGATTGACGACGCCTGCAACCGCCAGGCAATAATGCCAGACCGTCACAGGACGGCGCTCAAAGCGCCGTCGGTTGCGATCAATGATCCCTCGCCCCAGTTTGCTCACAACGCGGTGGGCTGGATTGAGGTATTTGCTCCCGTTCATGATCGCAAAAATTGGCGCGCAATCGAGTCGTTGTCAACAGGTTTCACGGAGATCGGCAATTTTTTGCGCAATCGGATGCAATTGGCATTCATCAGCCTCCCGTTAACCGGTCATGGCGATGATCTTGCGGAACACCGGGCCCCCGTGGTGAAAGAATGCACCATGAATGACAAGTTAATAGATTGGATACGCAAGGGTTTGCTGAAGCCTGGGAAGTCTGGCAAGGGATTAGCCAGACATCTTGGGGTCAATAACTCCGTGGTTTCAAGGATGATTCACGGGAAGAGGTCTATCAAACCCGAAGAGCTGCCATTGATTGCGGAGTACCTCGAAGATCCGATTCCCCCTTTTCAGGGTGCGTCAGATTTGCCTAAAATTGGCCACACCACAGACACAAATGGGATGGAGTCGAAGGTTGTTCGGCTCTCCCCACAAGTGCGCTTGGTTGAGGTAAAGGCAAAACTCGCTCTCGGTGTGTGGCGTGAGGAAAGGGTTGGGGGGAGACCATTGGTCAGTGTCGCTTCGGTCCCCGCTTTGGTGGACCCGCGTCTTAAGGGGATTGAGCAATACGCTTGTGAACTCGAAGAATCTCCGGGACGTTTTTGCATATTTGTTCCTTATGCAAATTATCGTGTCAGCCCGCTGCATGGCGACGTTGTTCATGTGAGACGGACGCGCGGTGTGCTTCATGAAGATTCATTGCGGCGGGTGGTTGTAAGCCGAGATGGCGTGCAACTGGTTGCAGTGGACGACCCAAATGATGTCGTGAAGCAGCCCAGCAGTGATCCTGATGAAGTGGTGACAATCCGCGGCCTTCTCGTTGGCCGCTACGAAATGCTGAACTTCTGAGGACCACTACTCTCTGTTATCGCAAGGCGCCCTTCACGGGCGCTTTTTTTTACCCGCTCCACCGCCAACCAGCGGAGGGAAGTGCGGCTGTTTCACCACACACCGCAAGAATGCTAGGTGGCTCTTGCCCGCAAATGTTGGCCGCAACAATCCGACGTAATAAAAAAGTTTGCGTTAGGTGTTGACAAACGTTTGCGTTATGCGCAAATGTTTGCGTGTCGGATCGAGGCCAACGATCTTGCCCCGAGTCGATTGCCTCTCCGATGCCGCTGACCAAGAGGGCTCAAGATTGGTCGCTGCGGCAAACTTCTTTGGGGCGGGTGAGATGCGGCCAGCCGGCAGACACCCGCCCCACCATTCGGGGCCGGGGAAGAGGGAGCGAACCGTGTCGGGATCCTGGCCCGCATTGCGATCCACCGAGATAGCATTCCAGAACATAACGCTCGAATGCGATGGATGCCGCTTCACCGTCAGCGGCTCGTTCGATGTCGACGAGGCCGGCGCGGTCAACCGCATCTGCATCGGCTCTTCGGAACAAACTCTCGAGCTCACGCCGCATCAAACTGGTCTCAAGCGCCGGTGGTTCGATGCCTTCGCGTGCCAGCTCGTCGTGGCTTTTCACCCGGAAATCGTTGCGTTGGTTTGCACAGAAGAGCGGAGGGCCGCTTAATGCTGATGGTGGGATACGTTTCCGTTCCCGTTATTCGACTTCCCGATGGCGTTGTGGTTGAGGCCACTCCAAATGGCGCCTGGGTGATCTGGCCGGGCAATGACAAGCAGTTGTTCATCACGGAAAGCCAGTTCGAGGCTGGCTGGCATTATCCAAGTGGCGCCAGAATTACGCCTGTCTCTAAGGGCGTGCTGATCGAAATGCCCGGCGCCAGCGACGTTGCTTTCACCAAAAGCGAAATCAATCGCATCCGCGAGAAAATTCGCGAGATGCGATCTGATCGCCAATCCCTTGATTTAGGAGGCGCACACTAATGACCGACGCCTATGATTATTGGCGCCGCAATCTGGACGGCGACCCTGACGCACCGAAACCGAGAGACGGTTTCCCGCAGTGCGGCTTCTACAAAATGAAGCGCGGAGATTCATGGGTTCCGGTTGCGATCTGGCAGGATGGCGAGGAAATCATTGCGGGCGTCGGCGCCAATTTCTCGGAATCGCTGAACCCAAACAAGGTGTGGCTTTGGTGCTCGAAGTATCCGGTAACTGAGGAAGCCTGCCGGTTTGCCGCTGAACAGGGCCGCTGGCCCGACGAGCCGCCGCCGATGCCCACTCCCGAGCCGATTGCTCAGTCCCCGGTCGGCGAAGAAGACCCCCGCCTGGGCATCGGCGGCAACAATCCACCCGAAGAAGCAACGCTCGACCATTACACCGATCCGCCTGCTTCGGAAAGAGCCCTCATTGCGCAATTGGAAAAACACGCCAGTGACGCAGAAGAATGGCTCAAGAAGACGAAGATCCTCACGAAAGAGCAGGCCGACCTCGCAGCGAATTGGGCCGCCAAAATTTCCAAGCTGCATAATGAGGTGGAAAAGAAGCGCCTCGAGCGTGGGCGTCCGCTGCGCGAAGCTCTTGAGAAAATCCAGTCGATCTTCAAGCCGGCGCAAGACAAAGCGAAAGCCATAGCCGACCGCCTTGCAAAAGCGGCTCGCGATTGGGCCCGCGCTGAGGAAGCGCGGCTTCGCGAGGAAGCCCGCCGCAAGGCCGAGGAAGAAGCCCGACGTCTTGCCGAGGAACAGCGCAAGAAATTCGAGCAAGAAGGATTGCCGCTCGAGACGGCGCCTCCCCCGCCTCAACCCAAGCCCGTGGAGGCGCCGCGTGTTCTGGTCGGCGGTGGAGTTGGCAAGCGCATCGGAACGAAGAAGGAGCCGCTGAGAGGCGAGATCGTCGACGTTGAGAAGGCGCTGCTCGCTTTCAAGGACAACAAGGAAATTCTGACGCTGCTGCAGAAGCTCGTCGACAAGGTGATCCAGGCCGGTGGCCAGGTTCCCGGCGTCAAAGTGATTGATCCGAACAAGGAGGAAAAAGTCGCATGAGCTTGGTCGAATATCAGACGAACGGCGAGCTTATCGAACCTCCGCTGCGCCAGGAATTATTGCCGCCCATCTTCAAGGCCGAAATCTTTGATCAGATGCAGCGCATCGCCAGGATGATGGCTTTTGCGCCGCTCGTTCCTGAGCACTTGAAAGGGCGAGATATAAACGAGTCACTGGCGAACTGCCTGCTGGTCGTGAACCAGTCTTTGAAGTGGCGAATGGACCCGTTTGCGGTCGCCCAAGAGACGTTCGTTTTCCAGGGCAAGATCGGTTACTCGGGCAAGCTGGTTGCCGCTGCGCTGCAGAGCTGCCTCAACATCAAGCTCTACTACTATTTCGAGGGTACAGGAGAGCAGCGGAAAATCATCGTTCGCGACAGGCCGAAAGGCGAAGACACCGATCGCGTCGTCGAAGGCACTTTTGAGCAGTGGGTCACAAAAGACAAGAACGGCAATATCAATCAGAGCTGGAAAAAGCAGCCCGACGACATGTTGATCTACCGCGGCACGCGCCAATGGTGCCGCCGCTACGAGCCGCAGGTGATCCTCGGCGTTCTAACTGAAGACGAGCTCGAGGAAATCAGGGCTGAATCTGCGCGTGATGTCACGCCTCGCAAAGCGCCGCCTCCCGCCCCGAAGCTCCCAGCATCGGAAACGCAGGAAGCGGAAACTGTCGCGGAGAAATCGACGCGCAAGGGCCCGCCACCGGCACCGAAAACAACACCGCCCTCAGCACCACCACCTGCACCGCCTCCCGCATCGGAAACTGTTGCCGAGGCCGAAATAGAGCCGCCATTCGCCGATCCTCGAGCCTACGTCGATCGCCTCGCCGATCAGCTCGATGAAGCTCAGAGCTTCGAGGAACTGCACGAGATCTGGCTGGCGCATCTCGAGGTGCAGCATCGCCTTCCGCCCGAGTGGCAAACAAAGGCGGAAGAGCAAATGAGGCTCCATCGCAAGAGGTTTCAGGACGAATAAACGACGCACAATGAGCACGCCGTTCGACATAGAGAAACGCAAGACGCTCACGCCATTGCAGCGGGCAAAGCTGTTCGCTGAGCACAACGGCACCTGCGTCGTTTGCCGTCACCAGATCGACGGCGTGCGCCAGCGGTGGATCGTCGAGCACATCATGCCGCTCGAACGCGGCGGCACGAACGATTGGTCAAACCTCGGGCCGGCCCACGAATACTGCGCTCGAGAAAAGACGAAAGAGGATCACTCGCGCGCGGCCAAGGACAAGCGCGTCTACGCGAGGCACATCGGCGCTCACATTCCAAAGCGGCCCATGCCGGGATCCCGGCATAGCCCTTGGAAAAAGAAACTTAATGGCCAGGTGGTCAGGAGAGAAAAATGAGACTCACCGCGATTGACGGCGCCAGCTACATTTACCGCGCATTTTATGCCCTTCCTCCTCTTGAACGATCCGACGGCCAACAGGTTGGCGCCGTCCACGGTTTCTGTTCGATGCTCTGGAAGAAGCTCAAGGAGGATCGGCCAACGCATATCGGCGTGGTGTTCGATGCGCCTGGCCGGAAATTCCGGCACGATATTGATGAGTCCTACAAGGCCAATCGCACGCCGCCTCCTCCCGAGCTCACGTCACAATTCCCGCTGATCCGGCAAGCCGTCGACGCTTTCAATCTGCCGCGGATCGAGGTGGAGGGATACGAGGCGGACGACGTGATCGCCACCGTATCCATGCAAGTTCTCAACCAAGGTGGCCAGGTCAGCATCGTTTCGTCGGACAAGGATTTCTACCAGCTGCTCGCGCACGATGGGATCGAGCAGTGGTGCCCGATTAAAGGACGCGCGATCGACCGCGATGATGTCGTGAAAAAATTTGGCGTCGGGCCGGAGTTCGCAATCGACGCGCAAGCCCTCATCGGTGACACGTCCGACAACGTTCCCGGAGTTCCGGGTATCGGTCCGAAAACTGCCGCCCAGCTGATCGAGCAATTCGGTGATCTCGACAGCGTGCTTTGGAACGCGGACTACGTTTCAAAGCCAAAAATCCGTCAGGCGCTTATCGAGCACGCCGATCAGGCGCGCCGCTCGAAAGAGCTCGTCACTCTCAACCATGACGTGCCGGGAGTTTATGTCGAGCATTTCTCGGCTCGCGACATCGACCACACCGCACTCTTGGAATTTCTCGACGAAATGGAGCTCGTCACTTTGAAGCAGGACATTCTCGCCGATCTCGAAATGGGAGCTGTGTGATCGGCGGGACGAGATCGCAGAAGGGCATCTCTCCCTGCTCCTTCTGCGATTGAGGCCCGCGCGTTGCTGGTTTCGTTGCCAAAGCTGCCCCCCTAATTCCGCCACGGCAGCGAGCCCCCACCACGACGCGCGGGCCAAAAATAACAGATTTGGAGAGCGACATGACCCATTCGTTGCCGATGATTGACCTGATGGATTTCTGCTGGAAGGGCCAAGCCCGAGACAATCTGAAAAAGCCCTGGTCACTCGACCAATGGACCTACGCCAGCAATGGGCATATCGCAATTCGGGTGCCGCGCCGCGACGACGTGCCGGAAAATCCCAAGGCGCCAGAAATCGAACAATACTTCGCGCTGGCTGAGACCTTAGAATTTAAGCCGTTCACCCTGAGCATTCCTCCGCTTGATTATCCAAACTGCAGCACCTGCGGTGGACGGGGATGGGGTGTGACGTGCAGGGCCTGCAACGGCACCGGCGAGCATAACTGCGATTGCGACTACTGCGATCGTCAGTGCAGTGAATGCGATGGCTATTGCATAGAGCCAGCCGACTCCGATGACGTGCCGGAGAAAGACCGGATACCTTGCGAAGAGTGCGACGGATCAGGAAAGCGGCCTGACGAACGGCGCGTGCACTTCCCAAAAAATCTCACGTTCAAGGCCGCTCTTCTCAACAAGGTTCTCGCCCTGCCCGGCCCCATCGAAATGGGCATGATCCTCGAGCCCAAGTCGAGCGTTCCTTATTACCCGCCGCAGCATTTTCGCGGCCCAGGCTGGAACGCCGTGGTGATGCCGATGATCGCCACCGCTCCTAATCCGGAAGACATCATCGTTGCGCAGGAGGAAGAGCCTGCCAGCGCGTGAATGAGTATTGCGTCTATCTGCAACATGAAAGGGACTAGGAAAAATGAAAGTCGCAAAACTACTTGGCGCAGTGGGGGCGTTGGTGCTGCTGGCGTGCACGCCTGTTCGTGCGGATGAACCGGCGCAGTCGTGGTCGGGATTATATATCGGAGCTCATGTCGGATATGGATGGGGGGATTCGGACGGCAGCCTGACGTTCTACGATCCTGAAAAAGATCAGAAAATAACGGACCACTTCCCTGACGGAACTCACAAGAGGACTCTCTCGCCGGATGGATGGCTGGGGGGTGGGCAGTTAGGCCTGAACTTCCAGCGTGACAGCTTCGTCTACGGCATTGAACTCGACCTGTCAAAGGCGGGCATTGAGGACTCAGGCATCAATACCTCCACGCAGTTCGGTGACTGGGGAAGCGTGTCGAAGCATATCACCACCGAGATTGAATGGCTGGGCACCGTTCGCGGCCGACTTGGTTTCACGACGGGGCAGATGCTCATCTATGGAACAGGCGGCTTTGCGTGGGCCAAAACTTCGGCGCGCCAGGATGTCTTCCACAACAAGGGGGAAGACACCAATCTCCATGCTTCCGGCTCAGATAAGGAGACATTGGCGGGATGGACGATCGGTGGCGGACTTGAGGTCGCTCTATCGTCAAGGCTCACGCTAAAGGGTGAATACCTTTACATAGACCTTGGCGATGTCAGCTATAACTTCAAGGGCACGCACACCGGCAAGCCCGATGCCGAAAAGGCCGGGAAACCCCACACGACAGACGGCTATGACGCCGATGTGACACTCCACACCTTCCGCATTGGCGTGAATTACCGGTTCGGCGGCTAAGCCGGACTGACTGGCCCTCGCGTTCCGTAGCGTTGCGTAAAGCGTATTCCGCCCCGGGCGATCGCCGCCGCCCGGGTGCGGATCAGAGAGATGTTGTCCGAAGGAGAACCACAAAAATGAAAGAGTCTCCAATCTTTCTCGCGCGCCGCGTCGTCCAGAAATTCTCTGACGCCTACGCCGCTGAACTCGTCCCGATTTACGGACGGCAGGCTGGCCGCGCCCTCACCTTGACGCTGCCTCAGTATTTCACGCTTCGGGCCATCGCCCGTTTCGACCAGGCGCCATCGCAAACGGATCTCGTTGAGGCAACCGGAATTGATCGCTCGACCATGGCGGCCTTGATCCGTGGTTTGCGCCGGCGGGGGTTCATCACACGGGTGCGCCGGAAGGACGATGCACGCGCCTACGCAATCCGCGTTTCCGAGGAAGGCGCCAAGATCGTCGCGAAGGTTGCACCCATCGTGGAGCGAGTAGAGCGCAATTTGCTCGCGAAGATCCCTGCCAAGAACCGGGATGCATTTCTCGCCACTCTCGAACAGCTGGCGTTCCTCGAAATTCATGAGCCGGAGGCCGTTCAGCAGAAAAGGGCCGCCTAGAAATGATTCCGACGAGACCGACTTGCTACGCCTGTGGCCGGCCTCTGAGTGATCCAGAATCTGTTGAAGCCGGTATCGGACCGATATGCGCCAATAGACGAAGGGTTGGGCTTAATGAGCCGCGTCTGTTCCGAGCGGATTATTTCTACGAGATCTGCGACGGCGTGCTCGTTCTTTTCGACAAGGATTGCGGGTCTATGTCGCTGACCAACGACATGGAGCGGGCGCTGCTCGAAATCGCCAACGAGCTCGGCGATCGGATGCCTGAAATCGTGATTTATCGCGATAGCCAGGGGCAGTACGACCGGGTGCGCCACCGGAACGGTGTATTCGGCGGGTTCGACAGTATCGGTGCCAAAAGCCTCATGGAGGCATTGGCAGCAGTAAAGAGCCAGACTGGGGCAAAAGCAGCAAACCCCACGAGCGAGCCACCGTCTTCGATCACCGCATGAAAGGGAAGCGAGCCAACAATGCCGAGAATTTCATGATGTGACGAGCGATCCAGAAAATCGGATGGATCAAAGAACCCGAGCGTGAGCCACAGAACATGAGCAATTCAAAAACGTGAGCGAGCCAATCAGCAGAAACACTGCATCGTAATTTAGCGAGCCAGGGTCCAACACGACGACAGGTTCAGGGAGCGAGCCAGACAGCCTTGAAGATTGCAAAAGAGGCAAGCGAAGCAAATCGAGGGAGTGACAGATGACCAATTTGGAACCATCCGTTGTGCGCATGTCGCGCGACATCCGGGCGGCTGCGGCAAGTCTCTCAGACACCGAGGCAAGATATTTCGTTGATACCTATTACCAGCATCAAGAGGCGCGGATCCGCGAGCAGCATCGCATTCGTCAGCAGGAACAGTCCGGCGAACCGCACGCCACGCTGGTTTGGCTGAAAGAACAGTATAGCATTCTCGAGCAGCAGATTAAGGGCGCACTGAGCCGATACGCCGAGGCGCATCCCGTAGGTCGGTGGGCGCAGCAGATTCCCGGGATCGGCCCGGTTATCGCAGCCGGCCTGCTTGCCAACATCGACATCACTCGTTGCCCGACGGCGGGGAGCATCTGGAAATTTGCCGGGCTCGACGGTACGCCAAAGAAGCTCGAGAAAGGCGTGAAGCGCACCTGGTCGACGCCGTTCAAAACGCTGTGCGCTTACAAGATCGGCGAGTCCTTCGTCAAGGTGAAGGGCAACCCGAATGACATCTACGGGAAATTCTACGAGAGCCGGAAGAAGTACGAGCAGGAGAAAAACGAGGCCGGCGAATATGCCGAGCAGGCTCGGATGAAGCTCGAGAATTTCCGCATCGGCAAGGAAACCGAAGCCTACAAGTGGTATTCGCAGGGGAAATTGCCGCCGGCGCACATTCACGCGCGAGCTCGCCGCTATGCCGTAAAAATCTTCCTCTCGCATCTTCATGAGGTTTGGTACTGGCACGCATTCGGCCAGCCGGCACCGCGGCCCTATGCCATTGCGCACCTCGGTCACGCGCACGACATCAAGCCGCCGTTTTTTGATCCGGCCACATTCCCGCTGCGGGATCCGCTCTTGCCGCCGCCGCGGAAAGAGATTGAGCCGGAGATGGCCGAGGATTTGGAGATGGAGCCTGCTGAATAAGGGAGCGACGCGCGCCGCTCCTTCCTGATCGAGCCAATCCGCAGGACGACAGCAATTGAATAGAGCGAGCCAAAATAAGGTGACGACACCATGTTAGCGGAGCGAGCCAATTGCGCCGAAAATCGCAGCTGCACTGAGCGAGCCAAATTTTGACATCACGTCAAAGCGCGGGAGCGAGTCATGCAATGCGACGATTGCAAGTAAGGAGAGCGAGCCAGCATTTCCGATAACGGCAATCAGAGCGCGCGAGCCACCATGATCGATAACTGCAGAACTGTAGAGCGAGCCAAAATAAGGATGACGGCATCTAAGTTGAGCGAGCCAAGCCGGCAGATCACGGCAACCGGAGCAGCGAGCCAATCACGGTAACGAACGCAAGTGGACCGAGCGAGCCATTATCCAGATCACCGCATGACGAAGAGCGAGCCAAAAAGGAGAATTTTCAGCATCAACGAGCGAGCCATTGCAAGGGATGACGGCAACCAAGTCCAGCGCGAGTCAATTATTTCGACCACTGCAACAACGGGAAGCGAGCCACACGGCATGATGACGGCAAGTTGTGGGAGCGAGCCACACTCGTGGAGCACAGCAGTCTCATGGAGCGAGCCGAGCGCGCCGAAAATCGCAGCTGCATTGAGCGAGCCAAATCAATCGACGACCACACTGGGATAGAGCGAGCCATGGAACTCGATCTGAGCACGTCATATGAGCGA
>Ga0207867_1002413_pt1 | contig 10207 bp, 10 predicted proteins | sample HigsolmetaAR206D_FD_184838 | JGI IMG/M metagenome (GOLD analysis project Ga0207867, IMG submission 184838) | Ionic liquid and high solid enriched microbial communities from the Joint BioEnergy Institute, USA - AR20-6-D (SPAdes) (version 2) ...
TCGAGGCGCGTGCTGCAGCCGGACGGTAGGCCATCACCGGTCCAGCGCCGTCCCCGGTCCAGCGCCGTCACGGGTCCAGCGCAGTGCGGCCCGCAGGGCGGCGACGGCCTCGTCCAGCCCGGCCACGGGCGCCTCCTCCGGGAACACGGTGACATCGACGCGGTCGCCGGCCGGCTCCCAGGTGCCGACGACGCGCCCGTCGCGGACGATCACCGGCGCGATCCAGCCGCCCGCCCGGCTGACCTGGGGACGGCGGGTCGGGTCGAGCAGCTCCGCGGCGGCGCCGAGCAGCGCGGCCTTGGCCGGGGTGACGGTGCGCGTCCAGGCGGCGAGCCGCTCGGCGTGCACCTGGTCGAGCCACGGCCCGTCCGGCCGCGGCGCGGTGAGGCACCGCTCGGTGAGCATGGTGCGGGTGCGTTCCCAGCCGCGTGCCCCCGGCCGCAGCTCGCCCGCGGTCACCGCCATCTCCAGTACGGCGGCGCAGGCGTGCCGGGCCGCGTGCTCCACCGGCCCGCTGAACACCCGCCACGCCAGCAGCGTGGTGTCGGGCGGCTGCAGCCCGGACTCGGCGATCGCGGCGTCGCACGCCTCCCGGCCCGCGTCCGCCCCCTGGCGCGAGTAGACGGCGAGGATCGCCTTCGTCGTCTCGCACGTCGCCAGCTCGGCGTACCGGTCGAGCCCGGTGAGGGTGAACAGGTGCCCGAGCGCCGCGGCCACCCGCTCCGGGTCGTCGATGCGCCAGCCCGGCAGGGTACGCCACAGGAACTCCTGCAGCCGGTGCGCGGTGACCGCCTCCAGCCCGTCCTCGCCCGCGATCACGTCGATCGCGGCCTCGGCGAGCCGGGCCTCCCGTGCGCCGTACCGGCTACGGAGCTCGGCGAGCGTCCCCTGGTCGATTCCCATGCCCCCAGTGTGCCGTCATCGGCGCTCGCTCCGCCGTACGGCCTCGGTCCTGTGGTCCTCGGGTCCGAGAACGGTGAGGTCGGCGCCGTGCGGGGCGGTGTACGGCGCGCGCAGGTCGGCGGTCTGCAGCGCGCGGGTGATGTCGCTCGGCGTGACCAGCCCGATCAGGCGGCCCTCGTCGTCGAAGACGACCGCGCGGCCGTCCGGGTGGCCGGACATCTGCTGCATCAGGTCGACCAGGCCGTCGTCGGGATGGGCGGCCGGTACGTCCGCGGGCGGGCAGGCGATGTCGGCCAGCAGGGTGAGCGGGCGCAGCTCGGTCGGCACCTGGCGGATGCGGTTGAGCGTGACCAGGCCGCGGAAGGCGCCGAACTCGTCGACGAGCGGGTAGGTGGACAGCCGTTCGCGCATCACCACCTGGTCGATGAGCCCGGCGACCGTCTCGCCGGGGGCGGCGGTCACCGGCGAGCGGGACATGACGTCGCCGACGCGGATGCCGTGCAGCGCCGCGCCGAGCCGGGCCTGCTGCTCCTCGGCGCTCGCCGCGTTGACGAGGAACCACCCGATGAGCGCGAGCCACAGCCCCTGGAACCCCGGGCCGGTGAAGACGAGCAGGAACCCGAGCACGATGAGCGCGTAGCCGAAGGTACGGCCGGCGTTCGCCGCGGTGATCGCGGCCCGCACCCGGTCGCCCCACCGCGCCCACAGTACCGCGCGCAGCACCCGGCCGCCGTCGAGCGGCGCGGCCGGGATGAGGTTGAACAGCGCGAGCAGCACGTTGACGATGCCCAGGTAGGCGAACACGCCGACCAGCAGCGGAGCGGCGCCGGCCGCCGCGAGCAGCCACGCCACCAGCCCGAACACCGCGGCCGCGGCGAGGCTCGTGGCCGGGCCGACCGCGGCGATCCGCAGGTCGGCCCGCGGGGTGCGCGCCTCGCCGGTGAGCTGGGCCACCCCGCCGAGCAGCCACAGCGTGATGCCGGACACGCCGATGCCGTAGTGCCGGGCGACGAGCGCGTGCGCCAGCTCGTGGGCGAGCAGCGAGGCGAGGAACAGCAGGGCGGTCACCGCCGCGGCGAGCAGGTACACGGCGAGCGGCAGCCCGGGGTACTCGATCGGGAAGCGCCCGAAGCCCAGGCCGATGACGAGGATCGCCACGATGACGACGACGCTGAGGTTGAGGCCGACGGGTACCCCGCCGATACGGCCCAGGTTGATCGACGCGCGCATCCCGCCTCCCGCAGGTCGAGGTATGGCCTACGCCTACCCGCGCAGCGGCGAGGATCACGCGCGCCGATCGACGGCCCCGGCCGCGCGGCCGCACGGTCGGCGCGGTGGGCCGTGCCGTACCGCCGGGGCGCGTCCCCGATCGATCTCGCGCCTTTCGGGTACGGGGCACTCACTATGTGGATCCAGGCCGTCCGGACCGTCCTTCCCGACCACCGCTACCGGCAGGAGCGGATCACCGAGGCCGTGCAGGCCCTGCTGCCCGCCGACCCGGAGGCGCTGCGCCGCTTCCACACGGCCACCGGCGTGACCGGCCGGAACCTCGCGCTCCCGCTGGAGCGGTACGGCCGGCTCGGCGGGTTCGGCGAGGCGAACGACGCCTACATCGACGTGGCGCTCGAGCTGGGGGAGCGGGCCGTCAAGGCGGCGCTCGAGGAGGCGGGCCTCGCCCCCGGTGAGGTGGACGTCATCGTGTTCTGCTCGTCGACGGGGGTGGCCACGCCGTCGCTCGACTCCCGGCTCGCCCAGCGCGCCGGGCTGCGCCCCGACGTCAAGCGGCTGCCGCTGTTCGGGCTCGGCTGCGCGGGCGGCGCGGCCGGGCTCGCCCGGCTCCACGACTACCTGCGCGGCTGGCCGGACCAGGCCGGGCTGCTGGTGTGCGTGGAGCTGTGCTCGCTGACCGTGCAGCGCGACGACGGCTCGACGGCGAACCTGATCGCCAGCGGCCTGTTCGGGGACGGCGCCGCCGCCGTCGCCGCCGTGGGGGAGGAGCGGCGCGGCCACGGCCCCGGGCCGCGCGTGGTGGCGACGAAGAGCCGCCTCTACCCGGGCACCCGGCACGTGATGGGCTGGCAGGTCGGCGAGTACGGGCTACGGCTCGTGCTCTCCCCCGACCTGGTGGACCTGGTGGAGGCGCGGCTCGCCGGGGACGTGGCCGCGTTCCTCGCCGAGCACGGCCTGCGGGTCGGCGAGGTGCGCTCGTGGATCTGCCACCCGGGCGGCCCGCGCGTGATCGAGACGATCTCCCGGGTGCTCGGCCTGCCGGAGGACGCCCTGGAGCTCACCTGGCGCTCGCTGCGCGCGGTCGGCAACCTGTCGTCGGTCTCGGTGCTCAACGTGCTGCAGGAGACGATCGCCCACCGCCGCCCACCGCCGGGCGAGCCCGCCGTACTGCTCGCCCTCGGTCCCGGTTTCGCCGCCGAACTCGTCCTGCTCCGCTGGTGATCGCCTACCTGCTGCTCGTCGCGCTCGTCGCCGCCGAACGGCTCGCCGAGCTGGCGGTGACGAGCGCCAACCTCGCCTGGGCACGGCGGCACGGCGGCGTGGAGTACGGCCGCGGCCACTATCCCTGGATGGTCCTCGCGCACGCGGGCCTGCTCGTGGCCGCCCCGCTCGAGGTGTGGCTGCTCCACCGCCCGTTCATCCCGGCGCTGGGCTGGCCGATGCTCGCCGTGGTGCTCGCCGCCCAGGCGCTGCGCTGGTGGTGCGTGGCCACGCTGGGCCGCAGGTGGAACACCCGCGTGGTGGTGATCCCCGGCCTCCCCCTGGTACGGCACGGCCCCTACCGGTGGCTGCGCCACCCCAACTACCTGGCGGTGGCCGCCGAGGGCGTCGCGCTGCCGCTGGTCCACACGGCCTGGCTGACCGCGATCGGGTTCACCGTGGCGAACGCCGTACTGCTGTGGGTGCGGATCCGCGTCGAGGACCGGGCGCTCGGCCGCCGGCCCGCCGCGCCGTGACGCCGCCGTGTCGGCGCGGCGGGCCGGAGGGCCGTCTCGCGCCCCGGCGGCCGCCGGCCCCCGCATGCGGCGGCCCGGGCGCCCGGCCTCAGGTGTCGATCGGCGACATGTCGCCGTACCGGTCGCCCACCACCGCGCCGCGCGGCACGGCCTGCTCCAGCGCGGCGAGGTCCCCCTCGGTGAGCGTGATGCCGGCGGCGGCGACGTTCTCCTCCAGGTACGTCACCCGCTTGGTGCCGGGGATCGGCACGATGTCGTCCCCCTGGGCGAGCACCCAGGCGAGCGCGAGCTGCCCGGGGGTGACGCCCTTCGCCTCGGCCAGCTCGCGCACCTTCGCGACGAGCGCGAGGTTGGCGTCGAGCGCCTCGCCCCGGAAGCGGGGGAAGAACCCGGTGCGGCGCACGTCGTCCGGCGGGAGCCGGTCCACCTCGAGCCGCCCGGTGAGCAGGCCGCGGCCGAGCGGCGAGTACGGGACCAGGCCGATGCCGAGCTCCCGGAGCGTCGGCAGGATCTCGTCCTCCAGGTCCCGGGTGAACAGCGAGTACTCGGTCTGCAGCGCGGTGATCGGGTGCACCGCGTGGGCGCGGCGGATGGTCGCCGCCGACGCCTCGGACAGCCCGATGTGCCGTACCTTGCCCGCCTGGACGAGCTCGGCCATCGCGCCCACGGTCTCCTCGATCGGGACCGTCTTGTCCACCCGGTGCTGGTAGTAGAGGTCGATGTGGTCCACCCCGAGCCGCTGCAGCGAGGCGTCGCAGGCGGCGCGCACGTACTCGGGGCGGCCGTCGATGACCACGCTGCCGTCGGGCCGCTGCACCCGGCCGAACTTCGTGGCGAGCACCACCTCGTCCCGCCGCCCGGCGATCGCCTTGCCGACCAGCCGCTCGTTGGTGAACGGGCCGTAGCTGTCGGCCGTGTCGAGGAACGTGACCCCGAGATCGAGCGCCCGGTGGATCACGGCGATCGCCGTGTCCTCGTCGGCGGCCCCGTAGAACGCGGACATCCCCATGCAGCCGAGCCCGAGCGTGGACACGGTCAGCGGGGACGCCTTCCCCAAGGTTCTGGTGCCGATGTTCAGGTCCGTCATGCCCCCGGATTGAAGCCGTTAGAGCGCGCTCGAAGTCAAGCGGCCGAGGGGGCGGCAGCACTCCTCGTAGAACTCGATCTTGTAGTCGATCGCCTTGAGGTGCTCCTCGATCACGGTGAGCCGCTCGATCACCCGCCGCCGGTGGGCGCGCAGCAGCTCCAGCCGCTCCCGCCGGGTGGCGTCACCGGCCCGGGCCAGCTCGGCGTACCGCCGTACCTCCCGGATCGGCATGCCGGTGGCGCGCAGGCGGGTGATGAGCCGGATCCAGGTGATGTCGTCCTCGTGGTAGAGCCGGCGCCCCGTGGACGACCGGTCCACCTCGCGCAGGAGCAGTCCCTCGCGCTCGTAGTACCGCAGGGTGTGCGGGGTGAGTCCGGTGCGCTTCGCCACCTCCGCGATCGTCATGCACGTGCTCATGCGCGCAGTCTCACACCCGCGGCGTACGGGCCGTCAATCCCGGGGTGCCGCGGTACGGCGGGTCAGCCCTCGCGGGGCAGCCCGGGCGGGTTGACCAGGGACTCGGGCACCGCCTCCTTCTCCAGGCCCCAGCGGGCGAGCACCTCCTGGTACCTGCCGTTCCTGATCACGACGTTGATCGCGTCCCGGACCGGCTCGGCGAGCCCGCTGCCCTTCCTCGTCATCGCCGCGATGAGGCCCTGCCGGTCGGCGCCGCCGCCCGAGTAGGTACCGACGATCTTGGTGTCGCCGCTCACCGCGGAGTGGTACGCGGCCGTCGGGTACGGCCCGAAGTACGCCTGAATGCGGCCGGACTTCAGCGCCAGGTAGGTGTCGGCGGCCTGCTGGTAGTACTGGATCTCGACCGGCTTGCGCCCGGCCGCCCGGTTCTGCCGGTCCCAGTCGAGCAGGATCTTCTCCTGGTTGGTGCCCGAGCCCACCGACACCCGCAGCCCGGCGATGTCGGCCGGCCCGGTGATCGAGGTGATCGGGCTGTCCTTCGGCACCTCCCAGGCGAGCTGGTCGAGCCGGTAGGTGGCGAAGTCGTAGATGTCCTTGCGCTCCTCGGTGACCGTGATGTTGGAGAGCGCGAGCGGGTACTTGCCGGAGCGCACCGCGAGGAACAGGTTCTCCCACGAGGTCGGTTCCAGGCGCAGCTCGAGCCCGAGCACGTCGGCGATGAGCTGGGCGATGTCCTCCTCGACGCCGATCGGGGTGCGGTTGTCGTCGGCGAGGAACGACAGCGGCGGCTCGAACACCGAGGTGCCGACGAGCAGCTCGCCCTTGGCGCGGATCTCGGCCGGCACCCGGGCGGCGATCGCCTCGTCCTTCTCGGCCCGGATCCGGTTCTGCTCCGGGCCGGTGTTGAAGCGCGGCGCGGTGCCCGCCGGGCTCGCGCCACCGGCGGGCGCGGCACCGGACGCGGCGTCGGACGCGGGGCCCGGGGTGCCGCACGCCGACAGCAGCAACAGCGACGACAGCGCCACGGCGGCGATTCGGGACAGGGACGGCATGGTTCTCCCCTCACGTGCGCGGTTTGCGGGAATGCGGGAGATCGACGGCGCGGTACGGCAGGGCGGCGCGGCGGCGGCTCAGCGCACCCTGCCGAGGAACGCGCGGGTGCGCTCGTGCCGGGGCGCGTCGAGCACCTGCGCGGGCGGGCCCTGCTCGACCACGCGCCCCTCGTCGAGGAACACGACGGTGTCGGCGACCTCGCGGGCGAACCCGATCTCATGGGTGACCACGATCATCGTGGTGCCGCTGCGGGCGAGCGCCTTCATCACCTCGAGCACCTCGCCGACGAGCTCGGGGTCGAGCGCCGAGGTCGGCTCGTCGAACAGCACGACCTTGGGCCGCAGCGCGAGCGCGCGGGCGATGGCGACCCGCTGCTGCTGGCCGCCGGAGAGCTGCCGCGGGTAGGCGTGCGCCTTGTCCGCCAGGCCCACCTGCGCGAGCAGCTCGACGGCGAGCCGTTCCACCTCGTCGCGCGGCCTGCGCTGCGCGGACAGCGGCGCCTCGATCACGTTCTCCAGCACGGTCAGGTGCGGGAACAGGTTGAAGTGCTGGAACACGAAGCCGATGTGGGTGCGCTGCCGCAGGATGTCGCGCTCGCGCAGCTCGTAGAGCCGGTTGCCGGACCGGCGGTAGCCGATGTACTCGCCGTCGATCGTGACGTGCCCGCGGTCGATCTTCTCCAGGTGGTTGATGCAGCGCAGCAGCGTCGACTTGCCCGACCCGGACGGGCCGATGATCACGGTCACCTCGCCGGGGTCGACCCGCAGGTCGACGCCGCGCAGCACGTGCAGCGGGCCGAAGCTCTTGTGCACCCCGCGCACCTCGACCATCGGCCTTCTCACCGCGCGCCTCCGACGGTCCCGCCGAAGGGTACGGCACGGCCCGCGCGCCGGGCGGCGAGCCGGGCCGCGACGAGGCGGCGGGCGCGCTGCAGCGGCGTGGGCGGCAGCTCGCGGGCCATGCCCCGGCCGAAACGGCGTTCCACGTAGTACTGGGCGACCGACAGCACGGTGGTGAGCACGAGGTACCAGATCGCGGCGACGAGCAGCATCGCGATCACCCGGCCGTTCCGGTTGTAGATCACCTGGACCTGGTAGAACAGCTCGGGCAGCGCCATGATGTACACCACCGAGGTGCCCTTCACCAGGCCGATGATCTCGTTGCCCGCGGCCGGCACGATGGAGCGCATCGCCTGCGGGAGCTGGATCCGGAAGATCTGCCGCCGGCGCGGGATGCCGAGCGCGGCGGCGGCCTCGAGCTGGCCCGGGTCCACCGACAGCAGGCCGCCGCGCACGATCTCGGCCGCGTAGGCGGCCTGGTGCAGCGAGAGCCCGAGCACCGCCGCGGTCACCGGCCCGATCAGGTCCATCGAGTCGACCGAGTAGAACGCCGGGCCGAACGGGATGCCGAACGAGATCTGCCGGTACAGCGCGCCCAGGTTGTACCAGAACAGCAGCTGCAGGATGAGCGGCACGGACCGGAACAGCCAGACGTAGCCCCAGGCGACCGCGGTGAGCAGCGGCACCCGGGACAGCCGCATCAGGGCGAGCACCGTGCCGAGCAGGAAGCCCAGCACGATGCCGAGCACGGTGAGCTCCACGGTGAACAGCACCGCGCTCACCACCGAGGGGTGGAACAGGTACTCGCGGACGACCGGCCAGTCCCAGGCCGGGTTGGTGATGAGTGCGTTGACGGCCATCGCCAGCAGCACCAGGACGACGCCGGTGGCGATCCAGCGCCACGGATGGCGGGCCTTCACCACCCGCGGCTCCTCGGCCGCGCCGGTGGTGGTCGTGACGGCGGTCAGGCTCACGTCGGCTCCTCGGCCGGCTTTGGGGATGGGGGAGTCGAGGCGGGAACGGCGCGTACGGCGGGCTTGCGGCACGCGGGCACACAGGCGGTACGGCGGTGGCGGGCGGTACGGCGAAGCGGCCGGGCGGGGCGGCCGCCGCGGCGCGGTGGGATCGGCACCGGTCGGCACTGGTCGGCGCCGTGCGATCGGCACCCCGAGATCGGCACCGCGAGGACGGCGCCGTCAAGTCGGCACCGCGAGGTCGGGGCCGCGGGATGCGGGTCAGCCGAGACAGAGGGACGACCCGATGCGGCAGAGGTCGATGTGCCCCCGCCGGGTCAGCAGGGCCTGCGTGCGCATGTTCTCACTCCAGCACGAGGGGATTTTCCCGTCAAGTCCTACTTGTTTAGAGGGTTATTCGTGGATACCTGTTGCGCGAGTCGGGATTGATCGGGTTATAGTTCCGAACGAGGTCACGAGAGCCAGCGCTAAGCCCCGGCTTGCTGGCCGGCAACCCTCCGTCCTGCGGCGGGGTGCCCCGGGTGAAGACCTGGCCCGGCGCGAGGTGCGTCGGGCAAGCGCGGGCCCCCCGAACGACGGGGGCCGATGGCCCCTGGGGGGTGTGACGTGTCCATTCTGACCATTCTTGACGCTGCCAACACCGCTGCCACCGTCGACGCCGCCACCGATGCGGTCGCCGCGGCTGCGCCGGCCGCTACGCCGGCCGGCGTTCCGGCCGACGCCTCGACCGGCACCGCCGAGTGTCCGCTGCCCGCCGTGGTCGGATCCGACCTGCTCGTCCCGCTCGCCGACGGGCGGCAGGTGCCGTACGCGAACCTCGACTACGCCGCGAGCGCGCCGTGTCTGGAGCCGGTGCGCGCGGCCGTCGCCGAGGCGCTGCCGGCCTACTCCAGCGTGCACCGCGGCGCCGGGTACGCCTCCCGGCTCACCACCGCCCGCTACGAGCGGGCCCGGCACACGGTACGGGCGTTCGCGGGCGCGCGGCCCGGCGACGCCGTGGTGTTCACCCGCAACACCACCGACGCGATGAACCTGCTCGCCCGGTGCCTGCCCGAGGGCACCACGGTGGTGGTGTTCGACAGCGAGCACCACGCCTCGCTGCTGCCGTGGCCGCGCGCGGTGCGCCTCGCGCCGCCCGCCTCCCCGGGCGAGGCGGTGCGCGCCGCCGACGAGGCCCTCGCCGCGATCGACGGCCCCAAGCTGCTCGTGGTCACCGCCGCCTCGAACGTCACCGGCGAGCTGTGGCCGATCGCCGCGCTCGCGCACGTCGCGCACGAACGCGGCGCCCGGATCGCGGTGGACGCCGCGCAGTACGCCCCGCACCGGCGGCTCGCGGTGGCCGCGCTCGACCTGGACTACGTGGCGTTCTCCGGCCACAAGCTGTACGCGCCGTTCGGCGCGGGCGCGCTGGTCGGGCGGCCGGACTGGCTCGCGCAGGCCGAGCCGTACCTGCGCGGCGGCGGGGCCACCCGGAACGTCGCCGACGAGGTGGAGTGGAGCACCGACCCCGAGCAGCGGCACGAGGCGGGCACGCCGAACGTGCTCGGCGCGATCGCGCTCGCCGCCGCGTGCGAGGCGCTGACCGCCACCGGCTGGACCCCGATCGTGCGGCACGAGGAGCGGCTCACCGCCCGGCTGCGCGCCGGCCTGCCCGAGGGGGTGCGGGAGCTGGCGCTGTGGGGGCCGGACCACCCCCGGATCGGCGTGGTGTCGTTCACCGTGGCCGGGCGCACCGCCCGCGAGGTGGCCGAGATCCTCAGCACCGAGTACGGCATCGGCGTGCGCGACGGCCGGTTCTGCGCCCACCCGTTCGTGCGCGCGCTGCTCGGCGAGGAGGGCGACTGCGCGGACGGGACCGGCGCCGCGGTCCGCGCCTCGATCGGCATCGGCACCACCGAGGAGCACGTCGACCGGCTCATCGCGGCGCTCCACGACATCGTGCGCCGCTGACGCCGCCCCGGCCCGGCC
>Ga0207867_1002424_pt1 | contig 10160 bp, 11 predicted proteins | sample HigsolmetaAR206D_FD_184838 | JGI IMG/M metagenome (GOLD analysis project Ga0207867, IMG submission 184838) | Ionic liquid and high solid enriched microbial communities from the Joint BioEnergy Institute, USA - AR20-6-D (SPAdes) (version 2) ...
CTTCCTACAGCCAACAGTTCGACGCGGGGTGGAGCAGCCCGGTAGCTCGTCAGGCTCATAACCTGAAGGTCGTCGGTTCAAATCCGGCCCCCGCAACCACCGATATCGAACAGCCTCGGCCTAAAAAGCCGGGGCTGTTTTCGTTTGCGGCAAAGTCAATCAAACGGCCGAGTTCAGCGGCGACCTCGGCTTCCGGCTGGTCATTGGGGTAGATCGTCACGCTGTGAATGATCTGCCGAATGATGCTTGAGGCTTGCGGTCGGATGGCTTCGTCCTCGAGGGACCGGGTGAGGTTGGCGACCTTCTCACGATAGAGACGCGCAAGCGTGCCGCTGTCCGGGAGGGGAAGCTGGGGTGCCGGAGAAGAGTTGGAGGCCAGTTGCTTCAGGCGCGCGAGTTCGGCCTCCTTGTCCTGAAGCATGCGGGCAAGCGTCGGACTGACGATGCCCTGGGAAAAGTTGGCCGCGAGGTTGCCAATCTCTCGTTCCAGCGTCGTGATCCGCTCGTTTGCTTGCAGGTTCTGGCGACCCTCGTCCCTGGCGATGCGGGCGGCTTCCCTCTGGTACTCGTCCACAAACAGGGCGATCTGGTCAGGACGGAGCAGGCTGGACTGCAGCGTTGAGAGAACCGCCTGCTCGATGATGGGACGACGGATCGAGAGGGTGTTGTGGCAGGTGCCGCGCTCTTTGGTCGAGGCGCACTTGTAGTAGTCGCGTCCGGCGACGACGTAGTTCGCGCCGCAGGCGCTGCATTTGATGAGGCCGGAGAGCAGGTGTCTGGGCCGGCGTTGCTCGACGAGCGCCGTGCGCGGCTTCTGACGCGCTTTCAGTTGGTCTTGCACGGCGTCCCAAAGGGGCTGCTCAATGATCCTCAGGTCGGGCACGGCAACCTCGACCCACTCGGACGGGTCCCGCAGGCGGTAGCGCCGCTCGCGCTGTTCAGATTCGGGATTGCGGCGCCATTGGCGCCGGTTCCAGACGAGACGCCCCATGTAGAGGGGATTGTTGAGGATGCCGACGGCCTTTTTTGGGTCGCCGCGGATGGTGCTGGCGTTCCACTGACCGCCCCTGGGGGCGGGAATGCCGGCCATGTTCAGCTTCTTGGCGATCTGAATGGCGGACAGACCGGCCGCGAAGTCCGCATAGATCTGCTCAATTATGGCAGCTATGTCAGGGTTGACTTCGAGAAGGCCCTTGATGCGTTGCCCCCGGGCATCGACCTTGTCGACAAGCCGATACCCATAGGCCCGGCCGCCGGCGAACCGGCCGGCCAGGATCGCAGCTTCCATGCCGCGCACGGTCTTTTTTTGAAGGTTCGAGAGGAACAGGGAGCCAAGCAAGCTAGCGACAGCGATCTTGATCTCATCGATCTCGTTTTCCGCAACCGTGTGGATGCGGACCTGATGGAACTGGAGCTTCTTGGCAAGCCAGGCAATGTCCTCGGAATCGCGGGCCAGGCGGTCGAGTGATTCCGCCACGATGATGTCCACCTTCCCCTGTTCGACCGCGGCCAGCATGCGCTGAAGGCCAAGGCGGTCGCGCCGATAGCCGGACACTTCGGCATCCAGGAAGGTCTCGACGACAGTGCCGCCAAGGTAGTCGATCAGCTTCTGGCACGCCTGGATCTGGTCCTGGCTGCTCGTCGGGTTCTGTTTGTCGGTCGAATGGCGGCCATAAACGGCGATGCGGGGAGAGGGGTGTTTCATGGGCGGGGATCCGGAGCTTGGCGGGCAGGCGCACTAACATGGCGGTGCTGGGCCGCAGCTTCAAGAGCAGCCTGGCGCGCCAGCAGGCGCACCAGGCTGGCGAGAGGCGAGGAACTGGCGGCAATTGCAGCAAGTTCGGGGGCAGAAGTGTTGGATGCGTTCTTCATCCAACAGTTTCTGCGTCAGGTTGCGATACTCATGGGTGGAACCTGAAATGGGAATGTCGCCGGGTATCGGTTAAACCAATGAGCTACCTCGAACCCGAGGCAGGATTGAAGATTCTGGAAGATGAGGGGATCCTGTATCTTTTCCAACATGCTGTGAACAGGCCCAGCACTGCTGTTGTTTGTAGAATTGATCCCGCCATCGGCCGTGCGTTCCACTCCAATCATCGCGGCATGTTTGTCAGGAATGGTTTCTGCCCGGAGTAATGTGGTCATGAAGTAAAGTTGCTTCAGGCCATAATCACGGAATGTGATTCTACTCTTCGGTTGTAGTTCTCCAGGTTGAAACAATATCCTGTCGATGGAGGCAAATTCTTCTAGCAAATTGCGAGCGATGCTGGCGGTTGCTTCCGAAGGGCTGACTTGCAAGCGTAGTTCGCTAAATGTCTTTGCGGTGAAGCCCGCAAGTCTCATGTGTCCTCGCCGGAGTTGGCTGAGTGGCTTGGCAGAGTCCGCGAGGCGTAACACCTTCTGGGTGAAGTCGGCATCTGGGGTCCGCTGCTCGGGTGGCAACTTATCGAAGGCGTTCCTGCAAATCTGCCAAGTTGCCATTCCGAACTTTGGCTTATCGCCGGTTTGTTTGGCATCGTCGGAAAGAATGCCTTCCTTGATCAGGTAGGCGACAATCTGGTCGTCAGTCATCCCGTTTACGGCACCCGCCTCCAGAATTCTGGCTAGTTTCTGGAGGATAAGCGCAGGGGAGACGATTCCGGAAGTGAGGGTGTGGCCGACGTATTTCCATTCGTTTTCGCCGCTGAATGCTGACCCCCAAGGTTGTCGGGAATGGGCACGGACGATTCCGGTTTGGTGATGGGCAACCAGAACAGCAAGGTACCTTGCATGGTTACGTACGGTGTTCCTCAGGACATCGGGGCGGAGACCGGACTTTTTGTTACTCCGTAAGGAATGCAAGACTTTCGAAAAACTTCCTGTGATGACATGCTGATATATCTTGTTCTCGTTCCGTAAAGACGCTTCCCGCAGGTCGTTTAATGCCAAGGCATGATCAAAGGAGTGGGAGATGCTTGCTTCGCCGAGGAGTTGTTCGACGACCTGTGCCTTTCCCGAGGGGGAAATAATCTTCGAGACCAGATCGTCATGATCGGTAAATTCGGGGATCAAATCCTTAATACAGGGAGCACCGCGTGGAAAATAGGAGCGAAGATCCTCTTGTATCAACCTGAGAGCTGGCCCCGGAATGCGGATTACCCCGTATTTCTGAAAATAGTAAAACATCTCCATCATGTAGCGCTCGGGGATGGGCAACATATTGAGTGCGGCGCAAACAGCATAGGCTTGTTGCCAGCTGCTCAGACCGATCTCGAGATCCCCTCTCTTGGTATCCCCACGATTACGCAGATCAATTTGCGATAATTTTCCTAAATAACGGAGATTTGGATCGTTAAACAAGACGTCTCAACTTCAAACAAGATTTCGCAGGGCCGCTGCTTAGCGCGGCAGGTTGGGAGTGCCCCATTATCAGGGGCAAACAGCGAGGAAGAGAAAAGACTGCGCTTCCAACCTCTGCAGGGGCATCTAAGCATGCCGTTGTATTTTAGTATCTTCGCCCGTGCAGTCCAAACCAAACGGGATGCCAAAATAACAGGTCGATTAGATCTGTCTATTTCAATTTTGCACATCAAGCATAAACAGTTACCGATGTGGCCGTCTTAAATGTTTGTTTAACGCTTCTTTAACTTATCTTTAATGGGGCGAAACAGACAGGTTTCTGCTGTTTCACTCGTCGAGTTGCGCCCACTGTCTAATATCAGAAATACGCCAGTACCAGGCTTCGCCGCGTTTCCGGCCCCAAGCTGGGCGTGGGAATTGACCAGTCTTGGTTTTGCGCCACAGGGTGGTACGGCTCCAACCAGTCAAACGCAGCACTTCTCCAAGACGCACACGGCCCAAACCATCCGTCCTGATATTGTGGATTGTCACGCTGGGCCGTCCTTCTGTTGCTAAAGGACAGCCCAGATATCAGGGGGAAGAAGGTGGCTGGGTGGAACCTGAATTGGGACGCGGCCGCCCGAGCAGGGCGGCCGCGTCCATGATGGTCAGGCTAGACAAAGTTGTAGAACGCTTTCTCAGCTGTGGTCCACGCCAGTGCTGCCTGAGCCAGACGTTCGGAATCGCCATCATACGTAATGCTCAGATGGCGAAGGTTTTGCTGTGCAGCGTGTACGTTTGTGTTGGCCAGGAGGGCTTCATCCGACGCCAATTGGAGCGTCTTGACGTTAAACCAGAGAGGTCCGCAGCTGGTTGTTGCCAATCTGCTGATCAGATCGCTGGCGTTGCTTCCAACGATCTCGGCAATAATGGGTTGCTTCAGAAAGCCAGAGACGATGCGCGCAATCCAGCTCATCGCGAACGTGTATCCCTCGGGCGGGTTCTGCAGAACTTCGATGAGCGGCCGCGCAGACAGCAAGCGGGCGGCCATGATACCTCCGGGAATATGCGGAAATGTTGCAGATTTGATGCCGAGAACGATCGGAGACAGCTCAAAGGCATTTGAGCCATCCTGGTTGTTCAAGATCAGACGAACATTGCCATAGTCCTCGAATGCGTCGCGCATATTGCGCGTGAGACGGTCGGTGCCGGGGCAGTTGGTGGAAGCAATTGCCAAGGGGTGAATGACTCCGCCGTGCTCAAGGACACGGTTCACCAGTCGATCCAGAAAGCAGGTGAGAGGGGCTCTGCTGGCCAGCAGATTGGCACCGCAATCAATCAGAAGAACCTCGTGATCGCCAAGATTCTGTTCTAGCCAGTCATCGACTTCCTGTGCCGGTGTCTGCCATGCCAGAACTTGCGCGGAGGATTTGCCAGTGCGGCGCACGAGCCCCCGGTTGCCGTCGTCGGCATCGATATTCAGGACGGTACGCCCTGCTGCTCGTAGTCCGGCAGAGATCGCATCGGCAATCGTGGTTTTGCCGCAACCGCCCTTTTCGCTTTGAGTGATGATCACGTTGACTTGCCGCATGCTTACGCCTCCTCAGTCTTGCTGTTGGTCATTCCAATCGTGTCGATGCGGTGTCCGAATGGACTGCGTCGTTCTTCTGTCGGGTGCGTAGAGGCGGTCTCAGTTGTGCTGAACAGGTCGCTTGTCTTCTTCGCGTCTGCCACGGTCGAGGCACGTCGTTGTGATGACTGGCTCGGGGTTCCAGCCCTGCCGCGTTCACTTCTGACACGGTTGTAAGCGCGGGACACGGTTCCGGCGAGAATGGGCTTTTCGGTTGATAAATCCTGGGCAATCTCAGGCCAGGTTTTAGCCAAATGGCCTGGTGCAGAACGGGCGGCACGGATTTCTTCGTAATAGGTTCGCACAAGTGCAGCAGTTGTCTGCTTGCGATTGTGCCGGCTCGGCTGCACGCGCAGGCGCTCGGCAATTTTGTCGGGAGTGTGTGTCTTTTGCATTGTTTGTCTCCACTGTGTCGAATGCCAAGCCAGATGGGCACGGCAATTTTCTATTGGCCAGAGCCGCGAGTGAGGCTGGAACCACTTGAAACCACTTGGAACCACTTTGAGACCGACACAGGCACCTTCACCCGCTTAAAAATTGTCCATCACTGTCCAGACAGAAGATCACATGAAAAATTCCCTGCGTATGATTCTTGTCCGATCGGTATGTTGTCAGGTCTTGTCCAATGACCGGCCGACGTCTGTCGGCTGTCGTGAAGGAAAATTGATGCAGGATGGGACATGTAAACATGTCCGGTTTTGTGCTCGGCGCAGGAGCTTCTCGCAGGGTGTGGGGAGCTGCAAATGACGGTTCGACAAAAAAAGGACAAGGGTGCGACACGCACTGTGTCGGTTCAGCTCTCTGCCGAAAAAGCCGATCAGCTGGCAGTGGAGGCGGCTGTGCGTCATATCACGGTATCGACTCTCATCGCTGACAGACTGTTTGGCCGGGAGCGTCCGGTTCATGTCGCCTCGGCTGCCTTGGGGAGTCTGATTGCGATCGAGCGGACAATTATCGGACAAGGGAAGTTAGATCCTGCTACTGAGGCTGATCTCAAGGCGGCCTTGCAGGAGCTTATGAGACTGGCTCGCCAGGAACTGGTCCTGTGATCGTCAAGCGCATCCGATCGCAGGTGAGGGAGCTTCGAGGCTCCACGCGGCAGCTTGCCGCCCGCGTGCTGGCGCTCTCCAATTACATCGTTGATGCTGATGTCGACCAGCTGCGTCAGTCCGCCCGTGTCGCGGCTCTGTCCGGTTATGTCCTCGACATGGGCGATACTGCTGATGGTATTCTCGCCGGAGAAAAGGTCGAGGCTTATGGCAGCCTCAGCCTGGTGGGGCCGGCGTTGCCGGAATGGCAGATGGAGATGCTGGCCGTGGCCGCGCGTGCGCCGCGCTCGCGCAATCCGATCGAGCATTATGTCCTCTCGTGGCAGGAGGACGAGCACCCTGATCCGCAGCAGGCGAAAGAGGCGGTCGGGCTGTTTCTGGAGACCCTCGGGCTTGAGCGGTGTCAGGCGATCTGGGCGCTCCATGCCAACACCGACAATGATCACATTCACATCATGGTCAACCGGATTGACCCGGCAACAGGCAAGGCGTTGCAGGCAGGCGATGGCTGGGACATTGATGCAGCGCACCGGGCGATCGCCCTGATCGAGGACCGTCAGGGATGGAAGCAGGAAGAAGGAGCGCTGTATTTTGCACGGCAAGGCCGACTCTTTGATGCCCGTACCAACAGACCTATCGATAAACAGGGCAGGGGGAGACGCAGACAGGAGGTGGTGGGCAGGCAAGATGGAGGGTTGCCTTCAGAGCAACGGGCGGCGCTGCTCGAGGCCTTGCGTGATGCTGCTGACTGGCACGATCTGCATCAACGGCTTGCCAAACTTGAAGCCGCCTACGAGCGCAAGGGCAGTGGCGCGGTCGTTCGTCTGGGCCGGGAGGAGATCAAGGCCAGTACTCTGGGGAGACACGCATCGTTTAAGGCCATGGAAAAGCGGCTTGGGCCTTATGTTCCAGATCAGTGTCCGCCAAGCCTCGGATATGAAGCCTACAGGCAAGCCTGCCGCACGGAACTTGCCCGTATTCGCCAGCTGCGCGCGGATCACCTCAAACGCCTGGAGGCCCATCGCGAGGCAACGCTGGCATCGCTCTCAGCGTCCTTGCCGCCAGAGGTGTTTCAGGCGTTGAAAGCTGCAGTCAACGCAGAGTTTGCTTCAGCACGCCGTGGACTGACCAGTGCCTTTGCAAAAGCGATCGACGCCCTTGCCCGGGCCCGTCTCGATCCTGTCCAATGGTTGGCAGCCTCCACTCCGATCGCAGCGCCTGTTGACCAGCTGCCCTCGCTCTTCATTCCGGCAAGCGCTCAAATGTCAGAACGTCCGGCACGCGTGCGCCTCGATGACAAGGCGATTTCTGCGCGGCGGCGTGGCTTTGCCACGCAGTATCATAACGACGCCAACCGTGCGCTCATGGTGACAGACTACCGCAGTGTCATCATCGTGCACTCGGTCGATCCGGTTTCGGTGCGGCTGGCACTGACGCTTGCGGCTCGGCGCTGGGAAGTCGTGCGGGCTGAAGGCTCGCCCCGGTTTCTGGAACTCTGTGCACAGATTGCAGAAAAGGAGAAGATCCAGTTGGTGGGCGTCGACAACCAGCCTCTGGTGCCGTCAGTTCAGCGAGGCCGCACGGTCCGAAAAGAAGCGGTTCGAACTGTTCCGCAGAAACCGGCTTCCGTTCCTGGACCCGCCGCCCGCCCAGCCTCCGTTCAGCAGCCCGCCGAGGTGCCCCGGCAAGAGGCGGAGATCGATCGCGCAGACGCGGCTCCTGAAGAGGAGGTGGATCTGGCGCAACTCTGGCAATGGCAACGCCAGAATGGCCGTGGCAGGTAAGGGTCAGCACGGCCCGACGATTGCTTAGTAGGGATAAGCTCGCGCCCGCGCACGGTCCTTGAAGTGGGAAAGAAGGTGAAGTGGCTGAAATGAGAAAATGAAAAAAATGACTCCCGGAAGGGGAAGGCAGCCGCCCCCGCCGGCAAGGAAGTTTCAACATGCAGAAGAGAACAGACTACCGTCAGAGGCTGGCGGAGAAGGGCGCGCGTGCGCTTGCGCGTATCGCGGGCTGGCGTTTTGCCCCGCATCCCGAACTGCTTTTGGGACCGATCAGCATATATCCCTATGACCCCAGTGCTCACATGGTTCTGATCCCGGTTGCCTGGGCCATGCCTCGCGGACTGGTATCGATCCTGAACGAGACGCGCTGTACGGCAATCCTCGTGGTGCCCAGCTTCACGACGACCGGGAACCTTACCTGGCAGTTCATGATCGGGCGTTGTTCGCAGGGACATTTGATCTGGTGCAGCGGCCTCAGGCTTTTCATCGGCACGGATGACAGGATCTGGTTTGTAACCAATCCAGTGTCCTGCACGTTGGAGCCGGAAGCGCTGTGCCTTGAGCGAGGCTGGCTGAGGCAAGGTGCAGTCCCCTGGAACAGCGAGACCGAATGGAGGTCCGGTGTACGCCGCGGCGACGATCTGCTGTTGCAGATGGCGGCGCAGGACTGAGGTTCGCTCCGCCTGACGGTTCGAAGGTTTGGTTCAACCCAAGGTGGTTGGACAAAGAGAAATGAAAAGTGTGGCCCTCGCTCCGTTCAACTGCGCGGGACCGCTTGTTGGAATTCGATACATGACTGAAGTTTTGATGCACGTGGCCGTGAGTGCAGGAGGTCTGCCGCCCACTCGTCCTCAGGTCCGCAGTACCCTGCTGCAGATTGCAGCTATGATCCAGGGGCAGGAGGTCTCTGCCCCTCGCAACACCCAGGAGCAGCTGGCCGCTTGTGAGTTGCTGTTGGTGGGCACAGCATGCCATGCGCCGTTGCTCCGGCCGGAGGCCGCTGAGGCGGCCGCGTCGATGGGTGTCTCTGTCCTGCTGGTTCGCATGGATGTCGATCGCGGCGTGAGCGTTGATATCCGCCTTGCCCACCACACTGGCTGGCTTTGCAATTACAGGCTGGAGAGCGGTCCTGATGGTCGGCTTCTCGTGCCACCAAAGAGCGACCAGCTGCATCTGAGCCTTTCAACCGCTGGCGTGGCGGAAACTGTGCCGCCCGCATTTAACGGCACCGCTCTTGCCCATGCGGAAGGAGGGAACGCATGACCTCCATGACTGCACTTGTTTCTGCTGCCTCGGACACGGCGGCTGAGCTGCGCTCGTTCATCAATGGTGGCGGCGTGTACCCGAACTTTGACTTTACCCGCTATTGGTGGGCCTCCAGCGACAATAGGCCGGGCATTGCGCCGTGGGTTCAGAAGAAGCTGAAACCCGGCAACGATCCAGAGTTCGGGCAGGCATTGCGGGCGGGCCTTGTCCTGCCGAAAACTGCGTCTGGCGATTACATGAATCTGGCGTTCCTGCTTGATCGCTTTGACCGAACGCTGCCGTCGTATGAACAGCATGCCTGTGTACAGATGAAGTTTACTCTGCCGGGAGATGAGCCGCTCCATGTCGGCTGGGAGCGCGTGCGCGCCTTTGCCTTGGAGTATCTTGCGGGCGAGCGGGGTCTTGCTGCTGTGATCGTGCTGCACAATCCGGGGATCGCCGGGTCAGGCAACGCACCGCACATCCATGTGATTGTTCCGGCGCGTCAGCTCACGGCCAATGGGTTTGGGGCCACTGACAAGGGGCTTTGTTCTGACCGAGGGCAGGAAGAGTGTTGGGCTGCCTGGCAGGCGCTTGTGACAGAGGGAGGTGTGGCATGAACCAGTCCAACCCCGATCAAATCCAACGGCTGGCGCGACACCTCGCCAGCCTGGGTAGGGAGAACGCGGAGCGACTTCAACTTGTGGTCGATGAGGCACTGCGCTTGCTGGATGATCCGGAACTGGTGATCCCTGAGGTGCAGCCTGAGGCCTTCCCTTGGGAGCAGGAGGAGCCAGAGGTGAGTGGCCCAAAGGGTATTTATTTGGTGACAGTGACGGATGATGCCACGGGAGAGGGGCTGACAGTCTACTTCGCAGCTGTGTTGGCGCGTAGCGAAAGCGAGGCGAGGCGCTCACTGTCGCGGCACTGGACAAGGAATCTGGCACACTTGGCAACGCTCGCCCGAGGCGCTGATGGTGTCGTGCCGTATGCTGATCTGTTTCTGTCGCCCAAGTTGCGGGCGGCGCTTGAGCGATTAGGGTCCGGACCCATAAACAGGATTCACATGGTTGCCGCGATGTGATTCACCTGCCTTTGGCGAGGAGGCACCATCGATGGCGGATTTCTTCTGGT
>Ga0207867_1002428_pt1 | contig 10144 bp, 6 predicted proteins | sample HigsolmetaAR206D_FD_184838 | JGI IMG/M metagenome (GOLD analysis project Ga0207867, IMG submission 184838) | Ionic liquid and high solid enriched microbial communities from the Joint BioEnergy Institute, USA - AR20-6-D (SPAdes) (version 2) ...
GCCACGCCGCCGGCCGCCGCATCGGCTACGACCCCTGGCTGCACCCGGAGCCGCAGCTCGCGCGCTTCGAGGGGGCGAGCGTGACCCTGGTGCCGCTCGACCCCAACCCGGTGGACACCGTCTGGACCGACCGCCCCGCCCCGCCGGCGAGCCCGAGCACATCTTCGTCAGCCTCGACCTCGACGTCCTCGACGCCGCCTATGCCCCCGGCGTCAGCGCGATGAACCCCTGCGGCCTGACCCCGCACCAGGTCGCCCGCTACGTCCGCGCCGCCGGCCGCAGCCCCGCCGTCCGCTGCTTCGACATCATGGAACTCTCCCCCCCGCACGACGAAGGCGGCCGCACCGCCCGCCTCGCCGCCCGCATGTTCCTCGAGTTCCTCCGCGGGTTCGCCGAGAGGCCCACATGACCCGCCGCCCCACACCGGCGTCACGGACGGCTGTGCTCTCCCCCTCGACCGTGGCACGGGCTTCCAGCCCGTGTCTCCCCCTCCTCCTCGCCTCATCCGTCCCCCAACCTCTCTCTCTCCCCTCCGGGCGCCACGGCCGAGCCCCCGCTCGGCCGTGCTCTTCCCTTCTCCTTCTCTTCCTCTCCCCCTCCAGCCCCCTCTCCCGTGGGAGAAGGCAGGGGTGAGGGCTCCATGGCCTCCCTCCCCCCTCTCCATTCTCCTCCTCTCTCAGCCGCGAAGCCGCACCCGCAGGGAGCCCGGGGCGCAGCCCCGGGTTGGCCCTCCCCCGTTGTGTGAGAATAAAGGCAGACGCGACGACATAGCCTCCCACTTCACTCCCTCCCATCCTCAACTCCACGGCAAGACCCGTATGACACTCCTCATCCGCAACGCCCGCGTCCTCACGCTCGCCAACGGCGACATCCCCCGCCGCGGGGCCGCCATGTCCGACCTCGGCGTCCTCGACCGCGCCGACGTCCTCACCGACGGCGACCGCATCGCCGCCGTCGGCGAGAACCTCGACGCCCCATCCGGCGCGACGGTCATCGACGCCGCCGGCCGCATTCTCATGCCCGGCTTCGTGGACTGCCACACCCACGCCTGCTTCGCCGGCGACCGCCTCGACGAGTGGGACCAGAAACGCGCCGGCGTGCCGTACCTGGAGATCCTGCGCCGCGGCGGCGGCATCATGTCCACCGTCCGCGCCGTCCGCGCCGCCACGCAGGAGCAACTCGCCGAGAACCTCCTCGAACGCCTCCGCCGCATGCTCGCCCTCGGCTCCACCACCGTCGAGGTCAAGTCCGGCTACGGCCTCTCCACCCAGGACGAGTTGAAGATGCTCCGCGCCATCCGCGACGCCGCGGCCCGCTTCCCTGGCACGGTCATCCCCACGGCGCTGCTCGGCCACGCCATCGACGCCGACGCCCCCTCCCCGGCCGAGTTCGTTGAACGCACCATCACCGAGACCCTCCCCGCCGTCAGCCGCGAGTTCCCCGGCATCGCCATCGACGCCTACTGCGAGCAGGGCGCGTGGTCGCTCGAGGACACGCTGCGCCTCTTCGACGCCGCCCAGGACCTCGGCCATCCGATCCGCGTCCACGCCGACCAGTTCAACTCCCTCGGCATCCTCCGCGAGAACATCCTCCGCGCCCAGCGCCCGGGGGACGCCCACCGCTGCTTCCGCACCATCGACCACCTCGAGGCCTCTACCCCGCAGGACCTCGCCCTCCTCGGCGGCACGCCCACCATCGGCGTCGTCCTCCCCTGCGCCGGCTTCCACACCGACGGCCGCTACGCCCGGGCCCGCCTGCTCATCGACGCCTTCCCCACGCCCGGCGCCGTCGCTCTGGCCACCAACGACAACCCCGGCTCGGCCCCCTGCCTGTCGATGCCGATGGCGATCGCGCTCGCCGTCCGCTTCAACGGCCTCACCCCCGCGGAGGCGATCGCCGCCGCGACCATCAACGCCGCGGCCGCCTGCGGCCTGACCGACCGCGCCATGATCGCCCCCGGCCGACGCGCCGACCTCATCCTCCTCCGGCACCGCGACGAGCGGCTCCTCGCCTACGAGTTCGGCGACAACCCCGTGGACCTCGTCATCTGCGCCGGGAGGCAGGCGGCCGCTACGATGCGGGCGTGATGATGACCCGCCCCCGTCCCATGACCCCAGCCGACGCCGACGCCGCCTACGCCGCCGCCCAGTGCGTCGTAGAGATCCACCGGCGCCTGGCCGACCAACTTCGCGTCGGCCAGACGCTCGCCCAGATCGACGCCATGGTCGCCCGGTGGCTCGGCGAACTCCGCTGCGAGTCGTGCTTCTTCAAGTACCGCCAGGGCCGCCTCCCCCCCTTCCCCTCGCAGGCCTGCCTCTCCGTCAACGAGTGCGTCGTCCACGGCACCGCCGGGTACTACGAGGCGCCCATGAAGGAGGGGGACATCCTGAAAGTCGATATCGGCGTCCTCCATCGCGGTTGGATCGGCGACGCCGCCTGGACCTACACCTTCAAGGCCTTCCCCTCCGACGAAGCGCGGCGGCTCATCGAGTCCGGCAAGCAGTCCCTCATCCGCGGCATCCAGCAACTCCGCCCCGGCAACACCTACCTCGCCTGGGCCGAGGTCGTCCAGGACACCGTCGAGAAGGAGTTCGGCTTCCACCTCATCCGCGGCCTGGGCGGCCACGGCTACTACCGCCGCAAACTCCACGAGCCCCCCTTCATCTCCAACGTCCGCCCGACGGACCTCGCCTTCCGGCGCACCAGCATGGAGTGGCCCGACGCCTCCACCCCCTGCCACGTCGGCGCCGTCGTCGCCGTCGAGCCCATGGTCGCCATCGGCACCAGCGAGACGCGCTCCCACCCCCACCAGTGGCCCGTCTACTCCGCCGACCGCTCCCTCACCGTCCACTACGAGCACGACGTGATGATCACCGAGTCCGGCCCCCGCGTGCTGACCGAGGGGCTGGAGGAACTGCCGGACATCGTCGGCTGAGCGGGACGGGCGAGGGCGACATGCCCCCCCTGAAACCCGGCAGCCGAGCCAGTCGCCAGGATGATCGGGTCCGGTTCGCACGCCTCGGCCGGCGTGGGCCGGGGGGCGGCGATGCCGGGCGTACCAGTCGAGCGGGGGGATCGACGGGCTTGTGTCAAACGTTCTGGATCGCGCCCTTGCTACGGGCTGGCGTGCTGCAAGAATCTGATCTTCTGATGCAGGCCGAGCGGGAGGCGGCTGAGGGGGCCGGGGAGGGGGCCGGGGTTTTCGGAGCGCGGGACGCACCACCGCGGCAAACACGTAACTTGCTCGCGGATCTTGTCTGAAAGGGGTTTCAGGATGAGCCACTCCAACGGTACTCGTGTGTCCGTTCTTGCCGGTTCGGCGCGGGCTGACGCGGTCGCCGCCGCGACCGCGTGGAACCAGCAATGGAACGGCCGCCAGTCCGCGGAGGGGCAGTCGATCCAGGCCGCGTTCGGGTGCGACGTCTTCTCCGAACGCGTCATGCGGCAGCGGCTGCCGAAGGACGTCTTCCGGCAGCTGATGCGGACCACGCACCAGGGTCAGCCGCTGGACCCCAAGATCGCGGACATCGTCGCCGCGGCGATGAAGGACTGGGCGATCGAGAACGGTGCGACCCACTTCACGCACTGGTTCCAGCCGCTGACCGGCCTGACCGCCGAGAAGCACGACTCGCTGATGGTGCCCGACGGCCAGGGCGGGATGCTCTTCGAGTTCAGCGGCTCGGCGCTGGTGCAGGGGGAGCCCGACGCGTCGAGCTTCCCCTCCGGCGGCCTGCGGGCGACGTTCGAGGCCCGCGGGTACACCGCGTGGGACCCGACGAGCCCGGCGTTCCTCAACCGCAGCGGGAGCGTGGTGACCCTGTGCATCCCGACGGCGTTCGTCTCGATGAACGGGGAGGCCCTGGACAAGAAGACGCCGCTGCTGCGGTCGATCGACGCGCTCAGCGAGCAGGCGATGCGGATCCTGCGGCTCTTCGGGACCGACGCCGGCGTCTCCCGGGTGCACACGACGCTCGGGCCTGAGCAGGAGTACTTCCTGGTGGACCGCGGGCTCTTCTACGCCCGTCCCGACCTGGTGACCTGCGACCGGACCCTCTTCGGGGCCAGGCCGCCCAAGGGCCAGCAGCTGGAGGACCACTACTTCGGCTCCATCCCGCCGCGGGTGCTGAACTTCATGGCGGAGGTGGAGCGCGAGCTGTTCCGGATGGGCGTGCCCGTCAAGACGCGCCACAACGAGGTGGCGCCGGGGCAGTACGAGATCGCGCCGCTGTTCGAGACGACCAACGTCGCCTGCGACCACCAGATGGTCCTGATGGAGACGCTCCGGCGGGTCGCCCCGCGGTTCGGGCTCGAGGTCATCATGCACGAGAAGCCGTTCGCCGGGATCAACGGCAGCGGCAAGCACAACAACTGGTCGATGTGCACGGACACCGGCGTGAACCTGCTGGACCCGCAGGACCAGACGCACACCAACATGCAGTTCCTGGTCTTCCTGTGCGCGGTCATCCGGGCCGTGGACCTGCACGCCGACCTGCTGCGGGCCTCGATCGCCAGCGCGTCCAACGACCACCGGCTGGGGGCCAACGAGGCGCCGCCGGCGATCATCTCGATCTTCCTGGGCGACATGCTCACGGACATCATCGAGCAGATCGAGGACGGGAACCCGCGGCGGACGATCCGCGGCGGGGAACTGGACCTCGGCGCCCGCAGCCTCCCGCAGATCCCCCGCCACAGCGGGGACCGCAACCGCACCAGCCCCTTCGCCTTCACGGGCAACAAGTTCGAGTTCCGCGCCGTGGGCTCCAGCCAGACCTCGGCGTTCCCCAACACGGTGCTCAACACCATCGTCGCCGAGAGCCTGGACTACATCGCCACCGAACTCGAGGCGGCGACCGGGGGCGCCCGCTCCGAGGAGAAGGTGATCGAGGCGGCGAAGGCCCTGATGCAGAAGATCATCAAGCAGCACAAGCGGGTGATCTTCAACGGGGACAACTACTCGCCGCAGTGGCACGAGGAGGCGGCCCGGCGCGGTCTGCCCCACCTGCGGACCACCGTGGACGCGATCCCCGCGCTGCGGACCCCCAAGAGCCTCGAGCTGTTCCAGAAGTACAAGGTCCTCAACAAGGCCGAACTGGAGAGCCGGGCGCAGATCCTCCTCGAGAAGTACATCAAGCAGGTGACCATCGAGGGGGAGACGATGGTGTCGATGGCCCGGACCATGATCCTCCCGGCCGCGATCGAGCACCAGACCCGCCTGGCGACCGCGGTCTCGGCCGCCGCGGCCGCGGGCGTGGACCCCGGCGAGCAGCGCGCGGAACTGGAGCGGGTGGTCTCGCTGATCAACCGCTTCCGGGCGGCGACGGCCGCGCTCGACGCCGCCTGCGGCGTGCACGACGAGGACACCCTCACGCACGCCAGGCTCGTCAAGGAGAAGGTCTGCTCCGCGATGGAGGAGCTGCGCCGGCTCGGCGACGAGCTCGAGGAGGAGGTCGCCGCGGACCTCTGGCCGATGCCGACCTATCGGGACCTGCTCTTCATCAAGTAGCCCAAGTCCTCCCCCGGAATCGGGGATATCAGACCCGAAGGCCCCGGCTCTCCGCGGCCCCCCTCGCTCAAGGGGGGATCGAGGGGAGCCGGGGCTTTGTCCGCGCCGGCGGCCCATGCCTGGGCCGGGTCTTATCTCATTGACGACGGGCGAGTTGCGTTCTGTCGGCGTTTCGTCAGGCCGGGGTTGTGAACGCCTGAGGATGTGGTACTCTGCCCGATCAGGCGGTCGGATTCGATCGGCCGCCGCCGGGATGGGTTGGGGGATGTTTGGAACTCAGAGAGGAGTGCCCGTGTCATGAAGATGTCCTGTCTGCTTGGTCGTCCCGCGGCGTTGGCCGCGGCCGCTCTGGTCACCGTCGCCGGAACGGCGGGGTCGGCGCTGGCGCAGCCGGTGAACGACGACTGTGTGAACGCGCTCGAGGTCGGTCCGGGGACGTACACGGGGACGACCGCGACGGCAACGGCAAGCGAGGGCGCATCGGCGAGCTGCGGCAACTCATCCGGCGGCAAGGATGTGTGGTACAAGATCACGCCGAGCGAGGACGCGACGCTGGTGGTCGCGACGTGCGGAAGCGGCTACGACACGGTGCTGTCGGTCCACACCGGGTGCCCCGGGACGACGTCGAACGAGATCGCCTGCAACGACGACGCCTGCGACGGGACGCGGTCGCGGATCGATGTGCCGGTGAGCGCGGGGGTGACGTACTACATCCGCGTCGCGGGGTGGGGCTCGGCCAGCGGCAGTTACACGCTGACCGTCGCGCTCCAAGACCCGCCGCCCCCGGGATCGGGGCCGGACGTGGTGTACAGCGGCATCGGGAACGATTTCAGTCACTATGGTCCCGTCGGCTCGATCCGTGCGTACACCTACGGGACGCGGACGTGCAACATCGGGAACATGGACCTGCTGTGGACCAACGGCGGGACGCCGGGGATCGGGTTCAACCTGTACCGGCTGCACGATGGGCGTCTGATGCAGATCGGGCAGAGCTGGGTGAAGGTCGCCTGTTGCGCCGCCGTGAGCAATGGGTGCGGCGTGTGCAACGGCCGCGGCGGGAACGTCCTCGGCGCGGGGTGTCTGGACGTGTACACCTCGGGGTGGAACGGCAGCCATGGGAACCTCAAGCCGCGGAGCCAGGTCAACCCGTGGACCGGAACGTTCGGGCCGACGCCCCCGGGCGGCTCGTTCAGCGCGATCGACCGGCGCTTGCAGGTGCAGACGTCGGACCTGCAGGCGACGAACTTCCCCGGGGCCCGGTACTTCGCCGAGGGCGTGTTCGTCGCGACGGACGAGGCGCCGGAGAAGAAGATGAACAACGCGTCGTATCAGGAGGTGGTGGTCAGTCAGTCGAACTTCGCGCTGTCGCTGCGCTCCGGGACGGCGATGGAGGCGGGGAAGGGGGCCATCTACGCCTGGCGAGACCACGGGCTCGGGGTGAACCAGCCGGACGAGTCGGTGGTGGTGCAGGAGGTGGACGTGCCGGGGGAGGGCCGCTTCGTGGTCGCCCACAAGGCGAGCGACAACGGCGACGGCACCTGGCGCTACGAGTACGCGGTCTTCAACCTCAACAGCCACCGCGCCGGCGGGTCCTTCAGCGTGCCCGTCGCCCCCGGGGCCGTGGTGACCAACGCCGGCTTCCACGACGTGCCCTACCACTCCGGGGAGCCCTACGACAACACCGACTGGACGATCAGCGTGGCCGAGGGGGCGGTGACCTGGTCCAGCCCGCAGACCTTCGCCCAGAACGAGAACTCCAACGCGCTGCGCTGGGGGACGATGTACAACTTCTGGTTCGACGCCGACCGCCCGCCGGCGCCGGCGGCGGCGACGCTGGGGCTGTTCCGCCCGGGCACGCCCGAGGCGCTGGCGGTGACGGTGGACGCCCCGGCCGGTGGCGGGGGCCCGGCCTGCCCGGCGGACTGGGACGGGGACGGGCAGGTCAACTCCAACGACATCAGCGCCTTCCTGGGCGTGTGGCTGGCCGACGTGCAGGACGGGACGAGCGCCGCCGACTTCGACGGCTCCGGCTCGGTCAACTCCAACGACATCAGCGCCTTCCTCTCCGCCTGGCTCGAGGCGGTCCAGGAGGGATGCTGATCGACTGACGCTCTCCTGAAGCCCCGCGGCGACACGACCGCCCCGCGCTCCCCGCCGACCGGCAGGGGGCACGGGGCGGTTTTCATTCCCTCCCCCCGTCCGCATCTTCCGCTCCCCCACGCCTTCTGTCTGTCCCCTACTTCCTGCTTTCTTTCTGCCCCCCCACTGCCGCTCCCCGCCTTCCACACATCCCGGGGGCGAAGAACGGCTCGGCCGGGCTTCCGCTAGAATCCGGGAAGAGGCCCTGTAGCTCAGCGGTTAGAGCAGGCGACTCATAATCGCTTGGTCCTCGGTTCGAATCCGAGCGGGGCCATTTTCGCAACCCGTCGCAGCGACCAGCAGCAGCGTGTTTTCCCGTGCAGAACCGCCACGGGGCGCGATCACGTCGCTTGGCTCATCTGGCTCGGTTTGCGAGCCGTCGCGGGCCGTTTCTTGGCCGCACTGCGGCGCAGAGTGCGGCGCGCCGCGCGGGCCGGCCGCGGCTTGGGCGGAGAGTTCGCTGGGCTTCTGGGGTCGTGCTGCTGCTGGACGGCGGTGCTCCCGGTCGTCTCGCCGCGGGGATGGTGATTGGAGGGTGAGCGGTGTTCGTGTTGAAGGGCGTTGCTCGCGGCGATGTTCTGTGCTGCTGTCGGTGATGCATCGGGGAGGCGCTGTCGTCGTGGGCGGGGTGTGCTCTGATCTGCGGCGATCCGGTCTCGGGGGGATGTTCTCGTCGGGCGGAGGTGGGAGGCGCCATCCGGCGAGCGGTGGTCCTGTCCGGCTTTGGGGGACGTGGATGCGCAGCACGCACACCAATGTGTGGCACACTAAATAGATATTCATAAGATCGTCAGTTATCACACATCCGTGGGTGATGCAATCGCGAATCTGGCCGATGCGGGCTTCCATCCGGGGCGGCTGGTTGGCATACTGGGTGCTCCGCGGGGCATCTCCGGCCGTCCGTGCGGATTGCGAGGGCGACGATGGGCGACGCACCGGTATGCGGCTGTGCCGGGTTCGGAGGTGCCGCGGCGATCTTGCCGCGGCGGGCGCGGGGGCCGCCGCGATGGGGGCGTGGCCGCACCTGCACGGATGGATGGAGGGGGCGGCGGCCATGGATGCCGACTTCAGGAACCACTTTCGGCATGACCCCGGGGCGCTGCCGCCGGGGACGGAAGGAGCACACCGATGGCGATCTGCAAGACTCTGTTCGCGGTGGGAGTGGCGGCCGGTCTTGGGCTCGGCGCTGCGCCGGCGAGGGCGCAGACGTGCCTTGGCGACCTCAACGGCGACCGCCAGGTCAACTTCGTGGATCTGAGCATCCTGCTCGGGAACTGGGGGCCGTGCCTGGCTGACCCGTGCCTGGGCGATCTCGACCGCGATGGGGACGTGGACGAGCGCGACCGGGACATCCTGCTGGGGATGTGGGGTCGGTGCCCCTGTCCGGCCTCGTGCCACTGCATCGGGGACATCAACGTTGACGGCGTCATCAACGTCGATGACCTGCTCATTCTCCTCGGCGATTACGGGCCGTGCGTCGCGCGGTGGTGCCCGTCGGACCTGGACTGCGACGGCGACGTGGACGACGACGACCTGAACATCCTCATCGCGGGCTGGGGCAAGTGCCCGTGCCCGGGGGACGTCAACGGCGACGGCGCCAGGGACATGGTCGATCTGAACATGATCCTGAGCGCGTGGGGGCGTGCCCGGGCTGCCCCGAAGACCTGAACTGCAACGGCGAGGTCGAGGACGGCGACCTCGACCTCCTGTTCGGGTACTGGGGACCCTGCCACTGACGGCCGCGGTCCGCGAGCAGTCGTTCGAGGGGCCGCCCCGGCGACGGGGCGGCCCCGCTTTTCTGTGCTGATCCAGCCGCAAGGCGATTCGTGACCGCTTGGCTCGCGGGCCGAACTGGATATCTGATTGGCGCAAGTGGCCGGCGCCGGCCAATGATGCGGCAGGGGCGAAGGGGGGTGTGGACGGGGCGGCTACAGGGGGGAGTCCGGCGGGAGCGGCGCATGAACCCGGGAACCAGCGGGATTCACCACGTCACGGCGATCACGGCGGATGCGCAGCGGAACATCGACTTCTACTGCGGCGTGCTGGGGCTGCGGCTGGTGAAGGTGACGGTGAACTTTGACGACCCGCGGAGTTTTCATCTGTACTACGGGGACGGGATGGGACGTCCGGGGACGGTGCTGACGTTCTTCGAGTGGCCGCGGATCCCGCGGGGGCGGATCGGGCCGCCGCAGGTGACGGCGACGGCGCTGGAGGTTCCGGCGGGTTCGCTGGGGTACTGGGAGGAGCGGCTCCGGGGGGCGGGGGTTGAGGTGTCCGGGCCGGTGGAGCGGTTTGGGGAGGGGGTGCTGCGGTTTGAGGATCCGGATGGGACGGCGGTGGAGATCGTCGGTGTGGGGGCGAGCGCGGGAGAGGCGTGGGAGGCGGGGCCGGTGCCGGTGGAGCACGCGGTGCGGGGGTTCCACAGCGTGACGATCTCGGAGGAGGGGCACGAGGGGACGGCGGGGGCGCTGACGGGGCTGATGGGGTTTGAACTCGCGGGGG
>Ga0207867_1002441_pt1 | contig 10090 bp, 7 predicted proteins | sample HigsolmetaAR206D_FD_184838 | JGI IMG/M metagenome (GOLD analysis project Ga0207867, IMG submission 184838) | Ionic liquid and high solid enriched microbial communities from the Joint BioEnergy Institute, USA - AR20-6-D (SPAdes) (version 2) ...
GCCCCACGATGAGATGCACGCCTGCGCGCGCGCAGGCGTCGATCATGCGGTCGCATTCATCCATCGCCAGCGCCATCGGCTTTTCCACCAGCACGTGCTTGCCGCGGGCGGCGGCGATCTCGGCATGGCGTGCGTGGAACTGGTGCGGGCTGGCGATGTAGATGGCGTCTAGCGATGCATCGTCCGCTAGTGCTTCGATGTCATCGTATACCCGCGCGTTGAAGTCTCGGGCGAACTGCTCCCGTGCCGCGGCGCGTGGATCGCAAGCCGCCGCCAGGACGATGCGCGGGTCGCGCAGGAAGGTAGGCAGCATCAGGGAGAACGCCCGGCCAAGGCCGGCGACGCCCAGCCGCAGCGGAGACAACGACATCGGAACTCCTTGGGTTAGTCTGGTCTGGCAGCGCGAACCGGCGAGGCCGGCGCGCGCGTGCGCCTGGCGGGAATCTCAGCCCGCCGCGCTCGTTTACACCTGATAGTTGGACTCGAGCTGTTTGTTCGCCGGGACGTCGTCCCATACATAGCTGGCCTTGAATTGACGCCAGTCTATGGACTTGGGCACGATGGCCTGGAAGGAACAGACGTCCTTGGGAATGGCGTTCGAGCCGAGCCCCACGGGTTCCGCACCGGCGGCGAACTCGTCCAGCGCGGACAACATCCGGCGCCGGAATTCGACGATGGCGAGGTCGCTGGTGCCCAGGCGCTCTTCCGAGCGATCCGCGAGGGGGCCCATGGTGACCCACATGGCGATGTCCTGGTTCGGGAAGCCGGTGATACCCGTGAAGTTGCCCGCCTTCATGGCCTGGCGATCCTGCCAGAAGCGGTTCTCGTGGTTGCGGTAGGGACGGTAGCGTTCATCGAGGTCCGGCCCGATCTGCGCACGCAGGAACTTGCGCCAGGTTTCCGTATCCGGAGTCTTGTTGGGGTGGCCCCAGGCCAGGAAATAGAACGCCGTGTTCGTGTCGTCCATGGGGACATTGACGTTGGCGACGTTGTACAGGTTGTTGGGCGGGACCAGGACGGTGAACGGGGCGACGAACACGGTGGACCGGATGTAGTCGTGCGTTTCCGCATCGAAGATGGGCGTGCGGATGGCGGCGTAGCGGAAGCCGTAGGGCGTGCGCTCGACCTGCATGCGTGGCGATTTGTCGGTGGACGGGCGCAGCCAGTTCTTGTCGGTGGCCTCCGCCCCCTTGACCTTCGCGGGCACGAAGTCGGACGAGTGCAGGCTGGAGCTGTGCGCTGAGTCGATCGCGCCTTCCAGGATTTGCGCCCAGTTGCAGGGCAGCAGAATCTTGGCGATGGAGACTTTCGCTTCCTTGACGGGCGCCCAGGGCGGTGGAACGAATTCGGGCGCATCCTCTTCCTTGCCCAGGAACACCCAGACCATGCCGCCCCATTCGCGGGTGGGATAGGCCCTGGTCCGGATCTTCGAGGCGATGGGGCTGGTTTGCGGCTCCGAGGCCATGTCCACTACCTGCCCGGTGACGTCGATCTTCCAGCCATGGTAGAGGCAGCGCAGCCCGCCTTCCTCATTGCGGCCGTAGACCAGCGATACGCGGCGGTGCGGGCATTTTTCGTCCAATGCGCCAATGCGGCCTTCGCTGTCCCGGAACACGACCAGGTCTTGGCCCAGCACGCGCGCGTGGACGGGCGGCCCGTCCGGCTCGGATACCTCCTCGATCAGGCACAAGGGCACCCAGAAGCGGCGCATCAGCGCACCCATGGGCGCATCACCCTCGACCCGGCATAGCCGCTCGTTTTTTTCACGCGTCAACATCCTACTTTCTCCTTCAATTTTCGGGCTTGATCCCCGCGGCCTTGATGGGGCCGGCATAACGCGCGGCCTCGTCATCGATGGCCTTTGCGTATTCCTCGGGGGAACCGCCCACGGGTTCTATGCCCAGGCCTTGCATTTGCTTGATGACCTCGGGCTGCTTGACGACCTTGGCGATTTCGGCGCTGAGCTTCTTCATGAACTCAGGCGGCGTTCCCGCGGGGGCGAGCAGCCCCACCGTCACGGCGAAGTTGAAGCCGGGAACGATTTCCGAAACGGCCGGGATGTCCGGCGCCAGCGACGAACGCTTGAGCGAGTTCGTCGCGAGAATCTTGGCCTGCCCCTTCTGGGCGAAGCCCGCCAGCGACGGCAACGCTGCGACCACGATATCGACCTGCTTGCCCACGAGCGCGGGAACGGCCTGGCCCGATCCACGGAAGGGGACGTGGTCCAGCTTGAGGTTCAGTGCGCTTTTCAAGGCTTCCATGGTGAGGTGGTGGCTGCTTCCGATGCCCGAGGAGCCATAGGTGATGCCTTTCGGGCTGGTCTTGGCGAGTTCCACGAAATCTTTCAGGGTGTCGGCAGGAAAGTCCGGCCTGGCCGCAATGAAAAGCGGCGACGTGGCGATCAGCGACACCGGCATGAAATCGCGCTTCGGCTCATAGGCAAGGTCTTTGTAGAGCGACGGGTTGATGGACATCATCGAGCCGTCGGTAAGCAGCAGGGTATAGCCGTCTCGTGGGCTACCCATCAGCGTTTGCGCGGCCACGACGCCGTTGGCACCCGGCTTGTTCTCGACCACGAAGGACTTGCCCAGGTTTTCGGTCAGGCGTTGGCCGACGATGCGCGCGACGGTATCGGGCAGGCCGCCGGTGGCGTACGGCACGATGAAGCGCACGGGGCGCGACGGATATTCGGAGACGTCTTCCGCGTAGGACAGCATCGGCGCACAGGTCAGGAGGGCGGCCAGTCCGATCCGGGCTAGGCGTTTGGGCAAGCTGCGCAGGGGTTGGCGAGTATTCATGGAGTCTCCTTTATGGCTTTGCAGGTCGCGCTGTTCTTCCGAGCGCTTCTTCAATGCCGTGCCGGGCCATCCCGGACATGCGGCTTTTTATTAGATCTCTAAGGTAATAATATTAAAGGGCTAAGTATTTTTCAACCCCCGGGTTCGTAGGCGGGGCGGCGAGTATCATTGGCAAACCATAGGTCCACCAGAAAATGAGTTCCGCAGAAGACACCCGAAAAATCCTCGAGCACTGGCGCAGCGCCGTTCCCAACGATCGCCTGGCGCACCTGGTCAAGGACGCCACCCGCGCCTTCATCCGGGCGCTGCAGATGCGCCTGAACCAGCATCACGTTTCCTTCGGGCATTGGGCCTTCCTGCGCATACTGTGGCAGCAGGATGGGTTGACCCAGCGTGAGCTCAGCGCCGAGGCCGGAGTCATGGAGCCGACCACATTCAGCGCGCTGAAGGCGATGGAGGCGCTGGGCTACGTCGAACGCCGGCGTCTGCCCGGCAACAAGAAAAACGTGCACGTGTACCTGACTGAGAAAGGACGCGAGCTCGAAAGCGTCCTCATCCCCCTGGCCGAGGAGGTGAACCGGATAGGCATCCAAGGCCTGACGGAGGAGGAGGTGGGCGTCGCCCGCAAGGTGTTGCTGGGCATCATTTCCAACTTGGCCGAGGACGAGGCCCGCGCCGAGGAGCGCAGCCTGCGCATTCCCTCTACGCGCGAGCTGTCGCGGCGCGTTTCCGAGCGGGCCGCGCGCCAGTCCGGCAAGGCTGCCAGGCGGGCCGAACCGCAGCCGGCAAGCACGCAGGTGCGCCGTCTCCCGGGAAGAAAGGTCGCCGGCTAGGACGACTGACGGTCCCGGACGAGGTAGAAGTGCCGGCCAAGCCCATACACATACAATATGGCCACTAACTCCTTCGACCGCCTGATTGCTCCGGCATCGTGACGACACCCTAAGGAATGCTTGAACGCCTATGGCTGCCAGTCGGGCAGCACCGAACACGTCCAGGCGGTCCAAGACCGGACACCAGTTCCGCCCTCCACTGCCTGCGAAGGTAGTCAGAATGTCCGGCTCAAGCGGCCCGTGAACATTCGAGATTCGCTCCGCGCCAAACTGCGGGCTTCGGCTCCCCTGCGAGTGGCGGCGGTGGACGCTCCACCCCTGGTTAGGTATGACGCCAAGCGCGGAACCTACGAGGGGATCGCGATTGACGTCCTCTGCCTGATCGCCGCGGAGCTGGGCATCTCTTTCGAGATCGCGCCCGGCCGGGATCAAACCGTATACGACAAACTGCGACAGGTGCAGACTGGGCAGGCGGACCTTTTCATTCCGCTGAGTCATTCGGCAGAACGGGCAGAAGCCGGACTTTTCACGAACACGTTCTACAACAGCTATTACGCCGTCATCGCCCGGCAGGGCTCCGGAGTGGTATTGCGCGGTATCAACGACCTGTCGAATTATCGGGTCGGTTATCTGCCAGGTGCTGCGCTCGAGCCCTTGCTCAAGGCCACCGTCCCGCCTGATCGACTCTTCACGTTCAACGAAAGAAGCAGCAATGGGCTGTTCGATGTGGTGCGCAAGGGCACGGTGGATGTCGCCGTGTTCAACAAAGATGTGTTTCAGGAGAAGCGCTACCACAACGAGTACTTCGATCTTGAGGTGATTTACACCGTATACGAGTCCCCTCGCGCCTACCGCTTCTATTTCAGCAAGGCCCCGGACCATGCCTTGCTCGTGGACGCATTCAACCGCTATCTCGCAGCCGTCGATATTTCCGCCTCGGTTGATGCGCACCAGGACGGTGAGCGAGTCCTGTTGGAACGCTACGTCAAGCAACGCAATCAACGCAGCTTGTTGCTATACGCCTGCATCACAGGCGTGGCCTTGCTCGCGGTCGTGTCTGTCGCCCTGCAGCGACATCGCCGCCTGACGCGGCTGTTGAATGAAAAGAATCGATATATCGAGCGACAGCGAAGCGCGCTGCACGAAGCCAACCAGAAACTGGAGCGGCTTACGCGGACGGACTCCTTGACCGAGCTTCCGAATCGCCGGTCTTTCGACGAAGGGCTCGCCGCGGCCTATGCCCGCTATCGGGCGACAGGCACGCCATTGAGCTTACTTGCCATCGATGTCGATAGGTTCAAGCGCATCAATGACGAGTACGGGCATCTCACTGGCGATTCCTATCTTCGGTCCGTCGCCAGGTCGCTTGAACGCAGTGTCGACCGGCAGGGAGCCCACCTGGCTCGCTATGGCGGAGAAGAGTTCGTATGCCTGTTGCCTGCCACCCCCGCGCAGAGCGCCTGCCAGTTGGCGGAGCAGATTCGTCGCGACATCGAGCAGCTCCGCCTGCCGAACGCCGCCGCTACTCCTCCGTGGGTGACGGTAAGCGTCGGGGTCGCGACGGTGGATGCGGGCGACCCCGGCGCGGAGACACTGGTCGAGGTCGCCGATGCGCAACTCTATCTCGCCAAGGAACGTGGCCGCAATCAGGTGCGTGCCGCGATCGTGTAAGGGGCGGCGATCGCCGCGGTCGCGGATCCAACGGCATCGCGACGCACTAGCCCGGAGTGGCCTCCGGGCTAGTGCCCAGGTTCGCTGGCGTCTAGCGTCGAATCTACGTCACTCCACCGTCACGCTCTTGGCCAGGTTGCGCGGCTTGTCGACGTCGGTGCCGCGCGCGCAAGCCGTGTGATAGGCCAGCAGCTGCATGGGCACGACGTGCAGGATGGGCGAGAGCCACCCGTAGTGCTCGGGCATGCGGATCACGTGGACGCCCGGTTCGGTGCGGATGTTGCTGCCGGCGTCTGCGAATACGTACAGGTGGCCGCCGCGTGCGCGGACTTCCTGCATGTTGGATTGCAGCTTCTTGAGCAGGGCGTCCTGCGGGGCGACCGTGATGACGGGCATCTGGTCGGTCACGAGCGCGAGCGGGCCGTGCTTGAGCTCGCCTGCTGGATAGGCCTCGGCATGGATGTAACTGATTTCCTTGAGCTTGAGCGCGCCTTCGAGCGCGATCGGATAGTGCATGCCGCGCCCGAGGAACAAGGCGTTTTCCTTGCGCACGAACTCTTCCGCCCAGGAGATGATCTGGGGCTCGAGCGCCAGCACGGCCTGGATGGCAACGGGCAAGTGGCGCAGCGTGCGGATGTGGTCTGCCTCCTGTTCGTCGGTCAGGCGGCCCTTGATCTTGGCCAGGGTGAGCGTCAGCAGGAACAGGCCGACGAGCTGCGTCGTGAAAGCCTTGGTCGACGCGACGCCGATTTCCACGCCGGCGCGGGTGAGGAAGTTGAGCTTGCACTCGCGCACCATGGCGCTGGTGGCGACGTTGCAGATCGTGAGCGTATTGGCCATGCCCTGCTGCTGCGCGTGCTTCAGGGCGGCCAGCGTGTCGGCAGTCTCGCCTGATTGCGAGATGGTCACGACCAAGGCCCGCGGGTTGGGCACGCTCGTGCGATAGCGGTATTCACTGGCGATTTCGACGGCGACCGGCACCTGCGCGATGGCTTCGATCCAGTACTTGGCAGTCAGGCCGGCGTAGTAGCTCGTGCCGCAAGCCAGGATGAGCACCGAATCGACTTCGCGGAAGATTTCGTCCGCAGATTCGCCGAACAGTTCGGGGGTAACGGTTTCGATGTCTTGGAGAGTGTCGCCGATGGCGCGCGGCTGCTCGAAGATTTCCTTCTGCATGTAGTGCCGGTAGGGGCCCAGGTCTGCCGCCGCCGTATGGGCGACGACCGTGCGCACCGGGCGCTCCACTTGGTTGCCGTCGGCGTCCACGATCCAGACGCGTCCCAACTGGAGGTCGACCACATCGCCGTCTTCCAGATAGATGATGTCGTTGGAGGTGCCGGTCAGCGCCAGCGCATCGGAAGCGAGGAAGTTTTCGCCCTCACCGACGCCTACCACGAGTGGGGAGCCGTGGCGGGCGCCCACGACGCGATGGGGTTCATCGCGGCAGAATGCCGCGATGGCGTAGGCACCCTGCAGGCGCTTGACGGTTTGTTGCACCGCAGAGAAGAGATCGCCGTCGTACAGGTGATTGAGCAGGTGGGCGATGACTTCCGTGTCTGTCTGGCTTTCGAATTCGTAGCCATAGCCCTGCAGTTCGGACCGCAGGTCTTCGTAGTTCTCGATGATGCCGTTATGCACCAGCGCCACGCGATTGCGGCCGTTGCGGTCGGCCGAGAAATGGGGGTGGGCGTTATTGGTGGCCGGCGCGCCATGGGTGGCCCAGCGCGTGTGGGCGATGCCTGTGAATCCGGTCAGCTGTTCTTCGCCGACCAGGGATTCCAATTGCGCCACCCGCGAGGTGCTGCGGGTGCGGCGCAATTCTCCGTCTAGGTGGACGGCAACGCCGCAGGAGTCATAGCCGCGGTATTCGAGCCGCTTCAGCCCTTCGATCAGGACGGGAACGATGTCGCGTTGGGCGACGGCGCCGACGATGCCACACATGGTGCTTTTCCTTGGGATACGGTGCAGTGCGGCAAATTCTGGTACTTTTGGGATGAAATGTAATTGCTAAATTTGCTTGAATTCTTATAAAAAATTCATATTCACCTGATGATGAAATATTCTTTCATAAAGACGCCGACAATGTATTTTTGCTTCTAGCGTTCCATGACCGCACCGTTTCCGCTTGACGACCTGGACCGTCGGATCTTGTCCATCCTCCAGAACGACGCCACCCTGACCAACCAGGACCTTGCCGCGCGCGTCCATGTCTCGGCGCCGACTTGCCTGCGGCGCGTGCGGCGGCTAGTGGACGCGGGCGTCATTGAAAAACAGGTAGCCATCGTGTCGCCGGAAAAGGTCGGCGCCGGATTGACCGGCATCGTGGAGATCACCCTGGATACGCAGGCGGCCGAGCGATTGGCCGAGTTCGAGGCGGCCATGGCGGCCGAGGCGGCAGTGACGCAGTGCTACCGGGTTTCCACCGGCCCCGATTTCGTGCTGGTGGTCCAGGTGCCTGACATGGCGGCATATCACGCCCTGGTGCACCGGGCATTTACGGCGCGGAACAATGTGCGCAACGTTCGCACTTTTTTTTCCGTCCACCGGAGCAAGTTCGATACGCGCGTGGCGCTGTGAGCGCCCGCCGCGGGCAGGCGCGCCCGCGGGGCCGGGGGGCAAGCGCTTTATGGCTTTTTGGTGGGCCGCTGCCAGCCGGGGATGGTGGTTTGCCGGACCCGGGAGATCGTGAGCTGGCCGGCCGGCGCATCGTGGGTCAAGGTGGTGCCGGCGCCCAGTGTCGCCCCCTTGCCCACCGTCACCGGCGCGACGAGCTGGGTGTCAGAGCCGATGAACGCGTCGTCCTCGATCACTGTCCGCAGTTTGTTGGCGCCGTCGTAATTGCAAGTGATGGTGCCTGCGCCGATGTTCACTCGCGCGCCTACGGTGGCATCGCCCACGTAGCTGAGATGGTTGGCCTTGGAGCCGGTATCGAAGCTGCTGTTCTTGACCTCGACGAAGTTGCCGATGTGGGTCTGGTCGCCGAGCGCAGTGCCGGGTCGCAGCCGGGCGTAGGGGCCGATCCGGGCGTTGGCGCCGATGTTTGCGCCGTCGAGGTGGCTGAAAGCCTCCACGCGCGTGCCGGGGCCGATGCGCACGTCACGCAGCACGCAGTGCGGGCCCACCTGCACGCCGTCGGCCAGTTCCACGGCGCCCTCGAACACGCAGCCTACGTCGATGAAGACGTCCCGGCCGCAAGCCAGGGTTCCGCGCAGGTCGAAGCGCGCCGGGTCGGCCAGCGTGACGCCCGCCTCCAACTGGCGTTCGGCCTGGATGCGCTGGTAAATGCGCTCCAGCTCGGCCTGCTGGACGCGGCTGTTCACGCCCAAGGTCTCCCACTCGTGGTCTGGCGCCGACGCCAGCACTGGCACCCCTTCGGAGACGGCCATGGCGATGATGTCCGTCAGGTAGTACTCGCCTTGGGCGTTGTCGTTCTTGAGCGCGCCCAGCCAACGCTTGAGCGCGCCGGTCGGAACGGCGACGATGCCGGTATTGACCTCGCGGATGGCGAGTTCTTCGCGGGAGGCATCTTTGTGCTCCACGATGCGGGCGATGGCGCCGTCGGCGCCGCGCACGATGCGCCCGTACCCGGTCGCGTCGGCCAATTCAACGGTCAGCACGGCGACCGAGCGCGGCCGCGAGGCCTGGGTGTCGAGCAGGCGCTTCAAGGTCGCGCTGCCGACCAGGGGGACGTCGCCGTAGAGGACCAGCGTGACGTCCTCGTCCGCCTCGCCTCCGGCCAGTTCGGGAACGGCTTGCTGGACGGCGTGCCCGGTGCCGAGCTGAGGTTGCTGTAATACGAAGCGAAGGTCCGCATCGCGCTCATAATGGCGCCTGACCGTTTCGGCGCCGTGCCCGACCACCAGCACGATGCGGGCAGGGTTCAACGCGCGCGCAGCGCTCAGGACGTGGGTCAGCATGGGGCGGCCCGCCAATCCGTGGAGGACTTTGGGCAAATCGGATTTCATGCGTTTGCCCATGCCGGCGGCCAGGATCACGATGTTGAGCATTTTTGCGGCACTACTCCGAGTGGCGATTAGTCAAAGCGTGGCAGTTTAAGACAGCTTCGAGACAAACTGATGATTCGAAGTGTATTGATCGTTGTCATCCTCGCGCTGCTTGCAGGCTGCAGTGCCGTCAAGCTGGGCTACAACAGCGCGGAGAAGCTGCTGGCGTATCGGCTGGATGATTGGTTCGACCTGCCGGACGCCATGCGGGAGCCGGCGCGGGAGCGCCTGCATCGCGTGCTCGCATGGCACCGCAGGGAAGAGCTGCCGCGTTATGCGCAACTTCTCCGGGAAGCAGAGCGGCGGCTGGAAGAACCCCGGCCGCTGCAGGCGTCGGAACTGCTCTCCCTGCAAGAGCGGGTGATGGCCCATCTGCTCGAACTCGGCAAGCGTGCGGCCGACGAGTTCGCGGACGTGCTGGTGCAGTTTGGACCGGCGCAAAGACGGCGTCTATTGGCCCGGTTGGATGAGCTGGACGAGGAGTTCCGCGAAGAGTATGTCGAGGCGCCCGCCGCCGAGGTGCGCCGGCGGCGCATCGAGCTCATGATCGATCGCTATGAGTTTTGGCTGGGCCGGTTGTCGCGGGGCCAGCGCGCCCTCGTCGAGCAATGGGTGGACGCGCATCCGTCGGATGCCGCTTGGCGATTGCAACTGCGGCAAGCCCGGCAGCGTGCCTTCCTCGGAATCCTAGAGGACGCAGCGCAGCGGCAGTCCCCGGAGCAGTTGGCGGCCCGGCTGCGGGCGTTTCTTGCGGACGTGCACACGCCGGGGGAGGCGCAGGCGC
>Ga0207867_1002449_pt1 | contig 10037 bp, 10 predicted proteins | sample HigsolmetaAR206D_FD_184838 | JGI IMG/M metagenome (GOLD analysis project Ga0207867, IMG submission 184838) | Ionic liquid and high solid enriched microbial communities from the Joint BioEnergy Institute, USA - AR20-6-D (SPAdes) (version 2) ...
CACCAGACCTGATCGGGGCGCTCAATGTTGAGATGCCGCAGCAGGTAGGGATAGATGCGGTGCTGGGGATGCGGCTCGCTGGTCTTCGGCGCTTGGTAAATCGGTGACGGGCGAGATCGCCGGGGGATCGAACATCGTTTGCTTCACCACCGGCCGCGGCTCCGTCTCCGGCTACAAGCCCGCCCCGTGCCTGAAGATCGCGACCAACACGACCATGTACGACCGGATGGCCGAGGACATGGACGTCAACTGCGGCGGCATCATCGACGGCTCGACGAGCGTCGAGGCGATGGGCCGCGAGATCTTCGACAAGATCATCGCCACCGCGTCCGGCGCGGCGACGAAATCGGAGGCGCAGGGCTTCGGCGACAACGAGTTCGTGCCCTGGCAGATCGGCGCCGTGATGTAGACGGGAATTTGAGGGCGGGCGGTGCGTCACACCGCCCGCACCATTTCTGGCGTCACCCGCGCGCAGGGCGAACGTGATCGAAGCGCGGGTTGGCCTTGAACACCGCCGTGCGGCTGCCGCCGGCGCGCATCTCCTCGCCGATACGTCGCTCGATGCGCTGCAGTTCCTCGGCATCTGCGATGATCTGCTCCGCGACCCCGGCGGGAATGGCGACGACGCCATCGCCATCGGCGAGGATGTAGTCGCCCGGCGAAACCCGCACGGGGCCGTCCGACTGTCCGGGCAGGCAGACCGGAACGTCGGCCTCCGTCAAGCGCCAGCGGCGCGCGCCGTTGATCGGCGTGACCGCCCCGACCACGCAGGGAAATCCGAGGTCCCGGATTTCATCGGCGTCGCGGATGGCGCCGTCGGTGACGAGGCCGATACAGCCCCCGCGCTGCAGGCTGAGGGCGACGAAGCCGCCGAGAAGGGCCCCGCCCTGGAAGCCGCCGGCCTCGATCACGACGACGGTTCCCGGCTTCGCGACACGCTCGAAGGTGTCGGCCGGCACCGCCGGCGCCTGCGCACGCCCGGCGACGTTGCGCTCGCCCCTGAGGCAGGCGGCCCGTCCGGCGAACCGCTGGCCCGGCGCGAGCGGCACCAGAGCCGAGGCGAGCGCGTGGTTCGGCAGGCCAGCCTCGTCGAGAACGTCGCTGACCTGGCCGGTCTCGAGATTCCGCAGGCGGTCGAGAAGGGGATCGTGCATCGTCTTCGGCTCCTCACAGCATCGCGGTGGCGTCGAGGCCGAGGCCCCGCGCGACGGCGACGACTTCATCTATGACGGAGCGGCTCACGGTGAGGCCTTCCGCGCGCTGCTTCTTCTCCTTGCGGAACTCGATCTCGCCGGGCATCAGGATCTCGTCGACACCGGGCACCCGTTCCGACGCCTTCATGATGGCGATGTAGGCGTCCATCCGCTCCTTGAACGCGGCGACGTCGGTGAAGGCGGCGATGTTGATGGCGATGACGAAATGGCCGTTACGCTGCGGACGGTCGAGGTCGTCGTAGAGATTGGTGAGCTCCTGGCCGAAGGCGCCGCCGGTGAGCAGGCCCGACAGGATCTCGCAGGCGAGGATGAGCCCCCAGCCCTTGTGCCCGCCGATGGGCAGGATCCAGCCGCCGTTCTTGACCCAGTTCGGGTCGTTCGTCGGGCGCCCTTCCGCATCCACGAGCCAGCCGTCGGGCAGCTGCATGCCCTTCTCGGCGTAGTAGAGGATCTTGCCGCGCGAGGACATGCCGAGCGCCGCATCGAGCACGATCGGCAGGGCCTCGCCGGCCGGCACGCCGATGGCGATCGGCAGCGGGCCGGTGAGCGGCGTCTTGCCGCCCCAGACCGGCATGATCGGCGAGCCGTTGGTCGTGGCGATGCCGATCATATCCTGGGCGATCGCCCGCTGGACGTAATAGGCGTTCTCACCGTTGTGGTTGGAATTGCGGATGCCGACCGCCGCGATGCCGGTCTGCCGCGCCTTCTCGATGGCGATGTCCATCGCATGCGAGGTAAGCACCGCCCCCAGGCCTTCGCCGCCGTCGATCAGCATGGTCGCGGCCGTCTCCTTGATCACGGTTCCCCGGCTCGCCGGCTTGAAGCCGCCCTGCTGCAGCCGGCGGATGTAGACCGGCAGGCGCAGCACCCCGTGCGAATTCATGCCCCTGGCATCGGCGGAGACCAGCGATCCGGCGACAAGGGCGGCGTCCTGCGCGGGAACCCCCACCTTCTCGAGCATCGCCTGGACCAGGGCTTCCAGCCGGGCGGCGTCGACCAGATACGAGCCGTCTTCGAGGAGTTTCATCAGCATTTTTCCTTTTGTTGGGGCGCGCGGCTCAGGGCGCGCCGAGCACGAGGTTGGGCAGCCAGAGCGACAGCTCCGGCACGAGTGTCAGGATGAGGACGGTGGCGACGCCGGCCATGAAGAAGGGGAAGGTCGCCGCGAAGCCCTTCTCGAGCGGCACGTCGCCGATGCGGCAGGCGAGCGCCAGCACGATGCCGACGGGCGGCGTCAGGAGCCCGAGGCAGAGGTTCGCGGTGACGATCACGCCGAAATGGACGGGGTCGATCCCGAGCTGCTGGGCGACAGGAAAGAGGATCGGCAGGATCATGATCTTGGCCGCGTTCACCTCCATGAAGGTGCCGAGGATGACGAGCACCACGTTCACGAGGAGGAGGAAGGCGACCGGCGTGTCCGCGACGCTCAGGATCCAGGCCGCGACCGTCTCGGGCGTCTTGGTATAGGCGAGCACCCAGGAGAAGAGCCCTGCGCCGCCGATGATGATCATGACGACGGCGGTCGACTGGATGGTGCTGCGCAGGCTCGCCGCCAGCGTCGCAAGGTTGAGCTCGCGATAGATGAGGCCGATGCCGATGGCGTAGAGAACGGCAATGGCGGCCGCCTCCGTCACTGTGAAGACGCCCATGCGGATGCCGATGAGGATGAAGACGGGCAGCAGCAGGGCGAAGCCGGCCGCCCGTGCGGTGGACAGCACCTCCCGCATGGGGGCCGGCGGCTGGACGGTCATCTTGCCCCGATGCGCCTTCCACACGACCACCGCGATCATGGCCGCGGCCCAGAGGAGCGATGGAATGATCGCCGCGATGAAGAGGCGCAGGATCGAGGTGTCGGTCAGGAAGCCGTAGAGGATCCAGGCGATGGAGGGCGGAATCATCGGCGACAGCGGCGCCGAGCAGGCCGTGACCGCCACCGAGAAGGCTGGCGAATAGCCGGAGCGCACCATGGCCGGGATGAAGGTGCGCCCGAGCGCGCTCGTGTCCGCGACGGCCGAGCCGGAAATGCCGCCGAAGAGCACCGACGTGAGCACGTTGGAGATGGCGAGGCCGCCACGGAAGCGGCCGACGAGGGCATTGGCGAACCGGATGAGCCTGTCCGAGAGCCCGCCGAGGCTCATGAGCGCGCCGGTGAAGAGGAAGAAGGGGATCGCGAGCAGGGAGAAGTTGTCCATGCTCGCGAAGATCCGCTGCGGCATGATGAGCGGATTGACCGCGCCGCCGAAGAGGAGCGCCAGCATGCTGCCGATGATCATGGCGAAGCCGATCGGCACGCCGATGAGCATGAGAAGGAGAAAGGAGACGGCCAGAATAGTGAGCATTACGGCGGTCCTTTCACCGGGACAGGCGGCGCGCGAGGAGGAAGAAGGCGATCAGCCCGGCGCCGATCGGCACGGCCGCATAGGCCCAGCCCATCGGCAGGCCGAGGCCCGTCGAGATGCGGCGCAGGCCGGAGGCGGCGAAGCCGTAGCCGAAATAGGCGAGCGAACCCGCCATGGCGATGACAATGAAATCGCGCACCACCGCGACCGCCCGCTCGAGCGGCTCCGGCAGCATGTCGACGAAGACGGTCACCGCGACATGGCCGCCGTGTTCGAGCACGTAGGCGCTGCCGAGCATCGTCACCCAGACGAGCAGGAAGCGGGCGAGTTCCTCCGACCAGATCGTCGGCGCCTGCAGCACGTAGCGGGCAAAGACCTGCCAGACGATCGCCGCGACCATGACGAGAAACAGGCCGATGAGGACCTTGTCGAGAACGCGCTCGACGAGATGGACGAGATGGACGAGACGGGACATGGGAGCCGTTCGGAAAATCGGGTTCTGGCCGCCTTCCGGCAGCCGGTTCGCCTGACGGCGGGCGAGAAAGAGGGGCGGGCCCGAAAGGCGGACCCGCCCGGCCGGTCAGCTCTGGCCGGCCTGCTGGAAGCGCTCGATCCACTCCTGGAAATCGGCGGGATACTTGTCCTTGAGGGGCACGAGCTTCTCGCGGAAGGCCGCCACGTCGGGCCGCACGATCTTGACGCCGTGCTTCTCGAGCTCGCCCTCATAGGTGGCGAGGAGCTTCTGCATCTCCTCGGAGCCCCAGGCCATGGCCTTCTCGCCTTCCTCGATGAGGATCGCCTGCGTCTCCTTCGGCAGCTTGTTGAAGAAGTCCGCATCGAAGATGAAGGTGTAATAGGCGTTCACATGCCCGGTCATGATGACATAGGGCACGGCCTCGTAATATTTGGAACGCAGATGCGCCTCGAGCGGGTTCTCGGCAGCGTCGATGATCCCTTGCTGCAGGGCGGAGTAAACTTCCAGGCTCGGCATCGGCGTGGGGCTTGCGCCGAGTGTTTCCCACGTGGCGCGGAAGATCTGCTGGTTGGGCACGCGCAGCTTCAGGCCGGCGAGATCCTCGGGCTTCTCGATGGGGCGGCGCGACGCCATTTCCCGCGCGCCGCGGAAGCCCGCTCCGATCAGCTTGAAGCCGGTCCGCTTCTCGATCTCATCATGAAAAGCCTGGCCGACGCCGCCCTTCTGCATGACGACCTTGAAGTGGTCGTAGTCGCGGATGAGGTAAGGGTACGATCCGAGGCCGGCGAGCGCGTCGTAGCTGTCGAGATGCCCGACCTCCTGGATGACGATGTTCGTCGTGCCGAACCGCAGGGCCTCGATCGTCTCGGCCGCGCTGCCGAGCGAGCCCGAATAGGACATGTCGATGACGACCTGGCCGTTCGTGCGCTCCTTCACCGCCTGCGCATAGCGGTCGCCGACCTTGGACCAGATATTGTCGGGTGGCGCGATGGTGGCGGCCTGCAGGCGCAGGGGCTCCGCCTGGGCAGAGAGGGTGAAGGCGAAGAGGGTCGCGAACGCGGCAAGACTCCGCCGGCATAGCCGGGTGTTGATCATGGGCTCTTCCTCCATTGGGATTGACGATGCGAGGCTGCGCGTTTACCGCGCTTATGATGCACGCTAACATGTTGTTAGCGCCTATCATCCGAGATGGTCAAGGGGCGGATTGACGATGACGAGCGACAATATGGCGCCGGCGCGCCGCAACCGGGCTTCGGCCAAGCAGGCGAGCATGGCCGACGTCGCCCGGCAGGCGGGTGTCTCGATGATCACGGTTTCGCGCATGCTGCGGCAGCCGGACCTCGTCGCCGCCGAGACGCGCAAACGGATCGAGGCGGCGATGGCGGACGTCGGCTACGTGCCGAATCTGGTCGCCGGCGGGCTCGCGGCCACCCGCACCCAGGTGGTGGCCGCGATCGTGCCCTATATCCAGCATGGCGTCTTCGCCGATGCGGTGCAGGGCCTGTCGGACGCGCTCAGCCCTTCGAAATACTGTGTCCTCCTGGGCAACACCGCCGAATCGAACGAGGGCGAGGAGGCCATCGTGCGCACGCTGCTGGGCCATCGGCCGGCCGGCCTCGTCATCCAGGGCGCCAACCATTCCCCCGCAACGCGGCAACTCTTGCAGAAGGCTCAGATCCCGGTCGTCGAGATGGGCACGCTCCCCGACGAGCCGATCGACTGCTGTGTCGGCTATTCCAACAGGCATGCCGCGATCGCGATGACCGAGCGGCTGATCGCCGGCGGACGGCGGCGCATCGGCTTCGTCGGCGCCGATCCGTCCCAAAACGACCGCCATGCCCAGCGCCTCGACGGCTACCGGACCGCCCTGGAGGCGGCGGGCCTCGCCTTCGATCCCCGCCTCGTCGTCCGGGCACGCTTCGGCATCGCCCAGGGACGGGAGGCGCTCGCGCATCTCGTCGCGGTGGAGCCGAAGCTCGACGCTCTGTTCTGCGCCTCGGACCTGTGGGCTGCCGGCGCAATCTATGAAAGCGCGCGCCGCGGCATCGCGGTGCCGGACGCCATCGCCGTCGCCGGCTTCAACGACCAGGAACTGGCGGCCGAGATGGTGCCCTCCCTGACCACCATCCGCGTGCGCCGCCATGAGATCGGTTTCGTCGCCGGCAACCTGATCCTGGCGCGCATCGAAGGCAGCGAGAGCGGCCGCAAGCGCATCGATGTGGGCTTCGAGCTGATCGCCCGCGAGAGCGCCTGAGCGACGGCAGGCCCTCACCGGGGAGCCTCGGCGAGGAGAAGGTCGAGCTCCGTCACGCGCTTGCCGTCGACGAGCGCCTGACATTGGGCGTCGAAGACGCGGAAGTGCGGCGCGGCAAGATGCGCGGCGAACGCCGCCCGATCGGCGTAGATCTCGTAGAGGACGATGTTGAAGGGATCGCCGGGGCGGCGGCAGACATCGAAGACGAGGCAACCAGGCTCGTCGGCGAGCGAGCGGCGCGCATTCTCGCAGATGGCCGCCTCGAAGACCCCCTCGGCTCCCCTACGGACTGCGAATTCGACGAGGATGGCATAGCGCTCGTCGCGGCTCTTCGGTCCGGATACCGGCTCGCGGAGGGACAGGTCCGGATCGGTCATCGCGAATGCTCCTTCTTTTCTCAGCCTGTCACGACTGCGTTTCGACTGATCGCGGCGGCAGACGTGAGCCGCGCATCGACGGCCGCTACCATCCGCAACGATTGATCCCGCGCCTCAGGCCCCTTCGCCGCCTGCGCCCGCGGTGCGCAGGCGCTGCAGGGCGCGCGCCCGCCAGCGCCGGTAGGCGGGCAGCTGGGAGAGCACGATGAGCGTGATGGCGAGCAGGAGGATAAGGCTCAAGGGACGGGTCACGAAGGGCGTGAGATCCCCCTGCCCCACCATGAGTGCACGCCTGAGGTTCTCGTCGGCCATCGGCCCGAGGATGACGCCGATCACCAGCCCCGAGATCGGGTAGTGCATGCGCGTGAGGAAGTAGGCCGCGAGCCCCACAGCGAACATCAGGTAGAGGTTGAACGTGCTGAGGCCGAGCGCATAGGAGCCGAGGACGGACAGGATGGCGACGACCGGCAGGAAGAGCGACGGCGGGATGCGCAGCAGCTTCACGACCTGGCGGGCGAGCAGCATGCCGTTGATCCACATGGCGAGCGAGGCGAGCACCATGATGGCCGCGAGCTCGATGAGGAAGTTGGGCTGCTCGATCGACAGCATCGGCCCCGGCGTCAGCCCGTGCAGCATCAGCGCCCCCAGCAGCATGACGGCCGGCGGGCTGCCGGGGATGCCCAGCGTGACGAGGGGGATCAGCGCGCCACCGATGCAGGCGTTGTTGGCCGTCTCCGACGAGATCAGCCCGGCTGGCTCGCCCTTGCCGAAATTCTCGGGGTTCGGCGAACTCGCCTTGGCGGTGCCGTAGGAGACCCAGCCGGCGATGTCCTCGCCCACGCCCGGCACGGCCCCGATGCCCACCCCGATCATGGCTGACCGGATGACATGCTTGAGGTTGCGCAGCATGGTCCGGATGTCCGGCAGGATGCGGCCGACGGATTGCAGCCGGACGGCACCGTCGCCCTCCCGCAGGCCGTGGATGATCTGCGGAATGGCGAAGGCGCCGATCAGCACCGGCACCACCTCGATGCCGGAATCGAGCTCCGGCACCCCGAAGGTGAAGCGCGGGAAGAACATCAGCCCGTCGCGGCCGACCGTCGACAGGGCGAGGCCGAGAAAGCCCGCGATCCAGCCCTTGATGACGAGATCGGAACTCTGCAGCGTGCCCGAGATGATGATGCCGAAGAGCGCGAGCAGGAAGAACTCGTAGGACGTGAACTGCAGCGCCACTTCGAGGATGAGCGGGGCGACGACCACGAGGGCCAGCATGCCGACCACCGTCCCGACGAAGGAGGCCGTGGTCGTAAGCCCGAGAACACGGCCCGCCTCGCCGCGCTGCGCCATGGGATAGCCGTCCATGGCCGAGGCGGCGGAGGCGGCGGTGCCCGGAATGTTGAGCAGGATCGCCGAATAGGAGCCGCCATACACCGCCCCGACATACATGGCGATGAGGGCGATGAGCGCCATGTTGAGGTCGAGCGAATAGGTCAGCGTGGCCAGAAGGCCGACGCCGAGCGTGGCGGTGAGCCCCGGCAGCGCACCGAAGGTGATGCCGAGCAGGCTCGCGCCGATGAGCAGGAGCCAGCTCACCGGCTGCGACAGGAGCCCCGCGAGAGCCCCGGCAAAGGCGCCGAACTGATCGAGAACCGTCATGAGGACACCGTCATGGCTCGCTCACCGGACGAGGAGGCGGCGCGCCGCGTCGAGCGTATTGATCGTCACGCCCTCCACCGGCAGGGGCACGAGCAGCCCCCATTTGAAGACGATGGAGAGCACCAGCGACGTACCGAGCGCCACGACGAGGCAGCGGCGCCAGCGCCCGAGCCCCGGCGCGCCGGCTGCCCAGGCGACACTCCCCGCAGCGATGAGGAAGGCCACCCAGACGCCAAGATCCCGCAGGTCCGCCGCCGTGGAGCGCGGCTGCGGCCGCCAGCCGGCGAGGGCCGCAAAGGCGACGGCCGCGATCGCACAGGCGAAGACGCCAAGGCCCGCCTTCCGCACGCGAGCGGTGGGCAGGTGGTACGCCGCCGCGAGGGTGAAGAGCGTGAGCGCCGTCGCTGCCGTGAAGTCGACGCGGGGAACGAGGCAATAGATGTAGCCGCCGAGGATGAAGGCGACGATCCAGATGTCCCGCGCCGCGCCTGCATGGCCCCGCAAGGCCCGCGGCGTGACATCGGCGAGCGCGGCACGCGCCGCGCCCGCACGCACGGCCGTCGCCAGCAAGGAGCAGGACAGGACGATGAGGAAGGCCGAGACGATCAGCGGCAACAGCGCCGGCGAGACGTACCAGGCGTTGCGCACCCCGGCGTAGGATCCTTCGAGCGGATAGCCGAGGGTCTCGACCAGCATGAAGACCGATATGGCGACGAGGACGAGCCCGGTCCAGAAATCCGCCTTGCGCAGGCCGGGCACCGACTGATCGTTTCGGCTCACGACGCACCCCGCGGGAGCATTGGTGACAACGGCAGGTGCGGGGCCGGCTGCCGGCCCCGGCTGCTCATTCCGCCGGCTTGGGAATGCCGAGCTTCTCGGGGCTCACGGTTGCGGCGCCGAGCTCGTGCAGCGTCCAGGCGAACAGGCTCTCGAGACGCTGGAACTCCTCGCGCGCCGCGTCCCCGCTCTTGCCCGAGATCTCGTAGAAGTTCTGGGCCGCCCATCCCTTGACCCTCTCCGACTGCACAGCCTTGTCGAAGGCGTCCGTCAGGGTTTTCTTGACCGCGTCCGGCACATCGGCACGCACGGCAAAGCCGATGGCCTGCTGGATGGGCAGGTGCTCCTTGAGATCCGGGAAATCGGCGAAGGCGGACGGCACCTCGCCGATCCCCTCCACGCTGACCGCGTTCGGCGTCAGCATGGCGAGCGGACGCAGGCGCTTGGCACGGATGAGCTGCTGCTGCTCGGCGAGCGACGTGACGACGACGGCCACCTCGCCCGAGACGGCTGCGTTCTGCGCCAGGGCGGAGCCGTCGTAGGGAATGTAGTTGAACTTGGCGCCGGTGCCCTTCTCGAGGGCGAGCAGGTTGAGATGGTGGATGGAGCCCGCGGCGCTCGCCCCGGCGCGGATCTCGCTGGGCTTTGCCTTGGCCGCCTCGATCAGCTCCTTGAGCGTCTGATAGGGCGCATTCGCCGACACCGACACGAGATCGGGAGAGCCGCCCACGATGAACGGCTGCCAGACCTCGAAGCGCTGATCCCAGCCACCCTGGACGCCTGCCGCGACATTCGATTCCGAGATGCCCGCCAGCGTATAGCCGTCGGCAGGCTGCCCGTAGACGAAGCTCATGCCGGCCGAGCCGCCCACGCCGCCGGTGCGGTTGACGACGTTGATGCGCACCGGCAGGTGCTGCTGCATCTCCGCCGCGATGAGCCGGTTCA
>Ga0207867_1002454_pt1 | contig 10022 bp, 14 predicted proteins | sample HigsolmetaAR206D_FD_184838 | JGI IMG/M metagenome (GOLD analysis project Ga0207867, IMG submission 184838) | Ionic liquid and high solid enriched microbial communities from the Joint BioEnergy Institute, USA - AR20-6-D (SPAdes) (version 2) ...
CGATATTGATGATGAACTTGTTTATTTCTAATATAAATAAAATAAATTATTATTACTTCAAGGAGGTGAATCCATGACAGAAGTTAATGAACTTGAGCGTGAACAATTTGATTATCATGATTATATTGCAACATTTGTAGATGGCTTTGTAACTAAATTATATTCAAAAGGCATTGTTAATGAAATTGAAGCTGATACATTAAAAAAGTATTTTAGCAACCCAGATGAGTATCAAAAAGAATTAGAAAAAATTACTGAGTATTATTACATAAGTAATGGTGAAATATTTCAATTACTTGATATGGCAAAAATTTTACCTACTTTAAACTATAAGATTGATGCCTTTGAAAAAAATAAATCATATGAAAAAAATGCACTATTATGTAAAAAGACTTTACATAAATTAAAACACAAAACTTTAACAAGAGATATTATCTCTCAAGTAGTCTCAACAGGCACATTATGCGGGATTTGGTTGGGTGATAAAAATTCACCATATTTTTATATATTTGATGATTTAAATTACGTCTTCCCTTCTCATATGGTTAACGGTAATTGGGTTGTAACTGTAGACATTGGTTGGTTTGACACTATGAATGAATTACAAAGAAGTATTATGCTTAAAAACTTAAGCCCTTTTGTTACAGAACGAGATTATAAGAATTTCCAAAGCAATCGAGAAAAATATAAATATAAAGACTTACCACAAGATCGAACAGCAGTAATAAGAACTCATACATTAAAAAGAAATCAAAACTTAGGTTTAAGTTGGGTTACACAAGGATTATATGATATTTTACACAAGAAAAAATTAAGAGATTTAGAGAAGGCAGTTGCAAATAAAATTATTAATGCTATTGCTGTCTTGAAAATTGGTAGTGATAAGAATAATGGCGAGTATTCAAATCTTAAATTATCAAAACCAGTAAAGAAAAAGGTGTACAGTGGAGTTAAGGCAGCGTTAGAAAAGAATAGTAAAGATGGTATAACGGTTGTTGCTATTCCAGATTTTTCTGATTTAATATTTCCTGATATAAAAAGTGGTGACAGTTTAGACCCTAAAAAATTTGAATCAATTAACAATGATATTTTAGCAAGTTTAGGTATCTCCCCTGCCCTTCTTAATGGTACTGGTGGGAATTTTGCGAGTGCCAAAATTAATCTTGATGTATTTTATAAAAAATTAGCTGTATTACTTGAAGAGATTGAGATTGAAGTTTATGGGAAGTTGTTTAATTTAATATTGCCTAATAATCAAAAAGATAATTTCTTTATGGTTTATGACAAAGAACCACCTTTAACAAATAAAGAAAAGGTTGATATTTTGTTAAAACTCCACAGTCAAGCAGGTTTCAGCTTAAAAGCTGTAATTGATTCATTAAATGGAGTTGATTTTACAGAGTATATTGATCAGTCTATTTACGAGCAAGAAATATTAAAATTACCACAAAAAATACAACCATATGCTAGTGCTTATATTGGAAATTCTAATAATGATAATGCTGGCAGACCGTCAATTGACGAAAGTGATAATCCTAATACTATTAAAAATAAAGAAAATGATGGAAACAATTTACCAGAATAAGTTAATTATATATCACTAAAAGGAGGTGAGAAATAGTTGGGAGAGAAACAAAAAAAGAAAACTTATAGTTTGCAATTAAATGAAATTAAAGAATCTGACGATCCAACAAAACTTCATTGCACATTTATAATTATTGATTTTGATGTTTCTCATAATGGAACTTTAATTTCAAAAGAAGATGCTATGAATTCTTTAGCTCCTACTATAATTAATAAACCTATTGTAACAAAGTATGTAAGAGTTCAAGAGCCTAATGATGGCACAGATCATTTAGAAGGTCATAATGCTTATCTTTCAGAAGATAGAAATGGTGAAATTCAAATTGAAATGGACACTACTCCAATCGGTGTTTTTACTACAGAAGGATATATATTAACAATCAACACGTTGAATGGAGAAAAAGAAGTTCTTGCGGCAGATGCTATTCTTTGGAAAGATAGATTTCCAGATGCGTGTGATTTATTACTCGAATGGTACAGCAGAGGGATAAATATTAATACAAGCTGCGAAATACTTTACAAAAATTATACTGTAAAAGATGGAATTGAATACATTCAATCTCCAATTTATTTTAGTGGTCATTGTATTTTGAATTCGGAAGAGCGAGGTGATTATCCAGTAGTTCTTCCTGCATACGACACTTCTAAGTTATTAAGCTTTAATCAAATTAGAGAATTTCAGAGATTAGTTGCTCAAGCAATCAAACTAGAAGTAAATAGTAAGGAAGGTGAAAAGATGGAGAAATTTAAAAAAGTTTTTGAGTTGTCTCATAATGACATTAGATCTTTACTGTATCAGCAATTAGATCCTACTCTTCCTGAAGGCACTTATTCATGGATTGCAGATGTTTATGATTCTTATTTTGTTGTTGAATTGTACAACGAGGAAGAAGGTGGGAAATATTATAAGTTTAATTACACTAAAACAGACAATTCTGTTTCAATTGATTTTGATTCAAAAACTGAAGTTGCTCTTAAACGTGATTGGATTGAAGTAACAGAAGTACAGCAAATGGAACAGCAACTTAATGAAGCTAATCAAAAGATTGAGGATCTTCAAAATCAATTAAATGAAACTCATTCAAAACTTGAAACATTATCCAATGAAAAGGAATCACTTGAAAAGCAATTTAATGAAGCTAGTGATAAATTAGTAGCATTAAATTCTCAAATTGAAGAATTAAAACCATTTAAAGAAAAGTATGAACAAGAACAATATGAAAAAGCTTTAAATGAGAAAAAATCTTATTATGAAGCTAAATTTAAAGCATTTAATGCTTTAGATAAATTTGAATCTGAAGAAGTTCAAGAATTAATTAGAAAAGCTATACATAAAAATGAAGAAGGTAAGGAAGCGATTTTAAAACTTAATTCAATGCTTGTAGAAATGGTTAATTTAGAAGAAACTAAAGAAACATCTGCTATCAGAGAAATGGCAAGTAAAAGAAAAGATTTGATTCCTGAAAATGATGACTTTGATAGCAGATATTCAATTTAAATATAAATAAATTAAATTTTAAAGGAGGAAATTATAAATGGCTACTAGACAATTAAAGGTATTAACTGAAAAGGGAAATCATACGGTAGGCAACTTAAACAGTTTGAAAATTCGTACTCTTGCTCATGGGGCTATTGTAGAAGGGGCTGACATTGACAACTTTACACTTGTAGAGCTTGGTTTTAATGCCGATGGAGAACGTACTTGCAAGCAACTTTCTGATGTTACAAAAAAATCATATCTAATTGCTACTCCTGAAGCTCGTTACATGGGAGAAGAATTAGTAGATTTCTACAATGCAGTAGGAGAATATGCTCGTATTGTATATCTTGATGAAGGTTTACGTTTTGAAACATCTGCTTTTGAATTAAATACTGGTATCACTGAAATTCGAAATGGTTTAGTTGCTCATTTCAATCCTGCAACTAAAAAATTCTTAATTCATGATGGAACTCATGTTGACTATGCTAATGCAAAAGCAAAATTCTTAGTTGTTTCTAATGAAGAAGATTTAGAATATACAAATGGTAAAGAACTTGTTAGATTCGAAGTTCTTGAGTCTTAATAAATAAAAATAAATTAAATACATACTTAAGGAGGAATTTTATATGCCGTTAGATACAAAAAAACTACAAGGTTTGTTCTCTAGAGTATATCATAACAAAATGGAAGAAAAAGATGCTTCTGATATTCGTGAATTTGCAAAACGAGTATTTGGTGATGGTGAAGTAAATCCTGATCCATCAATGCTTCATCAATTCAACAACTTAGTTGTAAAACAAGCTGATGAAATTGCTAAACCAATGGTAACAGATATGCTTGGAATTTTGGCTACTGTGCAAAAAGGAAATAGAGGGGATGTTATCAAATACGAAATCCCTCAAAAATCTAAAGCTCGTGTTCGTTGGTCAGCAAATGGTTCTGGAGTAGATTTGGTACGTGTAGAAGGTAAAAAATCTGAGATCGCTGTACCGCAAACATTCTCAACTGGTTTTTATTATGAGCCAATCGGTATGATTAGTAATGCTGAAGAAAGTCTTCGCAAATTAATAAATGATGTAGCTAATGCAAAAGTTCGTCTATATTTAGATAATATTAGAAAATTAACTGAAGCTGCGATTGTCAGTGGAGATATCCCAACAAATAATCAACTTGTTGGTGATAATTTAACTTTAGCACAATACAATAAATTGGCTAGTGTATTGGCTCGTTACGGTGGTCGCCCAGTATTTGTAGCCGATACACTTCTAATTGATCATTTTGCAATGCAACAAGCTACTGATGCAGCGTTTAAAGAACTGTTGACTGATGATATTCGTGCTGAGTTGTTGCAATCTTTAAATCCTTCCCGCATTGGTCGTACTGATGCTGTAAACCTTGTAAATCCATTTATTGATGAAGATAATTCTAAAGTTGAGCTTCCTGTAAACGTTGGTTATATGTTTGCTGGATCTCAATCTCAAAAACCATTTGTAGTTGTAGAATTTGGTGGATTACGTCAAATGACTGAACAAGATATTGAAGATGAGCGTATCAAAATGAAACTTGTTCAAGAAGCTGACGTTGAGTTGATTTTTGGTCAAGCAATTGGCTATGTCAAAGAGAATACTGCTGTTGCTCTTTAATAGTTTAAGAGGAGATGGCTTCTCCTCTTTTTATTTTATATTTTTAAGGTTTTAAAGGAGGAATTTTATTATGGAAAAAACTAAAACAATTAAAATTGCACGTTATCGTACTTCCCCGTATATTGTGAATTACGTTACTAATGGTGGAATTAAAACATATCAATGGGCTGGAAGCAAAGGAAATAAAATTGATATCAAGGAGATTCCACAAGAAGTTGTGGAGTATTTATTGATGAATAGTGTTTGTTTTAGAGAAGGAGAATTAAAGATAATCGAAGATACGCCTGAAGCTAAGGAAGCTGTATCAAATATTGATGATATTGAAGAATACCGAAATAATACTCATTCGAAAGAAGAAGCTAAAAAAATTCTTGAAGGAAATATAAATAAAATGAAATCTGAATTAAAAAAAATAACAAATAAAGATGAAAAGAAATTCTTTATTGAAGTTGCTAAAGAAATAAAATTGGACAGTAGTGCAAAACGAAAGTTTCTTTCTGAATGGTATGGTGTAAAACAAGATATTTTATTTGATGATACTGAAGAATAAAGGGGTGGTGATTAATGACCACCTATGATCAAATTTGGACTACTTTTTTAAACAATTGTAAGGTTTCTGATATTGATTTACCACAAACAGATGAAAAAATTTATGAAATGATAAGTAATGCAGTTTTACATTTCAATAACAGATTAAGAGATAATGTAAAATGTGATAATATCACTGAAACGTTAGATAGAGAATTATCTGACGATCATTTGTTAATATTGGCTCATTATATCCGTTTGATATTCTTAAAAAATCAAAAAACATATTTTGAAAGTGTATGGCAACCATTTCAAGGAGACATTGGTTTACGAAATTTTTCAGCACAATTGAAGTCATTAGAAAACTCCGTTCAAGATCAAGAAAAATTGATTGAAAGATTGATCATAAATACGGAGGAAGATTATTTATGAGTGAGTTATATGTGAAAATAACCAATGTAAATGGTGAAAATGGTTGCGAAACACTTGAATCTTATTGTAAAAGACTAAGCAAAAAGAATAATTCTGTACTTTATAAATTAGAAAATTATTTGAAGAAAACAATGCTTTCCGAGCCAGAATTAACAGAAATAAGAGATATTATTTTAACTGTAAGTGGTGATATATCAAGAATACCTATGAATATTGTATGTGGTGATCCTCATGAAAAATTATAGTAATTATCATGGGGTTAATTTTAATGATAAGGTAATAAATGATGGGAATTTAATTTTAGACAAATCTTTAATTCATGATGCAGTTATACAAGACGTACCTGAAAAGGTGTTAATTTATGATAAATTTAGCAATGATGATGGTACTAAAAAAAATATTGTAGCTAAAGTTGGTAAATTAAAACGTGGATATGTGGTTCAATTTAATGACCATGACTGGATTATTATTAGTTTACCAGAAAATAATGTTATATATGAAAAAGCGGTCATTAAATTATGCAATAGTAAGTTGCTTATGAAAGGGAATCCAGTTACTGTTACAAAAATTAATGACTTTGGAGAAGAATACGAAGAAGTTGTTTCTTATGACTCAATTGAAGTTCCTTGTATTGTAGAAACGACTATTACTTCTTTCGATGATACAGATAAAGCTATTAATCTGCCTGAAGGTAGGATTAACGTAATTATCCCTTACATTGAGCATGAAGATATCGCTATTGATAAAGAATTTGAAATGTATAGTGAAAAATATAAAATAATTGGAATTGATTACACGCAATCAATTAATAAAGAAGGATTAATGATTATTAATGGAAAGAAGGTGGTGTAGAGTATGAATTTAAGAAAGAATCTAATAGATATTTTTAATCATATCGGAAACGATAAAGAATTATTGCGTCTTCTCTATTACCCTTCTGATCCATTGAATCCTTCTAAACAAGATGTGCAGAGTTTGCCTGATTTTCAAAAAATACGATCAGAAAGAATCATACGTTCCCCAAAGACAAATGATTTAACAGTTGATAAAGGAATTTGTCGTATTTGCATGTACATGGGTAATCGTGACAACACAAGTAATAAAAAAGTGGCTATGCAAGATATAGTATTTGATGTATACGCTCATATTGACAAATATGATCAAAATGATGCACGTTCCCTTTGGATATGTGACAAAATTAATGAATTGTTACATGAAGAATGGATTACTGGTATTGGTAAAATGGAGAGTTATCGTAGTTTGATTATCGGTAATCCCCCTTCAGGCTATATAGGTTATAAAATGATATTTACTTTTGGAAGTGTAAAATAAATGAAAGATATAAAAGAATTCTATATTTTAGGGCTTCCAATTGATACTGATATTGGTCAATGTGAGTTTATTAAGGTAAAAGAATATCCTGATTATTTTGCAGATTTACAACTCATGTCTTTAAATAAATTACATATTATTTATAAGTTCCATGAAATAAATAAAAGTCATGAATATGATGAGTTAATTAAAGAATTAGAAAAGTTAAGTCTTTTCGATATAGTTACTCAGATACCTGAAATTCAATCAGCTTATTATAATGTATTTCTTAAAGTTTTTGGAAATCAAGAAGTTTTACAAGAGATTAATAATCAAAATTTCAATTATTATAGAAAATTAATTCTGGAAATGAACTGTATCAGAGAAGAATTTGTTAATCCAAATCCAGAAATCCAAAAATTTATTGAAATGAGTAAACGTGTAAAACAACAAGAAAGTGGTTTAACAACATTTGCTGATATAGTTTCTAGTGTTGTTGGTTACAATGGGTTAAGTTATAAAGATATCAATGAAATGACTATTTATCAGTTATATATGACATTTTATCGTATTGCAATGATTAAAGATTATGATGCAGCTATTTTGTTTAAAACTGTTCAAGAAAAATTTAAAGATAATATTAAAGTTGAAGAATGGTGTAAACACATAAATTTATTTGAAGAAGAAAAACATGCTATAGAATATAGTAAATTTCAAAAGACTACAGGAAGTATTATTAATGAGTAGTTTTCTACTCATTAATACATAAATTAAATTTTTAAGGAGGAAAAAAGAATGAAATTATTAGTTATTGATACAGCTGATGTAGTTATGAAACGAAAATCAGATGGACATGTTTTTATAACTGCTGAAGCACAATTGACATCAATTAGTCAAACACTTGGAATTAACGAAAAGATTTATGGAGGAATTGGTAACAAGCCTCTTGCAATCATGAAAGGGCAAAAAGAAGTTACATCTACACTTCGTAACGCTTTTTATGATCAGGAGTTTCTTTCTATGACTCAAGGTGTTGCTATTAATGAAAATGGTACTGCTACAATTTATAAAACTGAAAAAGAATTAACTGTTGTAGATAATGCAGGAACTCTTGAAGTTACAATTTCAGGAACACCTGTTGATAATGTGGCATATGTACGAAATTCTGCTGGTGAAGTAGAACCAGCAACTGTCACTACTGGAAAAATAACTGTTCCAACTGGTCATGCTGATGCAGGTGAAAAAGTTTCTGTAACATATCAAGAATCAGTAACTGGTAGCATTGTTGAATTAGACGCAGAAAAATTTGCAGAAGCATATACATTAGAATATCATACAATAGCTTATGATCCTGCAACAAATAAAGTTGTAAAAGACATATATATTCAATTAGATCATGTTGTACCGACTGGTGAATTTGAACTTTCTTTAGAAAATGGTACTGCTATCGCTCCAGAAATTAACTTTGAATGTTTGGCAGCACCTAACTCAAACAAAATTGGACGTATTATTGAAGTCGACCGCTCTTAATAAATAAATTAAATTAATACATAAAATATTAGTTTTATAGAAAGCAGGGTTAATACCCTGCTTTTTAATTATTAATTAGTAAATTAATTAATTTTGTTATACAAAGGCGGTTATTTAATCATGATTAGTAAGGAGTATTTTGCAGAATTGAAAGCAGATGAAATGGTACTTAATGAAAAAGATGTTAAAGAACTTCTTAGAGCTGCTGAAATTGTAAGTAAAACAAATGTTTTTAAGTTGAATTTAAACGAATTAAAGAAAAATTAAATTAAAAATTAATTAAGGATTAAAAGGAGGAATTATATGTCAAAGCAATTAAGTATGCAGGTAATTAAAGAAGATGTAAAAAAATATGATGAATTTATTGAATTGCCTGTGAAAGCTCAAGGGAACGAGTATATTGTTAAAATTTATCCTTTTTTCAAACCAGAAAAAGTTAGGGATATGCTTAATGAAATGATTGGTTTTTATCGTAATTGTGAAAAAGAAAAAGTAAATGTAAAAGATGAAGAATTTGACGATATAGTTGGATATTTTATTGTAAAGCACTTTACAAATATAAAAACTACTACAAGTGAGAAAGCTAAAAAAATATATGAGGAATTTAAAGTTGCAATTAATAGTCAATTATTTGAAGTAATTTTAAAAACATTGCCTGAAGAATCTATCCAATATGTTTATAATAAGATTTTTGAGATTATCGAGTTAAATGCTAAATTGCAAAACAAAATAAAGAAATTTCAAGATGAAATTAAGAATTTGCCATTAGAAAATAAAGATATTTTATTTTCTAATCAAGATGATGAAAACAATGTCATTCAGTAAAGTGAGTTGAGATAGATGGCTACTTTTAAAAACCTGAAAGATTTAGAGAAGTTTCTAAATCAAAAAATTAAAAAGGCTATGGAAAATGAAGTTGCTGAAAAAGTTAGAGATATTCAACAAGAAAAGATAGATGAAGAAGTTTATGATGTTTATAACGTTGTTGGCGGCTCTCATCAAGAACCTTATGTTTATGAGCGCAGACGTGATCAAGGTGGTTTGAGAGATAGGAGAAATATGGTTGCAGATGTTAAAGAAAGTAATGATGGTGTTGAGTTATCTGTTGAAAATATAACGAAAGCTAAATATCAGTCAGATATTAATTTAGCTGGTTTAATTGAATACGGTGACGATAGTCAATATGGCTATTATGAATATAAAACGAATCGTGATGGTACTTCATGGCAATATAGACAACCTAGACCTTTCTTACAAGAAACCAGAAATCATCTTTCTAAAACTGGAGAACATGTTGAAGAATTAAAGAAAGGATTAAAAAGACAAGGTGTTGATGTCGAGTAGTTAGGTGGTGAGGTACGAATGAGTAAACGTGGTAGAGTTTATAATCGTATTTTTAATGAAGAAGAATGGGTTAAAGTCCATGAAGAAAATAAATATATGATTGAAGATTTTCTTGAGGAATATCGACAAAGAAAAATTAAAGAAAGCACAATTAAGCAATATTACAATGA
>Ga0207867_1002455_pt1 | contig 10017 bp, 13 predicted proteins | sample HigsolmetaAR206D_FD_184838 | JGI IMG/M metagenome (GOLD analysis project Ga0207867, IMG submission 184838) | Ionic liquid and high solid enriched microbial communities from the Joint BioEnergy Institute, USA - AR20-6-D (SPAdes) (version 2) ...
CGACGCGCCGTTTCTGGCGAAAATCTCAAACGATTGATATTTGAGGAAGAAAATGGCGCGCCCGAAAGGATTCGAACCTCTGACCCCCAGATTCGTAGTTCCAGGGGCAAACGAGGTCAAATAGCAGCCAACTATTTGATTTCATTACCTTTTATCCCACCAAAAACCTCCGGAAATGGAAGACAAATAGCGCAGTGTGTCTACAAATTAGGCGACACACTGCCGACCGGTGGGGAAGATGACCGATCACAACTTGAAGTGGCAGAAGTCAGCGATTGAAGACCTGGAAAATACCGATCTTTCTATTGCAGACATTGCTCGGAAGTATGGGCGCTCAGTCGACACAATCAAGAAACTAAGGAGGTTCTACAACGTCACGCGAAAGCTCCCCCCCAGAAACCGGGGAGCCAAGAAGGTAGCCGACATGGTCTCGCTATCTTCAGCACATAGAGCCATTGGCAGTCGTCTCACAATCTACCGAGCAAGTCGTTCCTATTCTGACGTAGGAGCCGAGCTTGGTGTTAGCCGTTACGTGGTCAAATTGATGGAAGCTGGAGCCCACGACTTCACCCTCACTCAATTGCTCCGAGTGGCTGATGTCCTGGACCTCCCTATCGAGGAGATCATCAAACCAATCGGGATCTCAAGGAGTATCGAAGCGGTGCAGAATGAACATCATTAACTCACACCAAGAGTACTGGAAGACGATCTTCACCTATCACCGGAGCCCGCCAACGAAGCGGGCTTCTTTTTTGGAGGGTTATCTCAAGACCGTGGCCCTCACCCACGAAGATCCAAAGACACGGCATCTCGTCAATCAGTTCTACCTACAGGAGCAAGCGAAAGCCGATGCTGCAAAATCTCGAAATCCCACTAGCGCTGGCTAGGGAGTTCATCGAGGTCCAGAAGGAGATCAAACCTCTCAACACCCGTCTGGACGAACTGAAGGTCGCTCTCCGCGAGTTCGGACCGAACACGTACGAAATCGAGGGTCTGGGGACCGTCACTGTCTCGAAACCTGGCGAACCCCGTAAGACAGGTCAGGAACTACTGGCCGACAAGACCAAGCTCAACGAGGTTCCGCCGAACGTTCTGAGCTACCTGTTCGAGTGTGGCTTCCTTCGATGGGAAGACAAGTGGTCGAGGGCAACGGCTTCCAAGGTGGAGGCAAAGCTGCTGGTATGATCAGGCTCGATCATTTCGGGCTGCACCGAGTGGATGGGGGAATCCCCATCCTCGTGCAGCAGGGCCGTGTGGATCATGTTCTGGGCATCCACATGACCTTCGAGGTTCAGGTGAACCATCGGAGGGTCTGTACCCACAACATCGATCTGGAAGATGCCTGCAATCACTCTCTGCTGGAACGGTTCGCGGACGATCCTCTCCTTCAGGCGATGCTGCCGCTCCCCCGCAAGGACCGGAAACCTCTCTTCCTTGAAGAGACACCTACTACCAGAGCGGTGATGGCCGAACTGACCCGCCTCACCTCCCCCGGCACCTACAACATCATGGTGCCATTCTGGGCGCAGAAGCCACACGTCATTGGACGGATGCTTGAGGAAACGAATATCCAACCGCTGATCCTACACGGTTTCCGCCTTGACCACGGTCAGGCCCTCAGCCGCGTCATGGCAGCAGCGGAGTTCTCACCGAGGCAACTCATCATCTTCGGACAGCGGCAGTCTACACCCACAGTTGGGCTCGCGAAACGCATAGAAACGGCCCTAACTCCCGAGGACATTGAGCATGTTCCTCTTGAGGCAGTCGGGGCATGGGCATTGCGAGAACATATGCTGAGCACCACATAAGACTCTGGCCAACTAAAGGAGATCTCTATGACCGATCAGCGAGAAAAACTTCTTGCCCGCAAGGAGCAGCTTGAGAGGGAAATCAACGAAGCCAAGGGTTGGGGAGCTGCCCTGAGCGTCAAGTATGAAGAACTTCAGGGCGTCAATCGTGCTTTGGAGGGTCTGCCCGAAGCGCCTGCCAAGAAGAAAAAGGGGAAGTCTGATGAGGATGGGCCGAGCACTTCAGAAGCTGTGCGCGATCTAGGGACGTCCCCTGCCCCGAATACGCTTTGAGGGAGTATTACTTCGGATTGCTCTGAGGCCGAGGAGGCTTGGGCCTCTTGATGTACATACCGGGGTTGAACTTCCCGGTGGCGTCCGAGAGCGCCTGTGCCAGCCGAGGCGGCAAATAGTTCAGCTCTTTCAGACGGCGAATATCAGCAACGAGGCGGTCGATAATCTCGGTCGCCTCCCGATGGTTTTCGAAAACCATCTTCTTAGCCTCTTCTTCGAGTGCCTGTTCTCTCGCCAGTCTCAGACGCTCAATCTCAGCGTCGATCTCCGCAACGGATTTCATCCAATCACCCTTAATCCCGTAGACAAATGACTCCTAAACCAACTCTTCGAGAAGATCAAGTCGCCGACTTGGCCTTCTACATAGCAAATCCCAAGTGCATGAACCTGAGCGACCCAGGAACAGGTAAGACCCCATCGGTCTGTGTCTGGATCTATTATCTCTGGACAGAACACGGTGTTGGCACCGCTTGGGTTATGCCGAAACGTCTCCTGAAGAAGAACAGGGACGAGCTTCTGCGGTTCACTCACTTCGCTCCTGAAGATGTAGTGATCCTCGACGGCACTCCCAAGCAGATCGAGGCACAATTAAACAGCGGAGCGAAGGTTTTTCTGATGGGCTTCCGACGTTGGGCGCTGTCATGGGAACGGCTCCCATCCTTTGTAAAGGCTGTGCCGGTTGATGAGTTCCATATGGGGTTCAAATCAGCAACATCGGCCCAGACCCGCGAACTATTCCGCGCTTTCCATACGAAGCGGATGGAATACTTCCTGCCAATGACCGGGACATTGATCGAGGGGAAGCTGTCCTCGGCCTACCCCGCAATCCACATCATCGAACCGAGATACTACGCCAACGAGCAGGCATTCCTCTACCAGCATGCGATCTACGACTACAACGACAAGATCATTGGCTGGAAGAACCACGAAAAGCTGAAGGCGATTTTTGGTCGCCACGCAATTCGTCGCACGTTCGCCTCGATCTACGGAGAGCAGGAGATCGTGGTCATCCCCGAGGTCGTAGACATGACCCCTCGGCAGCGAAAGATGTACGACGAGTTCCATGAGAAGGCGATCCTGGAGCTGGAAAAGTTCTACCTCGATGGCACTCAACCAGGTGTGGCTTTCATTCGGGCGCGTCAGCTTATGGAGCACCCGAACGAGTTCCCCGACCTGACCAACCCCGGTCAGTTCATCGACATCATGCCTGGTGAAACCCCCGGCAAGGAGGAGCTGCTGGAGATCCATCTGGAGGATCACAACAACACCGGTAAGCCTCTCATCATTTTCTCGGCCCTCGTTCCACAGCAACGTCGTCTGGCGCAGCTTCTGGACAGGTATGGCCGGAAGTACGCGATCATCAACGGCTCCGTCTCTCAGAAGGAATCTGACGAAGCAGACCGAGCCTTCCGAGCTGGTGAGATTACCGATCTTATCTGCTCGCCGCTTTGCGCGTCCGTGGGATTCAACTGGCAATTCTGTGGTGACGTAGAAGTAGACCACATGATCTTCGTCTCGTGCGACTACAACGACACCACCTTCCTACAGGCGGTGCAGCGAGCCGTACGGGGCAAGAGGACTTCCCCTCTGCGGGTAACAACACTGGAGTATGCTGACAGCATCGACCAGCGGATCTTCTCGATCATTTACCGCAAGAGTGTGGATGCACATAAGGTCGATCCAACCCGACCTATCATTCAACTCTCTGGCTACAACAAGGAGTACGAAAACATGATATAGTCACCGGGACTACGGTTTGATGACCCCTAACACTATCGCATGACCCGTCCCATATCAGGCGGGTCATCTCATTTAGACAGAAGGAAGACAGTCTCTATGGACAGCATTCAGCAGGCAATTCGTGAAGCTCAGAACGCAGCAGCAAACATCTCTCAGGAAGCCAATGGAGGGGCAGCAAATCTCCCCGCTATGGGTGGAACGGGAACTGCTGTAGGCGCTCCCATGCAGAAGGGTGCACCACTCGGGTTTGACGATCTTGCCCAAGGCTCTCTCAACGTCGTCAGTTGGCTCAAGGTCAACGAGTACGGCATCACCATCGGTGGGGATAAGACCCTCTTCGATGGATTGGACGTCGCTATCCCGCTCAACGAGATTGCATACTGCTTCCAGGTTCGCTTCGGCAACCCGGCCCAGTACCGCAAGACGTACGACCGGGTTACGGAGTCCCGCACGGGTCAGTCATGGGCCGAGGCTGTAGCCTCCGCACAGAAGGTGGACCCACGGGCCTACGAGTACCGCTCTGCGGACGTGCCTTTCTACGCTCTTGATGACATCACGGGCAAGGGTGGCAAGGTTCTCGTCAAGCGCGGTGAAGCCGTAGGACACACCCTCGCAGTCACTGGTTGGAAGACCTTCGCCTCGTTCATCAAGGGTCTCCAGACCGCCGGCGTGGACATCAACAACGCCATCGTGAAGGTGAGACTCGGCTTCGAGCCCATGAAGAACGACAAGGGTGAGTGGGGCGTCCTCACCTACAGCAACCCGGAAGTCATTCCGGCGATGCCGTGGGAAGTGAACTAATCAGGTTGGGGGGAGCCTAGTGCTCCCCCACCTCACCCATGCTGAATATCTACGACGCGAACAACTATCTCCGTCTGCTGCTTGAGCGGGATATTACAGGCCTCACCCCGCGTACCATCCTGAACATGGTGAACGACAGCAACGACCCTGCTGTCTTCGTATGGGATGGCCCCGGTGGATTGAGACGGCGGCGAGAAATCTATGACGGCTACAAGCGAAACCGACCACCGCTGAAGTCAGACATCACCACCAGTTTCCAGATAATCGAGGAGGTTCTCAAACACACGAAAGCTATCCAGGTCCGTGTCCCCGGATATGAGGCTGACGATGTGATCGCCGCCCTCGCCCGTGAATACGCCGAGAATGGTGAACAGGTTGCCATCTACTCGAATGACCAGGATTTCGGCCAGCTCGTTGGTGAGTATCCCACCCGCATCTTTGCTGGCTACAAGCCGAAGGAAGACGTTCCGGCCCACCTCACCCGCTACTACAAGCTCACTGTTGGTGATCCTTCGGACAACATCCCCGGCATAAAGGGTTTCGGAAAGAAAACCTGGGCCGAAACCAACAAGGCAGCTCTCACCGAATGGGTCGATGACATCATCGAACGAGGTGAAATCCGAGACATTGGACTGCCACCCAGGATCAAGGTCGATCCCGACCAGCTGCGTCTCTTCTCTCAGATCATCGCCTTTCTCCCAATCTCTCTGGACGAAATCAGCAAGCACATGACCGTTGGCACCCCCAACTACGCGGCTGCTGATGAGTATCTCAAGAGGTTCTTCCAATGAGCATATCAATCTAGTCGGAGGTGCAAAATGTCATCACTACCTCCTGCAGAGTTCTTGCGGGAATGTTTTTACTACAACCCGGAGACTGGAGAGCTTTATTGGAGGGAACGTCCTCTTCACCATTTCTCGTCTCCCGGACAACATAAGAGCTTCAATACACGCTTTGCGGGTAAGAGAGCATTTACAGCATCTAACATTGGTTATCCCTATGGGAGGCTGACTTACAATGGGGTGCAAAGAGCTTATCTTGCTCATCAACTCATTTGGAAGATGGTCTACGACCAAGATCCCCCCGGCGATATAGACCATAAGGATATGGATCGCTCAAACAACCGTTTGTCCAATCTACGTGTAGCCACAAGGTCCGAAAACTTACACAACTCAACCGCCCGCGCAAACAGGTCTGGGTATAAAGGTGTGAGCCAGAATGGAAGCGGTTACATGGCTAAGATCACACGGGCTGGTTGGCAAATATATTTGGGTACTTTTGTGACAGCACTAGAAGCATCTCGCGCCTACGCGGCTGCTGCCAAAGAGATTTATGGGAGGTTTTCGAGATCATGATAATCGAGACACTTCTAGTCGACGCGAGGAATTTTGATCAGGTTGCCTTCAACTTGATCCAAGAGATCAAGGCTTCCAAGTTCGTGGGTGTTGACGTTGAAACTCACGATGACAACCGGCATGAAGGTCTCAACACCTTCTGCAAGTATGATCCGGTAACACGCAAGAAGTCACCAACGACGAAGCTTATCTTCGATATGCGTCGTACGGTCATGACTGGTTTCTCGATCTACGCTGAAGGCTCATCCCGTGCAGTGTATGTTAACCTGAACCATGCCGACGTCGAGAACCGTCTGCCGTGGGACAAGGCCAAGCTGCTGCTGGAAGCCTTGCCCGAGGGCGCATACTGGATCACGCACAACGCCGCCTACGAATTGACGGCGTTCCGCTCCTGCTACGAGCACGAACTTGGTCCCTACATCTGTACCATGCAGATGGCGGTGTCGTCGTTTGGTCCGGACGAATACTCCATCCGTGACTTCATCTCGGCTGGTCAGGGTGGCATCAAGAACCTGACGGGTGAGATCCTCCAACTGTCACGTCAGTACGACCTCGACAAGGGTACGATGGGTGCCGATCTGGAAGAGCTTGTCGGGAAGATCACGGCCAAGGAAAGCACGGCGGCGCACTCGTACAATGGTTACGTTGCCGAGCTGGCCTACGGCTACGGCCTGAAGGGTCTCGTGAAGCGGTTCTTCAACTACCAGATGACGACCTTCGAGGAGGTTCTGGGCGACAAGGCTCACATGGGGCAGCTCACCGGCAAGGAAGTCGCTTCCTACGGTGCTGAGGACGCTTACTGGGCTGTCCGCTTGTTCCGCCATCTGCTCAGTTACATGAGCCAGAACTGTCCTGACACGATCCCGACGTTCTTCAATCAGGAGAACCCGATGGTCGATGTCTACGCCAAGATTTGGCAACACGGCATGCGGGTCAACACAGAGGCCATCATCGAGCGCCGCAACGAAGAGCGCGAGAATATGGCCAACATCCTTCGGGAGATGAAAACCCACGTTAAGGCCCTGCTCCCGTTCCCTGATGAGCCCAACGACGGGTTGATGACGGAACGGTGGTACGCCAAGAACTACGCCAAATACCGTAAGCAGATCGTGGACTGGGCCAACACTCCAGATAGCGACGACACTTTCAAACAGTGTCAGCAGGTCCGGGGGCCGGTCTCGAACGCATGGGCAAAGGAACAGGGTCTCACAGAAAGCAGGGGACCGAACTTCTCGCACTACATGCCGATGCGGGTGCTGCTGTACGACCTGTGTGGTGCCAAGATTATCCGCAGCGACGGCAAGGTCCAGAGCGACGGTGAGGCGCGGGGTAAGATCCTTGACCGGCTGGACGACGAAAACGCTCTCGGCGTCATCCGGGGTCTGAACGAGATCGCCGGTGTTGAGCAGCGAATGAAGCTGTACCTGACGCCCTACACCCTGCTGATGGACCCGGAGACGGGCTGTCTGTACCCGACCGTCAGCTCGACGCTGGCCAGTCGGCGCATGGCAGCATCGAACCCCAACCCGATGCAGTTGGCCAAGCGAGGCGCGAGCACGTACGTGCGAGGCTTCTTTGTGGGTGACTACGACGACCACGTGGTGGTCTCGGTGGACTGGTCGGGTATCGAGCTGGTGGAGATCGGTGAGTTCTCGGCTGATCCGGAGTTCATCAAGGCCTTCGGTCAGATCCCCCACAAGGATCTGCACAGCGGTGCCGCCGCCGACATTCTGTCGGTGGAGGTGCCGGGGCTCACCGAAGAAATCTTCCTGTCCCTGAAGAAGTTCAAGGATAAGGAGGAGTTCCTGGATGTCTGGGGCCACCAGCTGGCCAACACCAACCGTCTGTTCACGGATCTGAAGGGTCAGCCGCTCGCCATCGATAAGGCTCACAAATATTGGCGTACGGAGGTCGGTAAAGGCGCGAACTTCAACTACTGGTATTCCGGGTTCCTCGGCACCATCGGTGAACGGATGGGTTGGTCGACGGAGAAGACGGGCGAGGCAACCGACCGCTATCGCAGCCGCTTCCATGTGGCTGAGCAGTGGCGGGTCGATACAATCGCACAGGCTCAGAAGGACGGGTTCATCTACCTGCCTGACGGTCACAGGCGAGTGCGTTTCGAGGCCACGCCGCAGTGGATGGAATACTTCCTCGACAAGTTCCAGCTCCCGAACCAGCAGAATGACGAACTGGTCCGTCAGTACAACGCTGTCTGGCACTACATCGCCCGCAAGATCCAGAAGCGAGCCTACAACCAAGTGGTCAACTCGGTCATTCAGGGATCGTGCGCCACATTGGCCAAGCGGTCGGTCCTGCGGATCAACGAACGCTTCAAGCAGGAAGGTTGGACCAACCGCGAGGCGCGTTTCATGATCCCGATCCACGACGAGCTGGTCTTCTCTGTTCACCGCAGTCTGGTGCCAGAGGCTATCAGCATCATCCGTGGGACGATGATCGACCACCCGGATCTGTTCAAGCACTGCAAGCTCGATGCCTCGCCATCGGTCGGCCTGACCTTTGAGCCGTGGCATCCGAAGTCGGCACCGCTCGGCCAGATCGAACTCTTCGAAGCACCGGCCATCGATCCGGTTCCTGAGAACAAGATCAACCAACGACTGAACGACGACGAAATCAGAGGCGTCGTTGAGTATCTCTTTGACCAACAACGGAGACTAGCAGCGTGAACGAGCAGCAAATTCTCGACCTTCTTAACAACCCGGACGATCTGAGGATCAAGAAGATCATCAAAGACGAGGTCGATCTCTACGTCTTTAAGGGAAAGAGCAACGAGCTGGTTCTGTTCGAGGAGCAGGCCAGGATCATCTTCGACCTCACCGAAATGCACGGCTACGTATGTGGGAAAGATGAGTGCAACTACGAGAAGCTGAACAAGAAGCTTGCACCATACTTCGCCCCCTCCCGCTGGAGGGCAAACATCGCGTGGATCCTCCATAACGGCACCGAGCGAACCGAGGTCTACGATATCGATGAGGTGGAGGAACTCCATGACCTTGTAGAGGCGGGACCAGATTGGAGTGGGGTCCAGAAGATCAACATCACCTTGGAATATCGTCATTGAAACAGCCGAAGCTAACGCGGCGAGAGCGCCGCAAGAAACTCGCTGAGTTCAAAAAGTCGGGTCAGTTCAACAAGGTTGAACTGGCCTTTCTCAAAAGGGCTCTCAAAAATGCAAAGTGATCCGATTTACAAGCGGGACAGCACCGGCAAGATCCGGGTCTGGTCCTATGAGGTTTCAGGCAATCAGTGGCGCACCCACACCGGATTGCTCGACGGCAAGACAGTTACCAGTGGGTGGACAGTCTGCACTCCCAAATCTCAGCCGACAGCTGAGGCCCAGGCCCTATTCGAGGCCAAGGCCGAGGAAGCCAAGAAGCTGGAACGGGACTACCACCGCAGCATCGATGACATCGATACGCCGAACTATTTCAAACCCATGCTGGCGAAGAAGTACGAGGGGAAGCTGGACGAGATCGTCTGGTCGCAGCCGAAGCTCGATGGCATCCGTTGCATCGCCACCGCTCAGGGGCTGTTTACCCGTCAGGGCAAGCGTATCCTTGGCGTTCCGCACATCGAAGAGGCCCTGGCCCCGTACTTCGATTTTGATCCCACGCTGATGTTCGACGGCGAGCTGTACAACCACAAGCTCCGTGACGACTTCAACCGGATCGCCTCGATTGTTCGCAAGCAGAAACCGACCGACGCACAGATCGAGGAAGCGTCGAAGATCATCGAGTACCACATTTACGATCTCCCGAGTGCTGGTGAGCTGCCGTTCGTCAAACGCTGGTCGAGACTCTGCAATCTCGACCCGACGCTTTGGGATCAGCCGATGATCGAGGTGGTGATGACCAAGGCTGTGACCTCCACGGAGGCTCTCGATCATCTCTACAGCGAATACCTGCGGGATGGTTATGAGGGCTGACCTGTCCCGGCTTTTTCGATCCAAGGTAACTTGAGACAATGGCCTCTCAGAGAGTGAGAGGCATATGAAGAAGACGCGATACAGCGACGAGCAG
>Ga0207867_1002456_pt1 | contig 10014 bp, 7 predicted proteins | sample HigsolmetaAR206D_FD_184838 | JGI IMG/M metagenome (GOLD analysis project Ga0207867, IMG submission 184838) | Ionic liquid and high solid enriched microbial communities from the Joint BioEnergy Institute, USA - AR20-6-D (SPAdes) (version 2) ...
GGATGCGGCAATTGCTGTTTGGGGTAATCAAAAGCTGGAAGCCAAGTCTGCCACAGCCCCCAGAATCCGGATCGAAGACGGATTTCTACGCTCCGTGGGTCTTGGTGCCCATCTTACGCAACCGTTGTCCTGGGTCATCGATGACTTGGGGATTTACTACGATCCAAACCGCGAGTCTCGCCTGGAGCGCATTCTGGCGACGTCCAGTTTCAGTTTTGAGCTCCTGGAACGAGCGAAAGCCTTACGTCAGGCTATCGTGTCGGCCGGGCTATCAAAATACAACTCTCAGAATGGGGGATGGAACAGACCCTCAGGGCTTTCGCATGTCATCCTTGTGCCCGGGCAGGTGGAGGATGACGCATCAATTCTCTGCGGCGCGCCGGTGGTCCGAACAAACATAGACTTGTTGCGATCGGTTCGTGAATTGCATCCCGACGCGTATGTTGTCTACAAACCTCACCCGGATGTCGTTGCGGCGGTTCGCCGGTCAGGAGAAAGCGAGCACAACGCATTAGAGTTTTGTGATGAAGTCGTGATTGATGCCGCTTTGCCGCGGATGCTGGAGCAGGTTGATGAGGTCCACACGATGACATCCCTGGCCGGCTTCGAAGCCCTGCTACGGGTTATACCGGTGACCTGCCATGGCCAGCCCTTTTATGCCGGATGGGGGCTGACCCGTGATCTGTTACCCCACCCGCGTCGCACGAGGCTCCTGACGCTCGATGAATTGGTGGCAGGTGCGCTGATCCTTTATCCCGTCTACGTCAGCCGCAAGACAGGCCATTACACCACACCCGAGCAGGTCGTTCAGGAGCTGGTTGAATGGCGTGCTGAGGAGGCAGCGATGAACCCGGTCTGGCGGGGCGTGATCAAGTCGGTAATGCGTTTGACGAAGGGGCGTATATTGGCGAAAAATAGCTTGGCCAGGCGGTAAGGGGGGCCGATGTCGCAAGAACCTTCAAGCAAGGTGGTGGAACTCAAGGCGACGCCAGGAGTGAATGCGGGCGCGCAGGGCGTCGAGAAGCTGCGGCCGCAGGTGTTCCGCCGTCGGATTTTGCTTTTGTCGTTCCTGGTCTGCGTTCTTTGCCCGACGATCCTGGGGACGCTGTATTTTCTGTTCGTCGCTTCGGACCGCTTTGTTTCCTCGGCCGGTTTCGCCGTCCGCAGTATGGATGCCGGAAGCGGGACCGACTTGTTCGGCACTTTCACCGGTCTCGCGAACGCGGGATCGACGACCTCAGACTCCTATATCCTCCTCAAGTATCTCAAGAGCAGGGCGATGCTCGAGAAACTGGAGAGGGATTTCCCGCTTCGGGAGGCATTCTCACGCCCGGACATCGACGTCATCTCTAGGCTCGATCCGCAAAGTGATATCGAACATGTTCTCGATTACTGGGATGGCATGATCGATACCACCTACGACAACATTTCGGGCGTGATGACCTTCAGCGTACAAGCCTTCTCGCCTGAAGATGCTCGGCAGATTGCCGATCTCGTGCTCTCCTATTCCACCGAGCTCGTCAACGACCTTTCCGAACGCGCGCGCGCGGATGCGCTGGCGTTTGCCGAAGACGAGGTTCGCCTGGCCGAGGAAAGGCTGCGGACAGCGACGGAAAACTTGCGGGCGTTCCGGGAGGCAGAGCAGTCGATCGATCCCACCCGCAGCGCGGAAGTTCAAATCCAGATCGTGGGATCCCTCGAGAAGGAGTTGCTTGACATCAGGGCCCGGATTGCCGCTCTGGAAGGCACCGTCGATGCGGACTCGCCCGCGCTGCAAACGCTGCGGCGCCAGGAGGAGGCACTCAGGCGCCAGATCGAGGCAAAACAGTCCCAGATCAGTCGAGGCGAGACCGTTATGGGAACGTCCGGGACTGCCCTGTCAGGGCTGCTCGCCACCTATGAGGCGCTGGAGGTCGAGCGGAACTTTGCCCAGCAGGCCTATGCCTCTGCGCTCTCCTCGCTGGAGAAAGCACGCATCGAGGCAGGGCGGCAACAACGCTATCTGGCCATCTATGAAACGCCGGCTGTTCCGGAATATCCGCTTTACCCCCGGCGCATCCTTAACAGCATTCTTCTCGCCGTCGTGCTGTGCACCATCTGGGGCATCGGCACGTTGATCGTCTATGCTGTTCGGGACCATCTGTCATGAGTGGCGTGCTGGCGCTGCAGTGCCGTGTCATCGGTGCGCTTGTCTTGCGGGAAACACGTAGCACTTTTGGGACTACCCAATTGGGTTATCTCTGGGCCATTATTGAGCCGGCGGCCGGTATGGCATTGATGGTGCTTATCTTTTCGATGCTCGGCAGGCAGCCGCCATTTGGCTCAAGTTTTGCGTTGTTTTTCGCAACTGGCATTCTTGTCCTAAGGTTTTTCTCGAAGCTTTCGTCATCCCTTATGACGGTATTCGATGCCAACAAGGCTCTGCTTGCCTACCCGGTCATCAAGGAAACCGATGTGCTCTTCGCGCGCGCGATTCTGATTGCTGCAACCTATGCGGTGATCATGTTTGCGCTATTCGCCGGGTTGATCTGGTTCGGGCTGGCAGATGTCCCAGCCTCCCTCGACAATGTGCTGCAGGCGTTTGCTGCCACGTTCTGCCTGGGATTTGGGTTTGGCACCACGAATGCGGTAATCATCTCATTCTGGGACTCCTGGAAGAACATTGAAAGGATCCTGACTAGACCGCTGTTCTTCATCTCCGGCATCTTTTATGTGCCCAGCCACCTCCCTCCAGCGGCGATTTCAATCTTGAAGTGGAATCCGGTCCTGCACTGTGTGGAGTGGATGAGAACCGGATTCTATGCAAATTACGATAGTATCGTGATCGACCGCAGTTATCTGATTGGCGTGGCGTTGGCTTTGACTCTTTCGGGTCTCCTGAGTGAACGGTTCACCCGGCAGTGGAGGGCCAAGGCGTGATCGACCTCCTGGACGTTACCAAAACCTATCGCGTCAAGGGCATGAAGAAGGTAATCTTCGATGGTTTGACCTTCTCATTCCCACGGGACCGCAATGTCGCGATCATGGGACCGAATGGGGCTGGCAAGTCCACGCTGATGCGGATCATCGCCGGTTCCGAGCCGCCGGACAGGGGACGCGTGATCCGCCACGGTCGGATATCCTGGCCGCTCGGCTTTTCAGGCGGTTTCAACGGCTCGATGACCGGTATCGAGAACATTCGCTTCGTCGCCCGGATCTATGGCGAGGACACCGAGGCGGTCATCGAGTACGTTCGCGAGTTCTCCGAGCTTGGGGAATCCCTGAGGCTCCCGGTGCGGACCTATTCGAGCGGCATGAGGGCTCGCCTGGCGTTCGGCATGAGCTTGGCGCTCGACTTCGACTGTTACCTCATCGACGAGGTCACCGCTGTTGGCGACGAGCGTTTCCGCGCAAAATCCAGGAAGGCCTTCCACGATAAGCTGCCTCGGTCGCGTTTGATAATGGTCTCCCATTCGAAGAGCCAGATTAGACAATACTGCGAGTGCGGCCTGTTCATTTCAGAGGGCGGTATCGAGTATTTCGACAATGTCGATGCCCTGTTGTCGCGATCACAACACTACGGCGAACTGGATGAAGATCGGTAGGTGCCGCCTGGCAGCGGCTAAGGCTGAGAAGGACCGTGACTGTTCCTTGAAGACCCGAGAGTCCTTGGTCTTGCGCCCGAGAAGAGGTTGCGGTGGGGTAGGTATTGCACCATGCAGAGGCGAGGGACTTAAGCAGGCAAGCCTGTCTCTAACGATAACATGGAAAACCTACCAGCTTCCAGGTCTCGGTAATGGGCCGGTTCATTATGTTGCGGCATCACTGCTGGAAACCGTCTGGAAAATTGGAGAGCGATATCCGTGAAGTTCATGCCGAAGGGAGCACTGAAGCGATTCCTTTCACGTACCCGTTTCCGCTCTCGGATGCGCCACGTAGCCGGGACGCTTCCGCGTAATGGAAAACCGACAGCAATTCTGATTGGCTTTGCTGCCTGGAAGCACTTTATGGTCGACTATCTGCAAGATCATAATGTCGTTTTTTTTGGCAACAGTCCGGCCATTGATCCTAGGAGTTTCGATGCAATACTGGACTTCCCCGAACCGGAGGTGTTTGCTTGGAGTTACCAGTTCCCTCCGGAACTTCAGGAATTCTGTGCTGCGAATGGATTGGCACTAACCTTTGTTGAGGATGGTTTTCTGCGCTCCGTTGGTCTGGGTGTGGAGCGCTCGCGTCCGCTCAGCCTGGTGTTTGATCGAAAGTCGATGCATTTTGATCGGGCTCGGCCTTCACAACTGGAAGAGCTCCTGCAGAGCGTCGATCTATCGGCAGACACAGAGCTCCTCGATGTTGCTGAGCGCCTTCAGGTCCTAATAGCCTCGCGGGGCCTGTCAAAATACGTTCTTGCAGGAACGAGAGCCCGCATAGCAGATCTTGGTCTGTCGCCATCCCGTGAGAAGATCCTTGTGTTGGGTCAGGTGGATGATGACTTGTCCATTCGATATGGCGCTTCTCGACCTTGGACATCTAACCAGCTTGTGAAATTCGTTCGGGATCACCATCCGGTTGCCGAGATCCTGTACCGCCCACATCCGCATAGCCTCGCGTCTCCGAAACCACACTACTCAAAGCCAGACGAAGTTGCATCGCTCTGCCACGTTGTCGGTCCGGAATTTCCTCTTCATGATTGTATTGCTGTCGCGGACAGCGTGTACACAATCACTTCACTGGCCGGATTTGAGGCGGCGGTGCACGGCAAGCATGTGATCACGATGGGGAGCCCCTTCTACAGCGGGTGGGGTTTCACTGAAGATCGGGATCCGGTAAGTCGCAGGACACGAAATCGCACCGCGACTGAAGTGCTTGCCATCGCCTATGGCATCTACCCGCGCTATTTCGATCCGGTGACTGGAGAGAGGATCGGCCTGGGAAAGGCCCTTGATCAGTTCCTCCACAGTGCACGCGACCTGCTGACCAGATAGTCGGGATTCACCACGTCCGGCATCTCGTGCTCCCGTGCCGTTGGGAGACAGGCATCCTGTGGCGTACGTGCGCTTCAGCGCGTCACTCTTGATTGCCCGCACCCTGCTCTCGCGGAGATCCAAGGGGAAAGGTTTCTCTACATTCCGCAAACTTTGATCTGCTTGTGTCAAGAGGGAGGTATAGCGGCGTGCCTGCAATGGCCGCTTCGCGATGCCAGGAAAGCCAGCGCATTCTGTAGTATTCTCTGGAAGCGGAGTAGCGGTTCTCGTCGTATCCATCAACGCCGGATTGTGTAAGGGAATCAGGTCTGTGCAACCCGAGCGCTAGCGGTTTTGAGATTACTCCCACCCTGTCGGGGCCGAAGACGCTGCGGATTCGCTGCAGGTATTCACTGTCAGCTCCTGTTCGATGTGCATCAAATCCCCCGATCTTGTCTGCAGCTTCCCGGCGTATGAAGATTGACGCCGGATTGAGGTGGAGGAACAGTCCAGAGCGGGCAAGCTGAAAAACGCCGTTTCTGTCGATGCGGACCCAGTTGGAAACCGAAGCAACAAGCTCCGGTCGACGTCTCATGAGCCGCAGGTGTTCATCAATATGATCGGGGTGCCACCAGTCGTCGGAATCATGGAAGGTCAGAAAGTCTCCCTTGGCGTGCTGGAGCGCTGAATTCTTGGAGCGATATGTCCCGATGTTTTCGGAATTTGAGATGACTTTGATGCGGGCGTCCTGTCGCGCCAGCTCCTCGAGTATTTCGATGGTTCCGTCGTGGCCGCCATCTTCAACGACGATCAGCTCGATCCTGCTGTGGGATTGGGCTAGCACGCTTTCAACAGCGTACCTGACAGTCATGCTGGCCTGATATGCTGTCATGATCACGGTCACCAGCGGGGAATGACCCTCATTGGCGGCGACCCTCCGGTTGTAGATGTTGTCCAGCGTAACCGGCCGGTCGTGGCGAATGGTGTCGATGCCGCGGAGGGAATGAGCGGCGAAGAACCTGTCCAGTGCCAACTTGTTCCTGACATGATCCTCCTGGCGGAGCGCGAGCGAGGACGCCGCCAGATGAACGTCGGGAAGCTCGTCTCCGTCTTTCAGCGCGACCTCCAACTCAGCTTCAGCGGCCGCGAGGTCGCCAATCTGTTGAAGCAGATGGATCCGCAGCAGTTGATCCCGAATGGCGAGCGTCCCGCGAGTCTGCTCCATGTAGTCAAGCGTCGAGAGCGCTCCAGCTAAATCGCCCGACCAGGTCCTGATCGATGCTAGTCTTCTCAGTAGTCTTGTTCGGTTGCCGAGCTTCCGCAGGGCCCTGTCAAGGACGCCAAGTGCCTCCTCATGCTGGCCCAATCGGCTCAAGGCGTGAGAATAGATGTCGTAAAACTCTGCCCACAGGGATGAAGTGATGGATTTCTCGCGCTCGTACTTACGTTCAAAGGCGGCGCAGTCAGAAACGACGCTACTGTAAATTCCGTTTTTCGATTTGTCGAATATTTCATGGAGCGCAAGTGCAGCATTGGTGTTTTTGTAATTATTTTCTTTAATAGTGCGAATATATTTTTCAAAATCGTATAGTGACTTGCTGTTTTGTGCATGACATATTGCCCTGAAAAGATAGCCGCTATCTGTTGCTGGTACGTGGGCGGCATGTCCGGCGAGAAGTTCCGCGGGATAGGGCGGGGCATTGGTCGCCGGGTCCATGCCGGCTGTTTTCGCGGCCGCGCGGAATCTTGCGCTGCTGATGTAATCATCCGCTGAATACGGCCTTCGGCCGTTCGTGAGGCGAAGAAATAGTGCGGTCAGGCGCGCCCAGAGTCTCCACCAACGCGAGTTGCGTCTCTCGCGGATCCTGTTTTCGTAAATCTGAGTTAGGTTGAAATAGTAAAGCGCGATCAGGCCCGGATCGCTCAAGATGTCGTCGGTATGGCCGGCGTGACTCGTTTCAGCTCGCCTGCTCTCATGCTGGGTTGCATTGCATGAAGCGACGGTGGTCATTTGCGGATTTCCAACCCAAGGATTTCTCATGCGAGCTTCTCTTCGGAAAGCTGAACAAGACGGAATACGCGTTCTTGTAGGGTGTTTTGGCGGTTAGTGGAAGGTTCATGCGACAGCGGTCGGGAATGTCGCGATTCCGTTGACTATAGTACAGTTGTCCACATAATGTGTTGTTAAAATAATTGTCTTGTATTGTGATGCCTGATGCGTTTCGATATAAAAACAACCGCCAGTTTAGATAATATGTTAAACGGATATGTGGCTGACAAAATTTGGTTGCGTCGTCAATACCAGTATTGTAGTAGTTGTATTTGCGACATGCGCACATTGCATGGATGTCGTGGCGCCTGGAAGTTTTTTCTTGTGTTTTGGCTGCTATGTTGGGTGGGGCGATAGATGCAAGTAGCCGTTATTGGGACCGGCTATGTGGGGCTCGTCAGTGGTGCATGCCTGGCGGACCTTGGTCATACCGTTGTTTGTGTGGATGTTGATGCGGGGAAGATTGCGGCTCTGGAGCGTGGCATCATCCCGATCTATGAGCCCGGTCTGGAAGAGCTGGTTTCCAGAAATGACGAGGCGGGTCGGCTGCGGTTTACGACCGATCTTTCCGCGGCAGTGGCGGATGCCGAGCTTGTCCTGATTGCGGTGGGTACGCCGGCCCGGCGGAGCGATGGTCATGCGGATCTTACCTATGTTCGCTCGGCTGTGCGGGCGATAGCCTCGGCTGTGGTGCGGCCGACGATCGTTGTGGTAAAGTCAACCGTTCCGGTGGGAACAGGCGATGATCTTGAGCAGATCGCTGCGGCGATCAATCCCCAGGCCGGCATCACCTTTGTGTCGAATCCGGAGTTCCTGCGCGAAGGGTCCGCGATAAAGGACTTCATGTTCCCCGACAGAATCATTGTGGGGGTGGAAGACGAGGCGGCCCGCGCTCGCATGGCCGAGCTCTATGCCCCCCTCGTGAGTGGCGGTGCGCGCATCATATTCACCAGCCGCCGTACCGCGGAGTTGACGAAATACGCGGCAAATGCGTTCCTCGCTTTGAAGATATCGTTTATCAACGAAATTGCTGATCTGTGCGAGCATGTCGGTGGCAATGTGAAGGATGTCGCCCATGGGATCGGCCTTGATTCCCGTATCGGCTTGCAGTTCCTCAACGCAGGACCGGGCTTTGGGGGCTCCTGTTTCCCCAAGGACATTCAGGCCCTGGTGAAGACGGGGCATGATTATGGCAGCCCCTTGCGGCTGATCGAAACGACCATCACGGTCAACGAGCAGCGCAAGCGTGCGATGGCGCGGAAGATACTGCGTGCCTGCGGCAACAGCGTGTGGGGGAAGCGCATCGCGGTGTTGGGCCTGACGTTCAAGCCCGATACGGACGACATGCGTGAAGCGCCTTCCATCACCATTGTCCAGACGCTTGTCGACAACGGCGCGGTCGTCCGCGGCTATGACCCGGTTGGCATGGAGCAGGCGAAGGAGGTCCTGCCTCCGATCGAATACGCCGGCGATCCCTATGAGGCTGTCGAGGGCGCTGATGCGGTGGTGCTGGTGACCGAGTGGAACGAGTTCCGTACGCTGGATCTCGACCGGATACGGCAGGCCATGCGGGGGAGGGCGTTCATCGATCTGAGAAACGTTTTCGACCAATCGGTGCTCGAAGCTGCGGGCTTCTCCTATCATGGCGTCGGCATCGCCAAGAGAAGGGCGGGCCCGGTGATTGTCGAGGCGGCTGCGTAGGGAAGAGCTTCGCTCTATCGAGTATGGCGTGCAAGTGCGGTGCGAGATGTAGCCAACGCCACTTGGGACTGCAGGACGGGGCGAAAAATCGCCCCGTTCGTCGCTTGTTCTCGCTATCTCTCTTATAAGTATAAGCCAGCGGCAGGCTACCAAATCCAGCTCAACTTGCCGCTATTAGAGTTTAGGAAACGTTGTTCAACGTGTCTCGAAAAAAATGAAGAAAAAAAATACAGATCCAATATCAATTCTCAAGTATTCACGGCAGGTTCACTCGACTTGGTACCGCGAGCAGTATCCGGATGTGGACATTTTAGGAATGCATCCTGCCGAACACTATCTGAAATATGGCGCCGTCATGGGACGAAACCCTGGCAAAAAGTTTGATACTCAGTTCTATTTGGAAAGCTATCCCGAGGTTGCTGCAACAGGTATGAATCCCTTGCTGCACTACATTCTGTATGGTGAAAAGCAGGGATATGAGGCTCGGCCACAGAACCGCATTGATCGGTTGAAAAGGAAGATCGACGCCATACGACTTAGACTGCATAGTTTGGGTTTTGTGGATCGGCCACTAAGAGAGCTGGAAGAGCTTATGAGCTCTGACGAACCGCCGGTAATTCGGGCCTCGGCGGCGCGGGAGTTGGCTCTTTGGCATATGTTAACGAGGTCTCCTGAGGGATGGGAGAAGGCTTTATTTTACGTCGGGGTGGCACGAAATTTAGCACCGGATGTTAGCTTTCGTAGCGCGGTGACCGTTATTGAATTGCTCTGCCTATATTTTCTTGGTCGAACAGAAGAAGGAAAAGCTGCGTACAAACGAGCAGCGCTTTCGGGGGAGGTGACCCCTGATGTGATGCTGGCTAACGTAAATTTTCAATCGACGCCCGAGGCGCGTGTTGCTTGGATCAATCAGGTATTGAGCTACTTTGACATCTCCCCTCTGCGTCTTCTCGATGCTGATCGTTTGTCCTCGTATGACAGGCTAACCTCGGCCCACCAACTTCCCAAGGTGAGCGCAGGTCCTTGCGTATCAGTGATTGTGGCTGCGTATTGCGCAGATGCTACGCTTTCAACTGCTTTACGCTCTCTCCAGGAGCAAACTTGGGAGAATTTGGAAATCATTGTAGTTGACGACGGATCTTCTGATCCAAAAACCTATGAAATTGCCAGCTCGTACGCGCAGCATGACACACGAATTCGTGTGATACGACTGAATGACAATAGTGGTGCGTATGTAGCTCGCAACTGTGGCTTGGATGAAGCCAAGGGGGAGTACGTTACGATACATGATGCGGATGATTGGTCGCATCCAACGAAAATTGA
>Ga0207867_1002463_pt1 | contig 9990 bp, 6 predicted proteins | sample HigsolmetaAR206D_FD_184838 | JGI IMG/M metagenome (GOLD analysis project Ga0207867, IMG submission 184838) | Ionic liquid and high solid enriched microbial communities from the Joint BioEnergy Institute, USA - AR20-6-D (SPAdes) (version 2) ...
AGCCCGATCACGCTCAATCAGCCGCCTGGATGGCCTGGCGGGTCTGCGGGGCAGGGGTGAGGCGCAGCAGGATCCAACCGAGGATGCCGGAGACGAGCGAGGCCGCGAAGATCCCCAGCTTGGCCATGGTCAGGTGGGTCTCGTCGACGAAGGCCAGCTCCGCGATGAACAGCGCCATGGTGAAGCCGATCCCTCCCAGCGTGGCTGCGCCGTGGAGGTGTCGCCACGTGACTCCTTCCGGGAGCTTACTCAGCCCGGTGCGCACCACCAGCCAGGTGGTCGCGGTGATGCCGATCTGCTTGCCGATGATGAGGCCGAGGAGCACGCCGAGCGTGACGGTGCTCGAGAAGTCGTCGCGCAGGTTGCCCCCGATCGCGACCCCCGCATTCGCCAGCGCGAAGAGCGGCACGATGAGGAAGGCGACCCAGGGATTGAGCGCGTGCTCCATCCGCTGCATCGGCGGCTGCACCTGCTCCACTGCGGCCCGCAGCGCGTGCAGCGCCTGCTGGTGCCGCTCGTTGGAGAGGACGCTCCGGCCCGGCTCGCAGGCGTCGCGGAACTCCTCCAGCGCGGCGCCCGCCCGGTCGAGGAACTCCATAGGGTCGATTCGGTTCCGTGCCGGGATGGTCATTGCCAGCAGCACCCCGGCCACCGTCGCGTGAATGCCAGACTGGAAGAACGCGAGCCACAGGCCGACCCCGAGCACGGCGTAGACGATCGGCTGGGACACCCGCGCCAGGTTCGCACCGAGCAGCAGAAGCAGGATCCCGCCACCGACCGCCAGTGCTCCCCAGTTGAGGTCGCCGGTGTAGAAGATCGCGATCACGAGCACGGCCAGGAGGTCGTCGGCGATGGCGAGCGCCGTCAGGAACACCTTCAACCCGATCGGCACCCGCGACCCGAGCAGTGCGAGCACGCCGAGCGCAAAGGCGATGTCCGTCGCCATCGGGACGCCCCAGCCGCGGACCATATCGGTCCCGGCATTGAGCGCGAGGTAGATCAGCGCCGGCGTGATCGCTCCGCCGCACGCCGCCGCGACTGGGAGCGCCGCCTGCCGCGGCGAGGACAGCTCACCGACCAGCAGCTCCCGTTTGATCTCCAGGCCGACGACGAGGAAGAAGATGGCCATCAGGCCGTCGTTGATCCACTGGTGGAGGGTCAGGGGCAGCGCGGTGCTGTTGACTCCGATCCGCAGCGGGGTGTGCCAGAGGTCCGTGTAGCTCTGGCTCCAGGGTGAGTTGGCCCAGATGAGCGCGACGAGGGCCGCGAGCAGCATGACGATCCCGCCCGACACCTCCGAATGGATGAACTCCTCGAGCGGGGTGATGATGCGCCGGACCGGGCGCATAGAATCGCCGTGCTCCTCACCTACGATGACTGCGGCCGTGCCGTCGCGAGGCACGCACGGGGTGGAACGAGTGGACCGGGACCGACTCTGGGCCACACGACGGCGTGGTTACTTTCTAACTGTAGCAGAGACGCGCCCGGTCTGGAGCGCCGTCGCTGCTCATGGTGCGCGAGAGCCGGGCGGTGTGCCCGGTCAGGACGCGGCAGTGCGGGACGCGGCTTCGACCGCGCCGACCATCGCCGCCTCCGGTCGCGCGCCCTCCAGCTCGATCGACTCGTTGATGACGGTCTTCGGCACGCCGTAGATCTGGTAGCGCTGGGCCATGAGGGGGTACTCGCTCACCTCGATCACGTCCGCCGTCACCTTGTCGCTCTCGATCGCCATCATGTGCGCCAGCCTGGCGGCACTCGGGCAGTACGGTCAGGTAGGGGTGACGAAGACCTTGATGTGGACCGGTTTCTCCAGCGTGACCAGCACCTCGCGGCTGGACGGTTGGAGCGACGTGGTACCGCGGGAGACGTCGATGAGATCCTCGATCAGCGTGGCGAACTCGTAGCCGGCCGGGACGCCGATGAAGCGCACCGTGCCCTTGTTCTGCCCCTCCAGCACGATCGCCGGGATCTCCTCGATCCCCTCGGCCTTCGCCTGCTCCTGCTCGGCGACGAAGTCGTGGACCTCTAGCGTGAGCTTGTCGGAGAGCGCGACCAACTCGTTCAGCAGCGCGTGGGTGTCGGAGCAGGTGCCGCACTCTTGCCCCGGGACGCTCAGCACCGACTGGCGCTGGGTGTAGAAGCGGAGCATGACCGGGTGCTCCAGCTTCTCGGCGAAGAGCCCCTTTAGGTATTCCTGATCTTGCTGCGGGATGATGGCCATGGTGTGGCTCCTTCCGGTTCGGCGGGCATTGGGCGTGCACCACGTCGCGCCGGGCACCGCCGGGGCGTTCCTGGCCCATCGCGCACGTCAGCGTGGGCGCGGACCCTGCGTCTGCACTTGCACGGATGCTGCCAACGGGCTCGCGCGCCGTGCGATAATCGAGCGCCGGAGCACCGCGGATCCCATTATCCGGCTCCGCGCACGCCGCGCCGGGACCGATACCGGTTGGGAGGAGCGCACACATGGGTCAGCTACTCATCGGCACCTCTGCCTGGAGCGACCACGATCCCTTCTACCCGCCGGGGATCAAACCGGCGGAGCAACTCCCCTTCTACGCCCGCTACTTCCCGATCGTGGAGGTCAACACCACCTACTACCGCATCCCGAACCGGCGCATGGTCGAGGGGTGGGTGCAGCGCACGCCGCCCGGCTTCATCTTCGACGTGAAGCCGCCGCGCGAGCTGACCAGCACGCCCGAGACGCCCAGGGGCGAGGCGCCCGTGCCCGACGCCGCCGTGGCCGAGGCCTTTGGGGAGGCGATCGAGCCGCTGGCCCAGGCCGGGAAGCTGGGCGCGCTCACTTTCCAGTTCCCGCCCTCCTACCGCAACACCGAGGAGCACCGCGAGTACCTCCGCCTGCTGCCGGAGCTGCTGCCCGGCTTCACCATCGCGGTCGAGTTCCGCCGCCGCGACTGGCTCGACCCGGAGCACGCCGAGGACACGCTGCGCCTGCTCCAGGAGGCGGGCCTTGCCTTCACCATGGCCGACGAGCCGCAGATGGGTACCGGGAGCGTCCCGCCGGTGTACGGCGTGACCAATCCGCGCCTGGCCATCATCCGCTTCCATGGTCGCAACTACGAGACCTGGTACAAGTTCACCGGCTCCAGCCGCGACCGCTTCAACTGGGAATACAGCACCGAGGAACTGGAGGAGTGGCGGGACAAGCTGGAGGCGGCGGTCCGCGCCGCCGAGGCGGTCCACGTCTTCTTCAACACCAACTACGCCAACCAGGGCCCCCGCAACGCGTTCCGGCTGATGGACATGCTGGGTATCCCCCACCCGCCGCTCCCTGACGGCGGCCCCCAGCAACGCACCCTGTTCGACGAGTAGCCGATCGCCGTCCGCACCACGTCGCCCCGCCTTCTCGGTGGAAAGCCGGGAGGGTGGGCTGCTGCGCACCGTGCAACCGGGTCTCCGGGCAATGCCATCCCTGATCAACCCCAGCCACGGAAGCGCTGCACCGAGAAGTGACCAGGTTTCCTCGCCGCTCGGCGGGCGCTGCTCCGGCGCGTGAGCAGGCCGCGTACGGACGAAGGCATAGTACTTTTTTCCTATACGTTCAGTGCACTTCGCCATGCTTGACCTGCCAATCCGTGCGTTCCATCCCCCGCATGATAGCGCGAATGCGTGATGTTTGGTGCCATCATGGTCGTTATGCGTGCCACATACCAAGTCACGTCCACTCATCACCAGTGTCAGCGCAACTAGTAGATATCGCCTATTGATGGGCTTAACGCGAAACCAAAGCACGAAACGTGCGTTATCATCACCGGAGGAGTCCAGCGCGACGTTGTGGATCCGCTGGGCTCTACCGATGACGGACCCGCTCGGTGACGGTCAAGCCGACCACCGTCGTAGACGGGAGCGAAGCGATCGGACGGGCGGATCGGTCGGGAAGTGCCAATAAGTGAGATTCCGTCGGAACGGAATCCGCGTAAACGGCGAGGTTGTGTCGCCGGGCGGGGCGGCTCCAGATGGTGTGGAACAGATCACGGCAGTGCTGGAGCCGCCCCGCCCGCGGATGCGGGCGCGACGCAACCCACATCCAACGTGGATGAATTGGGGATCTAGAAGGGGGTGATAACGAACGAAATTCGCCTACTGCCTGGCCGGCGCGAGCGGGTTCGCCGCGCGGCCGAGCACTCGACTGTAGGTGTGACAGATTGGGTTCCGGGTAATCCACTGGTCTAACGACTGGTGCGAAAGGAGCACGAGGTGAGAAAGAAGTTTCTCCACCTCGCGATGGCCCTCGGGTTGGTCACCGGCCTCTTCGTAGGTGCCATCGCTCCGGCAGCAGCAGCGCCGGAAGAGCCCGGGGAGGGAACGATCTACTTCCCCTGGGTGCCGAACGACGACAGTTTGGCGGGCATCGACGGCATCACCGGCTCCGTGACGGTGCAGAACCTCGAGACGTTCACCGTCGATGTTACGCTGTATGACGCGGACTACAACGAGCTGACCTCGATCACGCTCAATCCGCGGGCTTCGCAGACCTTCACCGCGGATCAGCTCGGCATCGCCGCGCCGGGCTCGGGCGTGATCGCCTCCGCCGACTGGGCGGATCTGGACGAGCTGGTCGGTGCGGGCATCTGCACCGAGGGTGAGACATCGCTCACGCGTGGCAGCGACGGCGGCACGGTGGATACCGGGTCCGTGCCGGAGCAGCCGGCGGCGCTCGACTTCGTCCGGGTTGAGCAGGACGGCTTCGTCTACCCGCCGAGCAGCTACACCTGGCAGTACGACGCGGCCACGGGCAGCCTGGGCATCGACTGGAGCCCGTCGGGCCCCGAGCCGGCGGAGGGTTACACGGTCACCTATGTCTATGAGTGCCCGGCGCCGCGCATCGCGGGTGCCGAGAAGCACACGACCGGCACGGTTGGTCCGCGCACCTCGGCTGACACCGAGATCGTGGACGGCTACACGGCGATCCCGTACCAGGATCTGGTCCTGGCGGCCGGAGGCGGTGCGGTGCTGGACAGCCAGTCCCGCTGGGTGATCCCGATCGTCCAGACCAACAACAACTGGAACACCGCGATCGTGATCACCAACATCTCGGACCAGAACAACTCGGTCAACGCGACGTACTACGCCGCGGGTGGCCAGGGCTTCGCCGGTCCGAGCGTGGCGCTGCTGAGCGGCCAGACGCTGGGTCCGGGTGAGAGCATCGTGGTCGACCTGCGCGAGGACGCGGGCTTCCCCGACGAGGAAGTCGGCTCGGTCTGGATCGATGCGACCCGCGCGGTCGTGGCGATGGCCTTCCGCAACAAGCCGTCGACCGAGATGATGCTGAGCACCGTGGCCCAGCCGCGAACGGATGATGCGGAGTTCAGCCCGACGCTGAAGTTCGGTCCGCTGGTCTTCCGCGACTACAACGGCTGGAACACGGGCATCAACATCGCCAACCTGTCGAGCAAGACCAACCGGGTCACGGTGACGTACTACAACTACGCCGGCAACGTGGTGGCCTCGGATACGGTGACCATCCCGGCGCGGGCGATGGAGTACGTCTACACCCCGGCGACCGGCAACTTCGGCATCGGCGAGAACCAGATCACCTCGGCTCGCATCGAGGGGACCCAGCCGCTGGCTGCGGCCGTCGACGAGGTCAAGTACCTCGAGGGTGACGACCAGTGGCACGCCATGAGCTATGCGGCCGGCCGCGCTCAGGTTGCCGGTGGCATCCTGGAGTTCGGTGACCGCGTGCTCTACGAGTCGATGCTGGGTCTGCCGCTGGTGCAGAAGGGCAACCCGACCACCGGCTTCGGCGACACCTCGGGCATCAACCTGTTCAACCCGAGCGGTGATGCCGTGACGGCGGCGGTGCAGTTCGTCGACTCGGCCGGCGTCCCGGTTGCGCCGACGGTCGGGGCGGACGACAGCGAGGCCCCGCTGTCCTTGCAGATCCCGGCTGGTGCGGGTGCGACCCTGTACACGCTCGACCTGAGCGAGATGCCGGTCGGCTTCCAGGGTGCGGCCGTCGTGGGTGTCGTCGGTGACGGCGAGCTGGTTGGCGTCTCCAACAACGTCAACTACGAGGTTGCCGGCGACGGCTCGGCGGTCTTCAACCTGGCCCCGACCAGCTTCGTCGAGATCCAGGACTAGGACTAAGCGTCCTCGTCCGGACCTCGACACCGCAGCCGGCTGGATGACCGGCCGGCTGCCTTCCAGGTGAGAAGACACCCCAGTCTGTCACACCGGGATCGCCCCCTGGATTCATCCAGGGGGCGATTCATGTCGCCTGCGCACACTCCCCAGTGCCGGGAAGCCCCACCCCCGATGTCGGATCGTGCTTCGCATACGCCGCTGAACCCATCCCGAGGACGCCCGCTGCCTTCCTTATTAGGGGATGTGGACGCATCCATCTCGTCTCCCAGCCACCCACTCCCGCGCTGCGGTCATCCTCAGCGGAGTGGATGTCCGCCGCTCGGCGTGTGCCCGGCGGCTTTAGCCCCGGGTTCGCGCCAGGGTGCGGGACCCTTCGCACCACCCGGTCCGAGGCATCGCCGCGTTCCATCCCAGGTTGTGGTCGCCGCAGGCTGGCGCCGTGCGCGTCAGGCAGCCCGCAGGTGATGCGGAACGGCCAGGGTGGAGCTGGCTACTTCGAACATAACGAAGCCAGACGCTTGGGGGCGATGGCCGGATCTGACCGATGGCTTGCTTCGTCAGCGATCTCTGATACTCCGGCGCGAACAAAACACAACCGTTGGGCACCTGATACGTTCTACGGCTAAGCACTCTCCTGACGCGATGCGGCCGACCCGCTCCGGGTCGTCTTGCGTGCGTTCTGGAATGCGGCCACGGGGTTGGGTTGTGCGCGCCTGCGTCCGGGACGCTCCCGGTGAGAAGGAGGAGCGCGAGTTGAAGAAGCGCTTGCTCAATATCGCGGCGGCGCTGGGGCTGGTCAGCGGTCTCTTCATTGGCGCCATCGCTCCGGCCGGCGCCCAATCTGGGTTTGGGCCGGAAAACCCGGGGGGAAAACATCTACTTCCCCTGGGTGCCGCACGATGACACCATCGCCGGGATCGAGGGGATCACCGGCTCGGTGACCGTCCAGAACGTCGAGATCTACCCGGTGAAGGTCACCGTCACCGCGTATCAGGGTGACGCCGTGACGATTACGCTAAACCCGCGCGCGTCGCAGACCTTCAGCGCCGCCGACCTCGGCATCCCAGAGGGCTCGGGCTCGGGCGTCGTGGCCTCGGCCGAGTGGTGGGACGTGGATCCGGACGTGCTGTTCCAGATCGGGATCTGCGAGAGAGCCAGCGATGGCGCCGCCACCTTGTACCGGGGCTCCCCGGAGAACACGGTTGACGGCTCTGTTCAGTTGGACTTCCCGCCGCAGATGGTGAAGGTGGTCCAGAACGGATTCACCTACACCGAGGGCACGGACTACACCTGGGACTGGACCTACAACCCGAGCGGCTCGTTGTTCTATCTGTCTATCAACTGGAGCCCGGACGGTGCCGAGCCCAGCGTGGGTTCACCGTACTACGTCTACGTTTACGGGTTCTGCCATCCGCCGCGGATCGCGGGTGTGGAGAAGCACACGGTGGGCACGGTCGGGGTGCAAACGAACGCCAACACCGAGATGGTGGACGGCTACAGCGCCATTCCGTCCATGGATGTCGACATGGCCGAGTACGGTGGAGTCATCACCCTGGAGCGGCAGTCCCGCTGGGTGCTGCCCATCGTCCAGACCAACAACGGCTGGAACACCGAGATCGTCATCACCAACATCTGGGATGAGCCGACCGCGGTGAACGCCACGTTCTATGCCGCGGGTGGCCAGGGCGTTGCCGGGCCGGGGCTGACGCTGCTGTCGGGGCAGTTCCTGGCCCCGGGCAAGAGCGTCCGCGTGGACCTGACCGAGGACGCGGGCTTCCCCGAGGGCGCGGTCGGGTCGGTCTGGATCGATGCGACCCATGCGGTGGTTGCAACTGCCTTCCGGCACAAGGCCGAGACGGGCATGATGCTCACCACCAACGCCCAGCCGCGGACCGACAGCATCGGCATCCTCTCGCTCGCCAATGGCTTGTACATCGACCCGCTGGAGAAGTTCGGTCCGCTGGTGTTCCGCGACTACAACGGCTGGAACACGGGGATCAACATCGCCAACCTGTCGAGCGAGAACAACCGGGTGACGGTGACGTACTACAACTATGCGGGCAACGTGGTGGCCTCGGAAGCGGTGACCATCCCGCCGCGGGCCATGGAGTACGTCTACACACCCGCCACCGGGAACTTCGGCCTCGGTGAGAATCAGGTGACCGCGGTCCGCATCGGAGGTGAGCACCCGCTGGTGGCGGCAATCGACGAGGTGAAGTACCTGGGCGGCCAGGGCGAGGGCCACGCCATGTCCTACCCGGCGGCGTCCGTGCTCGAAGGTGACCTGAGCTCCGAGGAGCTGCCGTTCACCATCTACGGTCGTTGGTTCTACCCGTCCATGTTGGCGCTGCCGCTGGTGCAGAAGGGCAACCCACTGACCGGGACGGGTGACACCTCGGGCATCAACCTGTTCAACGCCGACGCTGCCAATGCGGTTGAGGCCTACCTGCAGTTCGTCGACCCGGCCGGGGTGCCGGTGGCGCCGACGGTGGGGCCGGACGACAGCGAGGATCCGATCAAGCTGCCGCTCGGGCCGCACGCCGGAGCGACGGTGTACACGCTGACCTACAGCGAGATGTCGCCCGGGTTCCAGGGTGCCGTTGTCGTCGGCATCGTCGGTGACGGCGCGCTCGTCGGCGTGTCGAACAACGTCAACTACGACGTGGCGTTCGACGGCTCGGCCGTCTTCAACTTGGTCGGCGTGTACAGCTTCTACGACGTCATGACCATCCAACCACAGTAGCCCTGTGACTGGCCCGGGCACAGCACGCCAACCCAAGCCCGAAACGAACGAACCGCCCCCGGAGCCATCCGGGGGCGGTTCGTTTCGCCTGCGTGCGCCCGACCGCAGGCAGCCCTGCCCGCCGCACTGCGGCGCCGTGTCCGCGGGCGGGCGCGGCTGTGTGCCGGCAGGGTGAACGAGCGTGTGTGCGGTTCGGGAGCAGGGCGGCCCCGGCATGCGCCGGGGCCGCCCTCGGCAGGCCATCCGGCTGGCCGGGACGATCCTCAAGTATGCGCTAATCACTGGGTACAGACAAACAGAATGGTGTATAGAATCAAACGAGCGTATTGGCCGTGATTCGTGATAAAATCATGCGACCGACGCGCAACCGTTTCCTCGGGAGTGCGTTATAGGTGTGAGCACAACCCAGGCGCGATGCCGCCGGCCCACGTCGGGCCCGGGTTGCGCGCGTGCTGGAGTGCGAAGAAGGGGTTGGGTTATCCGGGTGTGTCCGGGGGTAACCCGGTAGAAAGGAGTGGCGCGAGTTGAAGAAGCGCTTGCTCAACATCGCGGTGGCGCTGGGGCTGGTCAGCGGCCTCTTCGTCGGCGCCATCGCTCCGGCCGGTGCATCCGGGCCGGAGTTCCCGGGGGAGAGCAGAATCTACTTCCCCTGGGTGCCGAACAACGACACCATCGCCGGGATCGAGGGCATCACCGGCTCGGTCACGATCCAGAACGTCGAGGCGTATCCGGTCGACGTCACGCTCACCGACGCGGCGGGCAATGAGCTGACCTCGATCACGCTCAATCCGCGGGCGTCGCAGACCTTCGAGGCCGATGACCTCGGGATTGAGGAGCCGGGTTCGGGCGTGATCGCCTCCGCCGACTGGGCGGACCTGGGCGAGCTGATCGACGCGCAGGTCTGCCTCGAGGGCACGGTCGACTTCACCCGTGGCGCCGAGGCGGGCACCGTTGACAGCCAGGCGCTGACGGACGCGCCGGCGGCCATCGACGCCGTCCAGGTCACGCAGGGCGGCTTCACCTTCCCGGCCAGCAGCTACAACTGGCAGTACAACGCGTCCACCGGCGAGCTGGCGATCGACTGGAGCCCGTCGGGCCCCGAGCCGGCGGAGGGTGAGACCTACACGGTCACCTATGTCTAT
>Ga0207867_1002465_pt1 | contig 9985 bp, 15 predicted proteins | sample HigsolmetaAR206D_FD_184838 | JGI IMG/M metagenome (GOLD analysis project Ga0207867, IMG submission 184838) | Ionic liquid and high solid enriched microbial communities from the Joint BioEnergy Institute, USA - AR20-6-D (SPAdes) (version 2) ...
AATGAAGACAGGGTATTCGTCCTAGGGGATGTTTCCTTCTACAGCAAGGAGAAGACTGCTGAAATCATCAGTCGACTGAACGGAAGGAAGTCCCTAATCTTGGGTAACCATGATCGTGGGCGGTCTGTGAAGTGGTGGCGCGAAGTGGGTTTTGATGACGTGTACGAGTTCCCTATATGCTATAGGGAATTCTTTTGGCTGTCACATGAACCTATGCATCTGAACGCCAACATGTCATATGTAAACATTCACGGGCATATTCACGGCCAGTTGTACCAAAGCGAACAGCACGTGAATGTTAGCGTGGAGGCTATCGGATACGAGCCTATCCTGTTCGACGATATTATAGCCAGGTTCTCGAAGGATGGCGAGCAGGGTGGATGTGAAATCAGCATTAAACCTAAAACCTAACTGCTGAAAGGAGGTGAAACGGCATGATTAAAGTGACTTGCGAGGTAGGAACATATAACGAACCCGCAAAGCCCAGCATACGGGTACACAATCATTGGAATCAAGAACAACTTGTTGAACTGGAAGTGGGTGGCGAGAGATTCGTCGTTAAGGGAAAAGAATTGATCGAGGCGGTTAAAAATTGCATGAACACGGCGAAATTTTGATGGAAAGGGGTGAGACGGCATGAAACAAGCCATGATTGATGCCCTGAACTCACTGGAGGTTGTGGACTGGTCGAGCAGTTGCGGAGAATTGGAATATGTCGTTGCCGCGAACACCGAGGAAAACCGGAAGGTTCTGCTTGACGCCGGATTTACGGCGGAACAGATCGACGAAGCCACGGACGGCGGAGAAACCGATATCGATTTGACCCTGCTGGCAATGTACTACACGGACGCTGTTTGGTGGAGCCCGAAAGATGGATTCAGGATTGAGGAAGGAGAGGAAAGCGAATGATTCGGTTGACACTGTTGAACGGTAAACATTGGTACGTGAATCCCGACCACATTGTCGGAATCAAGAGCGGCTGTAAGTATGGAGCAGCGATAGAAAGCGATCACCAGACCGGAATAGAACACACAATTGACGTGACTCAAGTGCAAGAATCCCCCGAAGAAGTCGTCCGCAAGGTGTTGGAATGGAGGTTATTGATGGAGCGTTACCGAATCGCTGGAGCAGAAATAATTAAACAGAAAGACGCACAATGGTTGTTCGATGATACTGAGGTCAGATTAAAACGGATTGCCGGATTGATTGGAGGACACGAATCATGAAACGTGATGAAGTATTGGCCATGAAGCCTGGGCGGGAACTCGACGCCCTGATTGCGGAAAAGGTGATGGGTGAGGGTGAATAAATGTTACAGGCAATAAAATCGTTGTTTTGCAACCATGTATTCTATGCTTATTTAAGCGACAAACCACATTATACATCAGTCGGTGATGAGTTCTATGATAGAAAGTCGCGCCGGTATTACTTGGAGTGCATCAAATGCGCAAAAAAGATTGATGTTGTCGATGTTTGGACAAATGAAAAAGTCAAAGTTGACGGATGAGGAGTATGAACATGAACGCGATTGATTGGGAAGAAAACAACGAAGAATTCGAGGTTGACAGGTCCGGAGAAGACATGGAAATTATCAATGAGATTAAATCCGGGCGATTTGATGTCGACGCACCAGAAAAAGTAGGAACAGAAGAATGGTGGCATAAACATTACGGAGCCGAATGGCCTGAGATGGGCGGAGATTGATGCAAGGCAAATTGCGGATTTTTTAATAAAGGCGTTTACAACCACGGTATTCTCGTATATAATTAAATTAAACAAAAAAAGGAGGCGATTATCCATGAAGGTTAAAAACGACCACATTGTTAACGCATTTACCAATTTGGATAGGCTCATCCAGGATATGCGTAATGGACCTCTGGACATTTTTCTTTCCCCAAAGAGGATGTTTGACATGGGCCGGTTTTACCAATGGGCAAAGCCCATCATCGAAAATGACGACACTGACCTAGAAGCAACAACCGAGGTCCCTGAGGAATTTGCTTGGGTAGTCGAGGAAGCTCTGAAATTGTATTAAACTAGAACAAAAAGGCCCCCTTTACGGGGCTTTTTATTTTGTACGTCCAACGGTCAATTGATGAGCCCACAAACAAGGTCCCAAACTAAACTTCAGGCTCGAGTGCTAGTCCTTCAACTTCCAGAGCCAAATAGAACCCTTCTTTTTAACCGCAATATCGAGTTCTTTCTTCGCCCGGCGTATAGTGGACTCAGAGAAGCCGTTATTCTTCGCCGCTTCCAGGACGGCCTGCGAGGAGACCCCCTGCGGATATTGTGAAAGGAATTCCTCCAGCCATTCTTGGGCTTCATCTCTGGTTCGCTTTCCTCGAGCTTCAACCGTTTCTGGCTTTAGAGCATCTATCGGAGAAACGTTAACCTCTCCAACCCATTGGAACCCTTGGTCTGTGATAGTGTAACCTAGACTGGATCCTTGGCGTGAGAGGTTGTGTTTCTGGTGAAACACGATCCTTATTTCAGGGTTATCGGGGTCTGGAGCGACTAGTAGGGATGATCTGGCGGCTGCGATTATGTCGATCGTGCCCATCCCTCGGTAGATAATCCTTTCTCTAGCACCTTTCGTGAGGTGGCGGATTAAGAGTATCGCTACGTCGTACTTTCTAGCTAGCAGGTTTAGCGGAGTCATGACAGGTCTAACTTCGTTAGCTTTATTGATGTCAGCTCTCCCGATGAAGGCTACGAACGGGTCGATTATTATCAGTGCAGGTTTGTATTTTTCACAGAGGGCAGCCAGTGTCTCTAGCCCCTCTGTGGTAGAGAGATCTAGCGGTTCTACAGTATTCCCATCACTTGCCAATGTTCCTTCGCATATTAGAATATTGGGTAAGTTTGCCCTCATTAGCTCTAATCTAGGCCGGAGAGTTAATCCGGGGTCATCCTCAGCGGTCATGTATAGCACCTTCTCAGGTTTGCGATGGCCTGTGCCTTGGTTCCCGTCCCTGATGTCTACTTCACCTGGCAAGGCTTGTCCAGAGGATAGGTGGGCAACTAAGGCTAGAGATAGATACGTTTTACCAACACCTGGGTCACCGTCGAGAATCGTGATACCTCCTTTCGGTATGTAAGGGTACCACAGCCAGTTGATTTCCTGTGATTCGTATTCGCTTATAGGTTTGACCACTGGGGTGAAGTCAAGAAGCTCTACACTGATGTCCCCGGTGGAGGGTTTTTTAGGTGTTTCGCCTGCGACAAAAGCCTCGTAGATTTTGGATACCTCGATGTGGATTCTCTTTTGCTCATCCTTTCGGCCCCTGTATTTGTTCCATGCCGAGAGTCGGATGAGTTCTACAATATCGTCTAGTGGTATCCGTGCTTTAATGAGCTCATGTTCAATCCTCCATAAGATGTCCGACCTCTTTCCTACTCTTTTATTAACCTCTTTCGGAGGGTACTGGAGCAGCTGGTAAATTTTTGGAGGTATTTTGTCCTTGTACTTCTTGAGTAAGTGGATGAAGGTAGCCATCCTTTGGCTCTCTGAGATCAGGTTGGCCTCTTCCTCCGTGAGGTAAGGCAAGAGGTCGTCAAGTTTATACACGGGCCCGTCTTCCCAAAGGAGCTCCCCTTTTTCAGGTGGCTGATACTTGTAGTTCATCGTGCCGGGGATTCGGAGAACCTGAGTAAGGTCCCATCCGCTCTTGTCGGCCTGAATGGTGTAGGTCAACCGCCGGTTGATCTCTTCCAGCTGGTTGGTCTTGAGCGGCTCTTCTAGCTTCCACAAGGCCTGATACCTGTGCTCCGATGACTTCCATGCAATGGTTGGCCTCAGGTGTTCATCAATCTCTTCAGGGTTCACAGCATCAAGGTCAGCGTAGAGGAATTTCCCCTGTGATACAAGTTCTCTCCTCCGGTGTGGGCCTTGAAAAACGTTAGGGCACCAGTAAAGGTCGCCGGGCAAGTCCTCCAAGCTTTTCAGTGTCTTGCGGATTTCATGGATTTGTTTGCTTGAGTTCGGATCAAACTTAAGTGGAGTATCTTTCCACGTGCCTCCTACCTTCTGACTGACGAAAACGTATCCGGTTATACCCTGTGATTTCCAGGTTCGGATACATATTTCTTGTTTCATCTTCTCACTGCCTTTCCGCCCCTCTCGATTCAACGGGTCTGGGCGATTTTGTCCTTAGCAGCCATGAGGTCCCTCCGATCTATAATCCAAAACCACCCCTTCTTTTGGGCAGGAAGGATTTGTTTTTGGATCGCCCTTAAGATTTTGTGAGAGGGAACGTTTAGCAATTCAGCGGCCTCTTTGGTAGTGAGCAGTTGATTCAGCATCATTCTCACCTCCTTTATATATAATGGTAAAAAGAACTCTATTTTCGTTTTCGTCTCATGCTTCGCACATGCTCCATAATCTCGTTTGACACTAGATAGATTTCCAAAGCGTGCCTTTCAATTTGGTCGAGTCTGTTAGACTTGTTGAAACTAATCGCATAATTCTCCAGCTTTTCTTTATGTTCATGCAGTTTGTCTATTAGCTTATATAACTCTTTGTTTTTTCGACTGACCATCTCCCTAGCTCCTTATGCCTATATTCAAATTAAATTATATCAGGTTTTGGCCAGTGCTCAAATAACCAAATTCACTTGTTATTCTCCCAACAAAAATTTTTGGATAAAAATCGCCTCGCCTATTTAACTTCGGGCCTTATTTTGGTATGATTAAATTAAATAAAAGAACAAATAACACATAAATAATGAAGGAGGGACTGGGGTGATATACTACCTGATAATCCCATCAGGTCGCAACAAAAGGAAGCTCGAGATTAGGCTGAAAATATCTGACGAGCTGGATTCAAGCAAAGTCGTATCTGACATCATGGTTAGGCTCAAAGACAAAGGATTAAAGGTACATCTAGTTCACCCTCGCGCAGAAGGTCCGCCTAAAGACACAAAACCGCCCGGTAAAAATATGCTGTGGTGCCCCTACTGCAGGAATTGGCGGAAGTTCGTCTCATCCTGGTATGGTTCTGACCGAAAGATTTGCGAAATATGTGGCATGTCAACAAGAGATTTCTATGTCCGAAAGTTTAACAATTTATGGGGAAAAGTATCATCACTACATATCAAAAAGGGGAGAGGGAAATGATTATCATAGTTGAGGGGATGGACGGTACGGGTAAAACCGCCCTAGTTCAACAGTTAGCGCATCGCTTGGAGATTCAGCCGAGAAAATTCGTAGGAAGTCTAGGCCCTAGCGATGACTACAGGTTAGTCTTGGTAAACCGCACGAGATCAGAAATTACCGAATTAGAGGCCGTCTCTGCGAAAGGAGGGTCTATCAAACGGCTCTACGACCGGTTCCCCATCATTTCCGAAGCTGTCTACGGATCTATCCTTCGGGGCCACAATTGCTTCGGAGGCCTGTATTACCCATTAAGGAGCAGATTGTTAGCACTAAAGACCGTAATAATATATTGCAGACCCGATAGGGAGGTAATTCGGGCCAATGTCCAGCAGGGTCCACAAATGGATGGAGTACTGGAGCATTTCAGTGAATTGTTACACGCTTACGATAAGCTTTTTGTAGAACTCATGGAATCTCCAGTTAACTCGTACATCACTGTCTTTGATTATACACGAGACGAAGTTGGAGAACTAATCCATAATATAAGGAGGTTTTATAACCATGGATAAACTGGAGGCCATCTTTCAGAGGCAAAGAGAGCTGCTGGAAAAGTTTCACGAGGTTGAAGCCTCACACGGACTGCTTCCTGATCCCGACATCCCGGTGAATCTGGAGACACATCAAGGTCAGGCAGTAATCAAGTCCAGGGCATGGAACGTCACAGAGGAATTGGCTGAAGCCATGAATGAGCTGAAGAACAGGCCATGGAAACAGAAGACCTATCCTGTGGACCGGGATAAATATTACGAAGAGATAGTCGATGCACTTCACTTCTTCGTAGAGCTCTGTATCCTCTCAGGTCTGTCGGCGCAGGATCTCTTTGACCGATACATGGGCAAAGCGGAAGTTAACACGCAAAGGCAGGAGCGGGGCGTATGAGCACCATGGACATCAGGCCCTACTGGCTCGAGCTGATGAAGGACGCGTACTATCGCAAACCGATCGTCGGCCCCCAAACGGCGTTGTTCCGTACCGTAGAGAATGTCTCGATGCACACTCCGCCAGAAGCCTGGGAGTCTATGCCTTTCAGTCTCAAGGACTTCGGGTACAGCAGCTCAGGTTCGACCAAACAGAGGCAGTGGATGTCATATTATTGGCCACCGGATCCGGAATGGAACCTGTTCCAGAATAAAATCGAGGCCCTTCGTGATCGCGGTGGATATTACGCAAGTATTGCGCTACCACTCAAAGGAGTGAAAGCAAAGGAGGACACCGTCAAGGGCACGAAGGGCAACTGCCTTCTCAACCTGGTGGTTAATATCACGCAAGATCGAAAGGGGACCCCTACCTATAAGATCTGGCTCATAGGTCGCTTTTCGGAGGTTATCAAGAAGCTGGGAGCTGATCTGTATTTTGTCCATGGACTGCTGCTGCCCAGGATTCACAGCATCGTTGGAGACGTTCTGCCAGACGCTCAGTTCCGTGGTGTCGACTTTTATTTCACGGCAGCGTACCTCGTGTTCTACAAGGTCCTAGGTCTCCCTCTTGTGACTGACGCTCCTGACATTGTGCTCCGGGAAGCCGTCGAGCACTTGGGACGGTCCTCGAACCCAGGAGATATCACGTTTCTGAAGTCCTCAATAGGAAGTATCATCGAATCGATTGAAGGGACCGTCACGAGGTTCAGGTACAAGGAGTACGTAAGACTCGGCGCCTTGTACGGCCCCCTGTGGATACCATATGCAGACGCCGTAAGAGAGATTTGGGAGGAGGTTAAGTAAGGATGTTGACTTTGACGGCGCTCCCTGGCGAGGGCTTCGAGGCTGTAGTCCAAACGCTGCGGTACCGGTTTGTGAATGGATTGGCTGAGCGGGTGGAGGTTGGAGAGTGGCAGGCCGTTGTTGGAAAGACCGAGTTCTCCGCCACCTACGAGCTAGAGGACATCAGCTTTAAGATATCGGTTCCCGAAAGCAAAGAAGAATGGGCCCGAGAGATTAGGCCCAATCTTCCATGGGCCGAGGACCACTTCCAAGAACGGGTCTCTGGTCTTCCTCTAAACCCGGCTCCTTCACACGAATGGTGGCCATTTAACGTCAACAAAAACAAACTCCACATCAAGCAAGGGAAATTTGCCCATACCTACCCCGAGAGGATGTGGCCTCGTTACGCATCAGCTACAGATGACCCTAATGATCGTCCAACTGGGTCAGATGGTTCTAACCGTGGAATTCGTTATCGCTATGGAGACCTCGCAGACTTGGTGAACTTACTGAAAACACGACCTCACACCAGACAAGCCTATTTACCCATCTGGTTTCCAGAAGACACTGGAGCACATCACGGTGAACGGGTTCCCTGTACAATAGGCTATCATTTCCTGACCCGAAACGGTAAAACCAAAATCGTCTATTACATGAGGTCCTGTGATTTTATTCGGTACTTTAGGGACGACGTCTACATGGCTGGTAGATTGCTCCAATGGGTTTGTGAAAGAGTAGGCACTAAACCTTCGAAACTAGTCATGCACATCAGCTCCATGCACATCTTCGAGGCGGACTTGACTATTATGAAGCAGAGGAGGAATATCCCATGATGAGGCCCGACAGGGTTACTTGGCTAATGTCTCTTGCGCTCATGGTATCTCAAAGAAGTACCTGCTCTCGTAGGCAGGTGGGAGCTTTAGCAGAGAAAGACGGGAGGGTACTAGTTACCGGGTACAATGGGGCGCCCTCAGGGTTTCCTCATTGTATCGACCGTGGAGGATGCAGATTGGATGAAAAGGGGGGATGTTTGGACGCAGTTCACGCTGAGGCCAATTTGATAGCATTTGCCGCTAAACACGGAATATCTCTCGAGGGTGCCACAGTTTACACTACCTGTGCTCCTTGTTTAGGCTGTAGTAAGCTTCTCATCAACGCCGGTATTAAAAGGGTCATTTACATGGAAGAGTACAGGGACACAAGAGGGAAAGATTTACTCATTCAGGCCGGAGTCAAAGTCGAGAATGTTCCTATTTGACGACTTTAAGTTTTATGATAAAATAAATTATAAATAAGTAGGGATGCTCATGACGGACCATTGGAACAAACTTAGAAATCCGCACTGTAGAGATTGTCGGCTTGGGGAAACCGCAAAATGGGTCTGCCTCATTGGGCAAGGTCCGGTTCCTTGTGATGTTATGATTGTGGGGGAGGCCCCCGGGGAGAGGGAGGAAGGTGTTCGTAAGCCTTTCTCCGGTACGGCGGGTAAATTGCTTGATAGAATGTTAGATGAAGCAGGACTTAGTCGGGATAAAGTATATATCACAAACGTAGTTCACTGCAGGCCTCCGGACAACAGGACACCCACAAAAGATGAAATTCAGTCCTGCAAGAAATATCTTCAAGCAGAGATGGACCTCGTGAAACCTAAATACGTTCTGCTTTTGGGGAATGTAGCTTTACAAGGGGTCCTAGGACGCTCAGGGATTACGAAGTATCGAGGGGAGATATTTGAACAGGGTGGAGTTAAATATCTTCCCACACTTCATCCGGCAGCAGCATTGCGTCAACCTAAGTACATGTCAGTTATCAAGGCGGATATTAACAGATTTGCTAGACTGGTGAAACAAACCTTGACTTTACCTGAGGACTTTAAGTGGAGGCTGGTACGGAGTTCGGAGGACTTGAGACAATGCATAGACGATATCATGTCCTCTAACCGGATTGCTTTCGACGTAGAAACTCGAGGTATCAATCCTTTAGCCTCCGATGCAACTATCTACTGTCTTGGCATTGCTACTCCACAATGCAGTTGGGTTATCCCCTTTGATTACCCAGGCAGTAAGTTCAAGTCCAAAGAAGTTGCCAAGAGGGTCTTTGAGGTAGTTCACAGATCCGTAACACAGGCACCATTACGAATAGTCTGTGCCCACAATGGGAAGTTCGATAACAAATGGCTAAAGTCTCAGTTCGGGATCAGATTCCCCTTGAACTTCGATACCATGTTAGCTGCTTACTTACTGGATGAGAACTCGCCTCACGGCCTAAAATACTTGGCCTCCCTATACTTTAATGCCCCGGATTATGACATCCAGGTTCCGCCGGACCCCAAGGTAGTATCCTTGCAGAAGTTAGCTAAATATTGTGCTTTAGACGTTTATTACACGCTAGCTTTGCAAAAGATACTGGAGGAAGAACTCAGGAAGGATCGACGCATTGAAAGGGTATTCCATCAGTTACTTATGCCGGCTTCGGACCTCTTTGAGGGAGTGGAATTACATGGAGTTTACGTCGATGTAGACAAAATGGAGAGCACATACAGTTACCTCAAGGGACAGATTGAAGAACTCGAACACGAGCTAAATCAGTTGGCAGGCAGAAAGATAAACTGGAATTCCCACCAGCAAGTAGCCTCAGTGCTATACGGAGACCTGAAGTTACCAATCGTAGCTTTCACCCCGTCAGGTAATCCCTCCACCTCCTCAGAAGAGGCCTTGCCCTTCCTGCTGGATGAACATCCCATCGTGGAAAAACTTCTCAAATATAGGGAGAAAGTGAAGCTGTACCAATTCATCGAGAGTTGGAAGGAGAAGATCAATCCCAAAACCAACAGAATGTACCCCTCTTTTAAGCTCCACGGCACGGTTACCGGTAGGCTTTCCTGTGAAGAGCCTAACTTGCAGCAAGTGCCTAGAGATCCTGAGGTAAGAACATTAATTACGGCTCCTCCCGGCTGGGTACTCGTGGAGGCGGACTATTCACAAATTGAACTCAGGGTGGCAGCTTGTTTGTCAAAGGACAGGGCCATGAAGGGAGCCTTCCAGACGGGAGAGGACATCCACATAAAAACGGCCATGGCTGTAACTGGACTTCCGGCCGAGAAGATCGACAAGGAAATGAGAAAGAAAGCT
>Ga0207867_1002468_pt1 | contig 9977 bp, 7 predicted proteins | sample HigsolmetaAR206D_FD_184838 | JGI IMG/M metagenome (GOLD analysis project Ga0207867, IMG submission 184838) | Ionic liquid and high solid enriched microbial communities from the Joint BioEnergy Institute, USA - AR20-6-D (SPAdes) (version 2) ...
GGAATGCTTGAAGCGGGCGTCGGGCGTGCGCATAACATCGCGATCACAACCTTGCCGCAGTTTACGCTGCCTGGGGATACATCCGCTTCCGCCCGCTATTGGGACAAGGATATCATTACGCCGGAAGTTACAGTCCAAGACGGCCTGATCCACGTCCCCAAAAACCCTGGCATTGGTTATGAGGTTGACCGCGATATACTGGATTATTTCACCGTCGATACGCTGTCTTTTGAAATATAGCCAAATACTGTGGAAAAGCTTTCATAGTGATAGGTTCCATAGCTTTTAAGTAGGGTTTAGGCCAGTGTTATTCTGCTAGCCTTTCCCGGTTAGGGCCCTAGGATTAGTATCCTAGGGCCCTTTTTAAACGAGTGGGTCAGATGTGGTTCATGCAAAGTAAAAATCATTGACAGGACTGATTAGAGTCTATTTAGGTGGTACGGATGTTGATTCACGCTGAATGAGTTTAGATGGAAGTAGAATTTCTTGAAACGGCTCATGAGGATGCTCCATCCGCCACAATAACTGCTCAACAGACCGTCGTGCGAAATAGTCTAAATTGATGTCCATGGTGGTTATTTTAGGTGTGGATATCTTTGAAAGTTGCCCGTTATCGTAACTACAAACAGAGGCCATATCCGGTACTTTAACGTTATATTGTTGTAATTGTGTATTGATAAGATAGCCTAACCCATCATTAACGCAAAACCACGCTGTTGGATGCTTTTTTAATCGATTTATAAGTGACTTAATGTAATTTTCGGTCTCCAGTGCATCTGTAAAAAGAAACTGTGGATCCACCTTAAGATTATATTGATGGAAGGCAAGCAAATAGCCTTCGAGTCTCTCGTAATAACTAGGTGAGTAATTAATGTTTCCGACAAAGGCGATATCACTATGACCAAGTTTAATTAAATGTTCAATAGCTGTAAATGCCCCGAAACGATTGTTGGTTAGAACCGCATCTGCTTTCATATTTGGATAATGATGATCAATAACTACCGTCGGGATTCCCGTTTCAATAACCATATTTATATACTCTGAGCTAATATGGGACAAGACAATGATCCCGTCGATTTGATTATTTTTAATAATCGGCGGAAGTATTAATTGATCTTTATAATCCTCGTTAATAGATTGAATGAGAAGCGTATAGCCTCGGCGATTAATTTCCCGTTCAACATTTAAATAGATTTCCCCAAAAAAGCTTTTTAGGGAGAAGGTATGGTTTGAAGCAATCAAAGCGATATTTTTAGGCTTGTCTTTGTTTAAAAACTTATTATTAGAATACGTATATCCCAATTCCTTTGCCATTTGAATAACACGTTGCCTTGTTTCTTCACTAACACCGGGTTTTCCTGATAATGCCTGTGATACAGAATTTTTCGATATATTTAGTTGATCGGCAATATCTTGCATTGTAACTTTCTTTCTCATGATTTCCCCCTACACCAATATTTAACTTTTTATAATGTAACGTAATTATTTGTAACGTTACTTCCAACGTATCATATATAAACGTAAATGTAAATGACGCCTTTATCTCCAACCATTATAATTTGCTTATTGACAAAATGGTTTGTCATGATACATTATAGTTAATGTAAGGTTATTATTTTTAAATTGTAACGTTACAATTAAAGTAATAGTAAATGATCAATTTTGTTGATATTTTTGCCCAAATATGATAGCGCTAACAAAATTTTATCGGTAAAGGGGGAGCAAAAACATATGAAAAGATGGTTCTCAGTATTTATGGCTGCAGTATTAAGTATTGGATTTCTTGTTGGTTGTTCTACAGGGAATGGAGGCAAAACTAACAACGGTTCCACCAAAAACGGGGTTACGACTATTACTTTCTGGGCAGCGCCTAATCCAACCCAACAGGTTTTTTGGGAGGATATGGCAAAAAAATTTATGGAAAAGAATCCGAATATTAAAGTAAAGGTTAGTCCGATGAAAGAAACGCCAACATCGGAAGCGAGCATACAAGCGGCTATTGCAGGGCACAATGCCCCAACCATGTCAGAAAATATTAACCGGAGCTTTGCGGCAGAATTGGCAAACAGTAAAGCCATTGTCCCACTGGATACACTCGAAGATTGGGATAAAATTGTAAGTGGTAGGAAAATGGAAAATTCAGCTGAATCATGGAAATTCTCCGATGGTCATCAATATGTTATGCCGCTATATTCAAATGCCATGTTATTCGCATGGAGAATCGATATTCTTAAACAACTGGGTTATAATGAACCACCAAAAACATATAGCGAAGTGCTGGACCTTGTAAAAAAATTAAAACAAAAATATCCTGAAAAATACCTTTGGGCAAAAGCGGATTTGGCAGATCCTACAGCTTGGAAAAGATGGTTTGACTTCTTTATGTTGTATAATGCAGCTTCTGATGGAAATAGCTTTATTAGCGGAAAGAAATTTGCTGGAGATAAAGAAGCAGGCGTTAAAGTCTTACAGTTCATGAAAGACCTACATGATGAAAATGCCCTTTTAATTAAACAATCTAAAAATCCTTTTGAAACCGGAACAAGTATTTTTACAGATTTAGGTCCATGGACATTTACTTCGTGGAAAGATAATTTCCCAGAAATGCAGTTGAACAAGACGTTTGTTTTATCGCCACCTCCAATTCCGGATGGTTTAAAGACGGATCACATAAAAACCTATGCTGATGCAAAGGGTCTTGTTATATATGCTTCCGCAACAAAAGAACAACAGAAAGCGGCAATGAAATTTGCACAATTTGTATTCTCGAATCCGGAAAATGATCTTGAACTTTTGGAGAAAACAAGTCTGTTACCAGCGCGTGATGATTTAACGACAAACGAGACATTTACTAAGTATTTTAATGAAAACCCACAATTAAAACCTTATGCGGCGGAGATTCCTTATGCCGTACCGGCCATTGATAATGCGAAATATAATGATTTGCAAACGTTTATTGGCCAATATGCTTTTAATAAGGCAGTCAAGGGCCAAGGAGATCCTTCAAAAGAATGGGATGACATGGCAAAGGCAATTGAGGGGGCCCTTAAGTAATGGATCGTAAAATGGAAGGAAGGTTGGGCTGGCTTTTTGCCAGTCCTTACCTATTATATGCAGTGTTATTTTTCGCCATACCGCTCGTTTGGTCAATATTTCTCTCTTTCACTGATTGGAACTTGATTGCTCCGGTTTTTCATTTTGAGGGGTTCGCAAATTATTGGAAGGCTTTAAAAAGTGCAGGCGTCCAATCGGCTTTCTTTGTAACCTTTAAATTTCTAATAATTTTTGTCCCCATGGTTGTTATAATATCCATGATTATCGCTCTGATCGTCCATGCCTTGCCAAAGTTTAAAGGATTATTTTTAGTGGGGTTTTTCTTGCCGTATTTGGCTTCCGGAGTTGTTTCTTCACTTATTGTGAAAGGAATCCTATCTTATAACAGTCCAATCAATACGTTTTTACGGCATGTCTTTGGTTTGGATATTGATTGGTTAGGGACACCGTTCTCAGCTTTATTCGTGGTCGCTGTCATCATCGCATGGAAATTTTCGGGTTATTATGCGCTGATATTAACTTCGGGATTTGAAAGCATCGATCAGTCAGTTTATGAAGCCGCAGAAATTGATGGCGTTAATGGTTGGCAAAGGTTTTGGAAAATCACCTTCCCTCTTTTGTATCCTGCGCTTTATACCGTAGTAATCCTATCAGTTGGAGTTACATTTGGCATTTTTACTGAGGTCTATCAATTGACTGGTGGAGGGCCAAATTATGCCACAAACACTTGGCAAATGGAAATTTTTAAACAAGCTTTTACGAATTTGCAAGCAGGTTATGCCTCTGCCATCGCTATAGTTGCTTCCATCGTTACATTTATTTCAATTTATATCATCCGTAAATTAATCGAATTGTGGGGTAAACGTAATGGTTGGGATTAAGAAAGGCAAATTAACCTGGCGTTATATCGTTGCGGTCATTCTGCTTATAATAATGGTTTTCCCATATATCTATATGTTGCTCAACTCATTTGCAGCCTGGAGAGAGGTTGACCGGAAGCTCATACCGACGCATTATACTTTAAAGTCTTATCAATGGTTACTTGGTGGGGGAGATGCGGTTATTCCGAGACCTTGGATTCACGCCTTTTTTAACAGTTTCATCGTATCTCTATCCTCGACGTTTTTAATGATGTTATTTGGAGTTATGGCAGCTTATGCTCTATCTAAAATTTCATTTAAAGGAAGAAATACACTTAATAATATTATATTGTTTCAAATGTTCTTTCCGGCATTGATTCTTTTAGTTCCGACGTTCCTTGTTGTACAAAAGATGGGGATGTATGATTCCTATTTTGGCATGATCTTGCCGAAAGCGGTAAGTCTTTGGGCCATTTTTATGTACACCAATTTTTTTAAGGCTATTCCAGACACATTTATCGAGGCAGCCAAACTTGATGGCGCTTCAAATTGGCAAATTATTTTTAAGGTTGTTTTACCAATGTCAAAGTCTATTACAACAGTGATATTTCTCTTTCTTTTTATGGAGCGCTGGACAGAGTTGTTATGGGACATGATAGTGGTAAATAGCGACAACCGTTTAACTTTAAACGTGTTATTATCGCAAATGTTTGGCCCCTATGGTTCATATCCCGGGCCAATGTATGCGGCGGCTGTTTTATTGACACTGCCGATTATCATCATTTTTCTTTTGTTTTCCAAACAATTTAAGGAAGGTATGCAATTTACCCTAAAATAACGGATGAATGAAACGTGGATGATTGGTGGTAACGTATTGTTTTTTTGGTGACAGTCAATTTTCTAATATCGGGATACATTATCTATTTATATGTAGATAAGCGCTTCGACTGATCGTGCATGGCCTTAAGAATTGATAATGATCATGCCAAAAGAAGGGAAGGTTTTGATTTCTTATGGCTTATATAAAATCCTGTCAGGACCATTTGGATCAATACCATCAAAAACTTAAAAAACCGAGAAATCCAGAGAAAATCAATTTTATTAAAAAAAGTAATGTGGATATATATAACATAACCGCGCCATTTATGGATAGTGGAAAACGGATCATTGCCGGGCGCGTGGAGCCGCGTGATACCGAGGATTCCCTTGTTCAGTTTTTTACTGAAAAAAATGGCGTTTGGGTAGAAGTAGAAGGTTCCCCGGTTTTTAAATTACAAGATCCATTTTTCACACGTATTAACGGGCAATTGATTTTTGGCGGTGTAGAAATTTTTTCTTATCCATCTAAACCCGATATGCTCAACTGGAGAACGGTATTTTATAAAGGAGTTAATCTTTCTGATTTAAAATGCTTTTTACGTGGCCCAGACGGTATGAAGGATATTCGACTGGTTCAATTAAAAGATGGCTCTATTGGTATTTTCACACGTCCCCAAGGGAAAAAAGGCGGGCGTGGAAAAATTGGCTTTATGCGCATCGATTCTTTGGAAGACTTGACGCCAAAAATGATCGAAGATGCACCACTTCTTGAAAATTTATTTCTTGATGAGGAATGGGGCGGTGTGAATGAATGCCATCTCCTGAAGAGCGGGTATGTTGGCGTTTTAGGTCATATTGCTTGTTTTGACCGTATCGGTCACAGGCATTATTATCCTATGACATTTATTTTTAATCCCGAAACAAAAGAAGTTTTCGAGTTTTCGTTACTGGCAACGCGGGAAGACTTTCTCCCAGGTATGGCAAAAAGACCAGATTTAGTAGACGTTGTATTTAGTGGTGGATTAATTAGGAATCCTGATGGTTCGGCTGAATTTTACGCAGGAATCAGCGATTGCGAAGCACAAAAAATTACAGTCGATGACCCTTTTTGGCACTGGTAAGAAAGTACATCATCAATCCAGCGTAAGGGAAACTACGGCTCTGCCTTTGCAAAAAAAGGCTAAGGTAGAATTAAGTTTCTTTAGCTTATGACAATATCCAATTAAAATTTCAAACAACTAACTAAGGAGAAGACTAGATGGACGTTTATAGATATAAAGAAAATCCAATTATTACACCAAACCATGTGAAACCGCATAGAGGTGATTTTGAAGTCATTGGTGCGTTTAATGCAGGAATCGCCCGCTATAAAGATGAAATCATTATGCTCCTGCGCGTTGCTGAAAGACCGATTAGTGATGATCCTAAAATTATAAAAGCGCCGATCTACAATTCGAAGACTGGGGTACTGGAAATACTAGATTTTAATATAGATGACCCAACTTATGATTTTTCAGATCCAAGAGTCATTCGTAAGAAAGAAAGAATGGATAAGTTTGAATATCTTACATCACTTTCTCATTTAAGAATTGCTCGAAGCCGAGATGGAGGACACCACTTTACAATTGATGAACACCCTTTTATTTTTCCATCAAATGATTTAGAAGTATTCGGGATTGAAGATCCAAGAATTACACAAATTAATGATACTTATTATATTTATTTTACTGCGGTGTCCCCAAAGGGAGTTGGGGAGTCACTTGTATCAACCACTGATTTTGTGCATGTTACCCATCATGGGATGATTTTTGCCCCTGAAAATAAGGATGTCATTATTTTTCCGGAAAAGATAAACGGGAAATATTATGCGCTGCACCGACCTGTTCCCAAAAGCGTTGGTGAACCGGAAATTTGGATTGCTGAATCGGACAACCTCATCTATTGGGGAAATCATAAATACTTGATGGGTCTACGAACCGGTAAATGGGATAACGAGAGAATTGGCGGAGGGGCTGTTCCAATAAAAACAGATAAAGGCTGGTTAGAAATATATCATGGGGCCTCAACTGATGCGAGATATTGTATGGGTGCGGTCCTTCTCGATCTCAATGATCCAACGAAAGTGTTAGCCCGTTCGGATCAACCCATCTTAGAGCCGGAAACTGATTACGAAGTCGAAGGATTTTTTGGTAATGTTGTATTCTCCTGCGGCGCCTTAGTAGAAGGGGATATTGTAAGGTTATTTTATGGGGTATCAGATACCTCGATGGCATGTGCGGAATTAAGTCTTAAACAAATACTAAACTCTTTAACTTATTTAAAATGATATGGTTTTGGCCGGCTATCCTCGGATTTAATAGCCGGCCTGTTTTCTCAGTATGAAGTAAGAAAGGGGAGCATTGCTGATGAGACTAGATCAAAACTGGAAATTGCATAGTTTTAAAGTCGGGGAATTTAATGATTTGGAAGTCGCTTCTCCTGATTTTATTGATAACTATTGGATGACTGCAGAAGTTCCTGGTGATGTGCATTCGACGTTAATCAAGCGACGATTAATAGAAAATCCTTATTATGGCCATAATGATTTGAAGTGTCAATGGGTTGAAGAAAAAGTGTGGTGGTACAGGACTTCTTTTGACTTTCAAGAAGTTCTTCAAGAGGAAGATCGAATAGAATTGATTTTTGAAGGACTAGATACTTTCGCAACGATTTATTTAAATGGTTTGGAAATAGGAAGTACAGAGAATATGTTTGTTGAGCATATCTTTGATGTCACACGTGAAATCGTACAGGGTAAGAATATTTTAGCCGTCAAATTTGAACCAGTTAGTCAACATGTCAAAAATAAGTTAGTCAACTATTGGTCGGGGTTCAGTAAGGAGAGAATTTGGACGAGGAAAGCTCAATACCATTTTGGTTGGGACTGGGGTCCGAGACTTGTCTCAGTCGGTATTTGTGGTGATGTTCGTTTGGAGAAGAAAACGGCAGCGAAGATAGATAATATTTTTGTTTACACAACCCATTTGGAAAAGGATCAAGCTGAGATAAAGACGGAAGTTAATATCACCAGGTTTGTTAGAGATAAAGATTACGAAATAGAAGTGGCAATTATCGGCGAAAATCCAGTGATATCCAAACGAATGGTTTTAATGGGGGATCGTTCAAATCTGTCCATTAGAATTAACAATCCCAAACTCTGGTGGACTCATGATCTAGGAGAGCCTTATTTGTACAAGGTTTCTGTCACCCTTTTTGCAAATGGAATACCTGTGGATGTTTTAGAATCGGAATTTGGCATTCGAACGTTAACTGTAGAACGTGTGAATGAAGAAGGCAGACCAAGTTTTACATTTGTTTTAAATGGGGTTAAGTTATTTGCAAAAGGTGCAAATTGGATTCCCGTAGATAGTTTAGTTGGTTTAGTTACTAAGGAACGCTATGTGAATTTGCTTTCCTTGGCAAGGGAAGCAAACATGAATATGTTACGTGTATGGGGTGGAGGGATTTACGAAAATAATGTATTTTATCAAACGTGTAATCGCTTGGGTATTCTTGTATGGCAAGATTTTATGTTTGCTTGTGCCCTTTATCCCGATTACAACAAAAATTTTATGGATAATGTGAAACGCGAAATTACCGAGGTTGTCAAACGCCTTCGCAATCATCCGTGTTTAGCCATCTGGTGCGGGAATAATGAGAATGACTGGCTTTATGAGGCACTTTATTCATCTGGCGAGATCCATCAACCATTTTATGGAGAAAAAATCTATCATCAAATGATACCCGATATATTGGAAGCATTAGACCCCTCAAGGTTTTATTGGCCGAGCTCTCCTTATGGTGGTAATGACCACAATTCTAGGGAAGAAGGCGATACGCATAATTGGCAAGTGTGGCATGGAAATGTGGAACCAAGGCATTTTGGAGAGCCTCAACGGGTTGATTATAGTGTAAAAGGTATTTCGTTTAAAAACTTCAAAAAGGATACGTCGTTATTTGTCAGTGAATTCGGCATGCATGCCTCAGCCAATAAATATACATTAAAGAGGAATATTCCGGAAAATCAGCTTTATTGGGGTTCAGAGGAGATGGCCTATCGAAATAAAGATGTTCATCATCAAAAGGGGATCCTACTCATGGCCGGGTACACGGATGTACCAGAAACGTTAGATCAATATATCGCATTTTCCATGTTGACACAGGCAGAAGGGTTGAAATATGGCGTCGAGCATTATCGCCGTCGTAAATCTTTTACCAGTGGTTCGCTCATTTGGCAATTGAACGATTGTTGGCCCGGAACAAGTTGGTCATTAATCGATTACTATATGCTTCCTAAAGCCGCCTATTATTATGCTAAGAAATTTTTCCACCCTATTTTGCTAACGATAGACCATGATCCGGGGCAACCGCTTTGCTTATGGATCGTCAATGATAAGCTAACCGAGTATCGTGATACAATAAATTTGGAAGCTTTTCATTTTAATGGTGATAAAATTTTTTCGAGAACCTGGAACGTTCATATACCGGGAAACCAAAGCCAATTTATCGATGCGTTGACGGAACAAGAAATACTATCCGGCCGGGACGCGAGGGAAATCGTTGTTGTTATCCGTTCCGTATATGGTAATATACATATACCTCCAAATTTTTATTATTTAAGAGATCAAAAGGATCTTCACTTGCCAATCGCCAAACTTGAAGTGACGGTTAATAAGAATGAGCAAACAGTATCAATAAAAACCGATGTTTTCGCCCGTATGGTCACTATTGAATTGGACAGTGATTGTTTATACATGGATGATAATTTTTTTGATCTTTTACCAAATGAGATGAAAACGGTTAAAATTCGGCATTTGGAGGGGAAAACAATTCCCTGGGATACTTTAACGGTAACATCACTATCGTCACTATTAAATATCAGCAATCGCTAAATCTATAATGAAATAGATAAAGGCATGACCATGAAATATTTGAGGTTTGCTTTTTACCTATTTCTTTAGAATTGACTGGATCAAAAATGCCTTTTTCAAACCATAAATTCATATGATTTGTTTCGTTTGGTTTCGGCGTTAAATTAAAACCCTTGTGATAAACAGCCTGAAGGCTCGATGGTTTTATTAAAAGCATGGAAAAGGGGAATCCTCTGCGGAATTCCCCTTGCTTTTTATTATTTTTTTGTATAAAAGGGCAAATCAGTATAGCCCATTTCCCGAACATAGACAAAGAGCTGTCCTTTATGATGGA
>Ga0207867_1002470_pt1 | contig 9970 bp, 12 predicted proteins | sample HigsolmetaAR206D_FD_184838 | JGI IMG/M metagenome (GOLD analysis project Ga0207867, IMG submission 184838) | Ionic liquid and high solid enriched microbial communities from the Joint BioEnergy Institute, USA - AR20-6-D (SPAdes) (version 2) ...
CTCCCACGCCGGTGGCGCCCGCTTCGCCTACAACTGGGGCATCGCCCGCATCGCCGAGGCGCTGAAGCAGCGGGAAGCCGAGCGGCAGGCCGGCGGCGAACCGACCACTCCCGTGCCCGACCACTTCGCCCTGTGCAAGCTCTGGACGCAGTGGAAGGACACCGCGGAATGGGTCGACCGCGCCACCGGCGAGGTCACGCGCGGCGTGCCGTGGGTGGCCGAGAACTTCGTCGGCACCTACCAGGCCGCGCTGCGGGACGCGGCCCGCGCCTGGGCGAACTACTTCGACTCCCGCACCGGGCAGCGAGCAGGCCGCGCCATCGGCAAGCCGCGCTTCAAGTCCAAGCGCACCGCCCGAAAGTCCTTCCAGGTGCACGGGTCCTCGCTGCGCCTGGTATCGGCGGTGAAGGTGAACCTGCCGAAGATCGGCACGGTCACCGTCATGAGCGATGACTCCCGGCACCCGGCCATGGCCCGCTCCCGCCGCCGTGTCCCCGGGCAGCGGCACATGGGCAACCGGCGCCGCTCCCGCCAGCTGTGGCAGCGGCTCCGCCACGGCCAGGCCCTCGCCGAGCGGGCCGCCGAGATCCTCTCGGCCGCCTACGCGGATGGCAACCCTGACCGGGTGCTGGAGCACCTGACTGCCCTGGCGGACGGGCGGGCCCGCGCCCGTGCTGTGGCCGCTGCCGAAGAGCGGCTGCAAAAAGCCAAGGCCGCCGCCGCCAAGGCCAAACCGGAGAAGCGGGAGAAAGCCCAGCAGCGGGTCGCCCAGGCCGAGGAGGCGCTGCGGCGGGCGCAGGCGATCACCGCCAACCGCAAGGACGGCTGGAGCGCCCGCAAGCTCGCGGAGGTGTGCCGCACCGGACTCATCACCCCGGTGCAGGCCGCCGACCTGGCCGAGGTGTTCGGCCTGGGCGAGCAGCAGCGGGCGGCTCTGGCCGAGGCGGCGCTGCAGCCCCGCCTGGTCAAGGCCACCGTCACGCTCGGCGCAGACGGCCTGTGGTGGCTGTCCCTGAGCGCCGAGGTACCGGTGCGGGTACGCACCAGCCCCAGCCGGCGGCAGCGTGAGCGCGGCGCGACCGGCCTGGACCTGGGGGTGCGCAACGTGGTCACCTCCAGCAAACGCCTGGGCGGTGACCAGAACCTGCCCAACCCCCGCTACCTGGAGCAGGCCCTGGTCGAGCTGCGCGCCGCACAAAAGCACCTGTCCCGGTGCACCCCCGGCTCGGCCCGGCACGCCAAGGCGAAGGCGCGGGTCGGGCTGATCCACGCCGACGTGGCCCGGCTGCGCGAGCAGCACCACCACCGCCTCTCCACCCGCCTCGTCCGGACCTTTGCCGGCATCGCGGTGGAGGGGTACGACCTGCAGGAGCTGGCCCGCCGCGGATCGGAGGGCCTGCCGGGCGAGGTGCGGCGCCGCCGGAACCGGGCGCTCGCCGACACCGGCGCCGGGATGCTGCGCCAGCAGCTGCAGTACAAGACGTCGCGTTACGGCTCCCACCTGGTGGTGGCGGAGCCGGACGCCCCCACAGGACGAACGTGCGCCACGTGCGGGCAGGTGAAAGCCAAGCCTGTCCCGCCGTACCACGAGGTGTTCGCCTGTGAAGCGTGCGGACGCACCAGGCCGCGCCGGCTGAACACGGCGCTGGCCCTGGAAGCGGTCGCCGCGAGTTCCGGCTCGCCGCATGGCGGGTCGGACCAGCCGCGTGGAGAGGACGTAAGACCTGCCGCGTCTCGGCGTGGCGGGCAGTCCTCGATGAAGCGCGCAGCCCGCTCCCGGCCACCAGGCCGGGGTCAGACGGGCACCCCCGGGCCGTAAGGCCCGGGCGTCCCTAACGCCTCTTTGAGCTTTGAGCCACAACTGAACAGCGGGAGCGCCGACAAAAGCCCAGGTCGGGAAGTGTCCGCCCCCCAGGCGCAGGGACGACGGCGCCAAGACCGTCGCCCGCTGGGCGAAGGAGGGGTCCGCCCCCCAGGCGCAGGGACGACGGCAGCAGGACGCCGCCGACCTCGCCGCCGACCTCGTCCGCCCCCCAGGCGCAGGGACGACGGTCCGCCTGGGCTGACCTCGGCGTGCAGGTACGCGTCCGCCCCCCAGGCGCAGGGACGACGGGTCTAGTGAGCATGAGGTCCGCCCCGGGTTCAGGGACGACGGTGCCTGCCTCTGGGCACCTCGGTGGGCCCCGCGCCCGCCCACCAGGCGCAGGGACGACGGGTTCGGCCAATCGACGATCCGGGCCAGTCTTCGGGCTGATCCCGGGTGTGGGGACGGTGACTCCTCCGCTCCCTGAAGGGAGCGGCTTCTCGCTAAGCCGCTTCCGCAGCCTCGCGAAGGGCAAGCCCTGCCCTCAAGATGTTTACCGCCGCGTTCACGTCGGCGTGTGCGGAATGCCCGCATGCCGTGCACTGGAACGCGGCCTGGGTGAGGCGGTTCTCCGCAGCGCAGTGCCCGCAGCGCGAGCAGGTGCGGGAGGTGTTGCGGGGCTCGACTGCGATCAGCTCGCGACCGGCGCTTTCAGCCTTGTGCGCGAGCACACGCAGGAACACCCCCCAACCCGCGTCGAGAATCGATCGGTTGAGGCCGGACTTCGCGGCGACGTTCCGGCCGGGGTTGTCGATCGTGCCGCGCGCCGAGCGGGTCATGTGCGTGATCCGCAGGTCTTCGTGCACGATCACGTCGTAGGCGGCGACCAGCGCGTTGGCGGTCTTGTGGGCGTGGTCGCAGCGCTGGCGGCGGACCTTGGCGTGCAGCGCGGCGACACGGGCGGCCGCCTTGCGCCGCCGCGCCGAGCCGCGCTTCTTGCGGGCGAGGTCGCGCTGTGCGGCGGCCAGCCGGTCGGCGGTCGCGGTCAAGTGGCGCGGGTTGGCCACGTGTGCGCCGTCGCTCGTGGTGACAAACGAGGCGACGCCCAGGTCGATCCCGGCGACCGCGCCGGCGGCGGGCAGCGGCTTGGCGGGCACGTCGTCGCACGCCAGGATCACGTACCAGCGGCGGCCCTCGCGTTTGACGCTGATCGTCTTGACCCGGCCTTTCACGGGGCGGTGCTGGTGGACGCGGACGTGCCCGATGCCCTGAAGCCGCACGAACGTGGCCGTGGGGTGCTCGGGCTGGGAGTCCCACCGGCAGCCGTCGCCGTCCTTGGGCCAGGTGACGGTGTCGAACCAGCCCCGGCCTTTGAACCGGGGGAAGCCCGGCGTGCGCCCGGCCTTGACGCGGGCGAAGAACGCGGCGAACGCCTTGTCGAGGCGGCGCAGGGTGGCCTGCTGGGAGGAGAACGACCAGCGGCCTTGCCCGTCGGGGTCGTCGGCGCGGATGTGTTTCAGCTCGGCGGACTGGTCACCGTAGCGGATCGTTACCCCGGCCTTGCGGTAGGCGGTGCGGCGGTGCTCCAGCGCGGCGTTGTACAACTGCCGGTGGTCTTCCAGGCACGCCGTCAGCGCCGCCGCTTGCTTGCTGGTGGGGCGGAGCAGGAACTTGTACGACCTACGCACGGCCACCGCCCTTGGACGGCCGCTCGTACTGCGTCTCGATGTAGCGCTGCACCGTCTCGGCCGACACCGAGCCGACCGTGGCGACGAAGTAGGAGCGTGACCACAGCGTGGGCAGCCGGGAACGCAGGCGCGGGAACTCGGTGCGCAGGTGGTGGGAGGTGAAGCCCTTGAACTGGTTGGCCACGTATGACGGCGAGTGCTTCGGGTGTGCCTTGACGAACAGGTGCACGTGGTCGGGCATCACCTCAAGCGCCACGATCTCCCAGCCGTGCTCGTCGGCCTTGGCGCGGATCAGCTCCTCAAGGCGGTCCTTGACCCGGCCGTCGAGGACCGGGCGGCGGTACTTCGGGCACCACACCACGTGGTACCCGAGGTCATACGCCGCACCGGCAGAGGTCCGCACCCGACGAGTCACACGATCGTTATACCAGCGTTGTGCATCTAACGCCTGTGGAAAGGCTGAGCTGGTACGCACTTCGTGCTTGGTCCTGCCCCGCTGGCGCGGGCCAGTCCCTGGCGGGACCCCGATTCACCCGTCGCCTGAAGGCGACAGTCCCCTCGGGAGGTTTTGATGGTGGATCCTCGTGTGAGGAGATGATGCTGTGACCGTGCTCGAACCGCGCTCTGTTCCCCCGCCGGTCCTGGCGGCCGCCGTGGACGTCAGGCCACCCGCCGACCCTTATGAGGTGTACCTGGAGTCGCTGGAGTCTCCCGAGTCGCGCCGAACCATGCGGGGCGCGCTGGACCGGATCGCCCAGATCCTCACCGGCAACCCGGAGGAGACCGGCGCCGGCAAGCCGTGGTGGGGGCTGCGGTATGAGCACGTCGCCCACGTCAAGGCCGCTCTCGTCGGCCACCGCGACGACAGGCACCCCGACGGGTACTCCCCCACCCACATCAACAAGCACCTGATCGCGCTGCGCCGGGTGCTGTACACCTGCTGGCGGCTCGGGCTGATGAGCGCCGAGGACTACCAGCGGGCCGCCGCCGTCAAGAACGTCAAAGGTAGCCGGGAGCCCGCCGGCCGCAGCATCCACGAGGACGAGCTGGTCGCGCTGCTGGAGGCGTGCGCCCGGAAGAGGGGGCCGGCGGCGTTGCGGGACGCCGCCCTGCTCGCTGTCCTGTACTCGACCGGTGTGCGCCGGGCCGAGCTGGCCGGGATGCGGGTCGAGCGGTACGACCCTGTCGAGCGCACCATCCGGGTGCGGGGCAAGGGCAACAAGGAACGCGCCGTGCCGCTGATGCGTGATGCGGTCGGGCCGGTCCAGGCGTGGTTGAACGTGCTGGGGGTGCGGCGCGGCCCGATGTTCCCGCGGATCAACAAGGCGGGGAGGATCGGCCGTGATCCGATGAGCCCGCGGGCGGTCGGGTACGTGGTGGACTCCACCCGCAGGGCGGCGGGGCTGCCGCCGCTGTCGACGCACGATTTCCGCCGCACGTTCATCGGGAACTTCCTCGATTCCGGTGGGGATCTCGTGCTGGCGCAGCGGATCGCCGGGCACGCCAGGGCGGACACCACGGCACGCTATGACCGGCGTCCCGAGCGGCGGATGCGGGATGCCGTCGATCGGATGTCCCTGCCGCTTCCCCAGGCCGGTGCCGTGCAGCAGATCATGGATCCGCCCGGTGATGAGGACTCTTGCGCCTGACGGCCGGCGGTGTCATCGGGTGTTCGTGCTTCCGGGAGGGCGGCCTGGGTGCATGCGGGACCGGCGTTCGGCGAGTTGCCGTAGCCCGGTTTCCAGGTCGTTCAGGTCCTGGTCGTCGCCGTGTTGCCGGATGGCTTCTTCCATCGCCTTGATCAGGTAGGCGGTGCGGTCAGTTCCGTTCCGGGCGCATACACGGCCGAATGCGTCCCATATGGGTAGCGGGACGCGGATGGGGCGGGTGGGAGTGAGGTCTCGCTTGGTGGCCTTGCCGGTGGGGGGTGTGCTCATCGTGGTTCTTCCTTCCCTGTAGCTACACGGATGATGACACATATATTGCGTAGCTACAAAATTCCTGTTAATGTGTAGCTACACATTAACAGGGAGGTGACCCCATGGAAACGGCGCTGGTCCTTCACCCCGACGGCACCATCGTCGAACTCCCCCTTCCGGCCGACACCGACGAGCGCTACGCGGAGATCTGCCGCGCGATCGGATGCAGTCTCCTCGACGTCGTCCGGCTCACCAGCAAGCTCGACATGTGGATCGATGACGAGGGGATCTACACCAAGCCGATGAACCCGGTCGCGACCGCCCTGGCGCGTCGCCACGGCTACGTCCGGCAGCCCTACTTCGGGCCGGTGGTGATCGCCGGCGCCGACAGCGAGGGCGAGACGATCAACCTGACCCGTGATCAGGTGATCGGCGTCCTGCGCTCGCTGGAAGACATCGCCTCCGAATGACCCCCGCGCACGGCCCCGAGAGCTCGGGGCCGTGCCCACACCCCCGCTTTGGAGGCACCATGCCCGCCTACAGCATTGGGTCCCGCTACACAGGCCCGATCCACGACGAGGAATACCGGCCCATCGGGTGGGTGGAAGGCGCGCGGGTCGAACGCAGCGTCGTGGCCGGATGCTTCCAGCACCTGACGCTGGAGAGAGCCCGGCACGCCACCGTGCGCATCGCCCCCGACCCCGAACCACTCCAGATCGGCGAGAACACGATCACCGCGATCAGCGTGGTGCCACGACGGCATCTGGCCACCCGCACCTACGTCAGTATGGGCGGCACCACCCAGGCCGCGCTGTACGGCGCCCAGGTGAATCTGCGCTCAGTGTCCCCGGGCGAGGGGGACGTCTACATGGTGGTGCGGAGGTACGAGGGAACACAGGAGCGGTGGTTCCCGGCCACCCCCGAGATGAGCCGGGACGAATATGACCGCTGGAACGGGACGCAGACCTTTGCTAAGGGCGGCACCATCCACCTGGACCGGCGTCTTGAGCGATGGCTTGACCGGGTGGTGACGATGGACCCGGAACTGTTCCGAGACCCGGGGATCTTCCCGTGGCTGAACCACGTTCCCGCGGTCTACTGACGCGGCAAAGCGCGGTGACCGGGTGATCATCGTCACCGACGAGCAGACCTGGGGCTGCTACCTCGGCGCCGACCCCACCAGTCATGTGCCGGTGTACACGTGGAACCTGGCCGGCTACCAGTACGGGCACGGCCCGTCCGGGTCGGGCAACCGGCACACCTTCGGGGGGCTGTCGGACGCGGCGTTCACGCTGATCCCGTTGCTGGAGGCGGGCCGGGACGCGGCGTGGCCGTGGGAGTACGTGCAGGCGGCCTGATGCGCTGGGGTCCCCCACCGCGCGCCGGTGCGGGACCTTGAATATGTGTGTGTATTACGTTGTCACGCATCATGATGGACACATCTTGTATCCACCCGTGACACATGTCACACTAGGGGTCTCATGGGGGTTATCTGGGGGGGTGCGCAAAGCGTTGCGCGTTTCGGGTCGGACGGGCAAAGGCGCTCGGGCACGACGAAACCCCCGGCGGATGCGGCTGCCGGGGGTTCGGCTGAGTTCAGCTGCTCTTGATGCGGCTGGTGAAGGCCCGCCAGGCAGCGGGAGTGAAAACGAGCGTGGGTCCGTCGGGGTCCTTGGAGTCGCGGACCGCGACGATCCCGGGGATGTTGCGGGCGACCTCGACGCAGGTGTCGGCCTGCGGCGAATGACTGCTCTTCTTCCAGAGGGCGGTGGACAGGTCGATCATCGCGTCCTTCTACTGCTTGGCGACGGTGCGCAGCTGTTCGGCTGTCTCGTCGGGACCCAGCGCCATGTGCTTCAGCGCTTCGAATGCGAGCCTACAGCGCCCCACCTTCGCGGCGTCCTCCAGATACACGACGCCGTGGACGCCTTCGCTGTAGGCGACATCCGGCTGCATCGGTCCGGCGAAACTGAACAGGACGAACGGTCCCTCCAGCCCAGGATGAGCGCCGGTGCTCATGGGCAGCAGCTGGATGGTGACGTTCGGCCGGTCCGCCTCGGCGGCCAGGTGGTACAGCTGGTCGCGCATCACGTCCGGGCCGCCGACCTGCCGGTGCAGCACGGACTCCTCCAGCACCACGTGCAGATGCGGGGCGTCCTTGCCGCGGCGCAGCACCAGCTGCCGGTTGGCGCGGGCCCGCAGCGCCCGCTCCACGTCGGTCTCCTCCCCCACGCTGGCCAGCAGTGCGCGGGCGTAGTCGGTGGTCTGCAGCAGGCCGGGGACGACCAGCGGGGACCACTGGCTGATGGTGGCGGCGGCGTCCTCCAACGCCACGTAGGGCCCGTCAAGGAGGTCCCGGTAGGCGGTCCACCAGCCGCGGGTCTCGGCCTGCTCGGCAAGGGCGATCAGCGCGTCCCGCTCGGGACTGGTGACCCCGTAGACGTCCAGGATCCGGCGGACGGCGTCCGGCTTGGGCCTGGTGCGGCCGGTCTCGATATGGCCCAGCTTGGCCCGGCTCCAGCCGAGCATGGCCGCGGCCTGGGTGATGGAGTAGCCGGCCTCCTCGCGGAGCTTGGCCAGGCGCCGAGCAAGGGTCTGCGCCCTGACGGAGGGTATGTAGCTCATAGCGCCAGTGTCGGCCACGGCGTCCCGTCAGGGCATCCCCTTTGGCCGTAGACGGCCAAAAAATCTTGTAGACGCTCTAGATTTTTTGTAGACGCTCATTAGATCATTGCCGTAGGGACCGAAGCGGGACTTGAAGTGAGGTGGTCAAGGATGCCCACGATCCCCGGCCGGAAGTCCTGCCGATGGTGAGCCTCGTCTCGGCCATGCACCCCCGCACCGAGTGGTCCACTTGGCGGACCTGGCGGATCCCTGCCGACTCCAGCCACGTCCGGCAGGCCCGCGCGGAAATCCGGCAGGCGGTCGCACAGTTCGGTGATGACGTCGCCGACAGGGTCGAGGCCGCCTCCAACGAGCTGATGGCCAACGTCGTCGTCCACACCTCCAGCCCCGACATGACCATCCGCGTCCGCGACACCGGCACCGCACTCCGCGTGGAGTGCCGGGACGACGGTTCCCCCGCCACCGGTCCCTCCCCCAGGGACCCGCTGGAGGAATACGGCAAAGGGCTGATGCTGGTCAGGGCCCTGACCACCCGGCAAGGCCACCTCGTCTCCGAGGGAGGCAGGACCGTGTGGTTCGAAATCGACCACCCGTAGACCATCCGGGCGTGCCTCTGCCCGCTCCGGGGCACGCCCCCTCCCCCGGGCGGCCGACAGCTCCCCCTCTCATCCCCCTGCCGGCCGCCCGTCCGCCGCCGGGACGGCTCCGCCGCGCTCACCCCGTCCCGGCGGCGGCCTCGGCCCCGGCAGCGCGGTGAAGGCGCGCCCGCGTTGCCGGACACAAAGAAACCGCCCCGCCCCGAGCGCTGGCTCGGGGCGGGGCGGCCCGTTCCGGGGTCAGCGTTTGTAGCTGGGTTTGCGGGCTGCCAGCAGCAGCCACCCGAACCTGCGGTCCACCCACCGCTCCAGCGCGGAGACCGCCAGGTAGTAGACGCCGCTGACGACGCCGAACAGCACCGTGCCCACCAGCGAGGTGAGCTCGACGTCCACCTGGACGCCACGGGCGGTCAGCCAGGTGATGACCGCGCCGGCAACGAGCGCCGACCAGGTGCGCAGGTTCGCCAGCACGTACTCGTGCAGCTGCGGGGGCAACTTGGATGTGGTCATCGCATGCCTCCAGGCACGCCGAAGAGCCCGCCCACAGGGCGGGCAGTCCGATAGGGAGAAAGCGCCGGGGTCAGAACCGGGCAGAGGTACGCACCGCCGTCACCGCTGATTCGGTGGCTGCGGCGAGCTGCTCAAGCGCCCGCTGTTTGTCCGGCCCCTCAGGCAGGTGCGCCTGCCAGTGCAACGCCAGCGCCCACGCCAGCCCGCGCACCGTCCTGGCCGCCTCGGGTTCGACGGCCAGCGGCGCGAAACGGCATGTCACGTCGGCAAGCGCAGTGATCGTCGGGCCTTTCAACCGGGCGGCTCACAGGCCGCGCAGGGGGTTTTCAGGCTCACCTTACGTCTGTTGGCCGACACATTGAAGATGCGGCCCAGTTCCAGGTCGTTCCGCAGATCAGGGCTTGTCCTGGCGGATCGTCCACCGCCCGGACGTCGCCTTGGGCGCGGGCCGGCCACCGGCGTCACCGCCGGAGGGGAACACGGCGATGGCGACGAACGCGTGCTGGCCCTTCTTCAGGTGCTTGGAGCAGGACCCGGTCACGAACTGCGCGCCCTTGGTGGCGGGGTGGTCGGCGTGGATCTCCGTCCACGGATCCCCGGTGGACTTGCCGCCGGACCAGTCGTGCACCTCATAGCGCAGCTGGTACTCGTCCCCCGGTGCCAGTCCCTCGACGCGCACAGACGCGTGGAAGTCGGTCCATGAGGTCTCGGGGGCGATGTAGCCGGGGTTGTTGCCGTCGGCATGGGCCTTGGCGGGGTCGGCGTGCTCGACGTCCCAGGTGATGCGGGTCCACTTCCCCCACGCCAGATCCTGGGGCTTGGTCTTGC
>Ga0207867_1002479_pt1 | contig 9914 bp, 14 predicted proteins | sample HigsolmetaAR206D_FD_184838 | JGI IMG/M metagenome (GOLD analysis project Ga0207867, IMG submission 184838) | Ionic liquid and high solid enriched microbial communities from the Joint BioEnergy Institute, USA - AR20-6-D (SPAdes) (version 2) ...
CGGTAGACCGTCGGCGCGATTGATTCAGCGGTCATCGTCGTCATGGTGCGCTCCCGTTGTGTGGCGTGATCCGATCGATCACGGGCCAGTATAGAGCGTTACGCCGTGACGTCAACCCCAATCATGTGAGGTGCGTCACAATTTGTGAGGTCCGCCGTGCCGGGCGAGCCCATAGCGACCAACACCTGCACCACCCGCTCCGCGAACTCCGTGAGCGCGTCGTCATAGGCGGCGCGTGCTGTTGCGTCGTTGGGCGCACCGTTGCAGGCGTGGGTGGCGGCTGCATAGGCCGCATGAGCGGCGGAAGCAGCGGCGTAGTAGGCGGCCCGGGCGGCATAGGCAGGTGCGTCGGCATCGATGCCGTATGCGGCGGCCCTCGACGCGTAGGCGGAAGCGTTGGCCGCGGCGTAGGCGGCGTAGGTGGCCGCGTCGTGGGCGCACAGGCGACGGTGTAGGCGGCGCGCCTGCAACGCATGGCGGCGCGTCGGCTCACGCTCACAGAGCTCGGCCGCATGTAGCAGCCGCTCCCGCTGCACACCTGAGCGGCGCTGAGCGGCCGCCCGCAGTGCCGTCGGCACGCATGTTTGAATCGCGAGGCGCGCGATACGACGGGAGAACTCGCGCTCATCCACTACGGCCCGGCTACCCCGCGCGGCAACGACTAGGCGGCGCAGTCCGCGCTCCCTGGCCTGCGGCGAGGACCACCGTGCAGCGCTCATCCAGTCTACGAGCCGGTGTATCGCCGGAGAGACATCATTCACGTCCAGTTCCATATAGCGTTCTCCAGTCTCTACCGCTCGAGTCTCTACCGCTCGTAATCCCATTCGATTACGTACCCCGTGTTAGGGTCTTTCAGGGCGTTCAGAATTTGGACAACTCCATCGACGAACGCCGTGAGCGCGTCGTCGGCGGCCACCGCGGAAGCGTTTGCGACATTGGCGTAGGCGGGATCGAGATTGGCGGAGCCGGCTGCGGCGTGAGCGCTCGCATCCGCTGCGGCAGCTGCGGCGTAGGCGGAATCGCCGCATGCGATGGGATAGCGCCCGTCATACCACGGACCGTAGCCCGCTGCGGAAAACGCGTAGGCGGCGTCCGCGTAGGCGACGGCAGCGGCTGCGTAGTCGTCGGCGGAGGCGGCGTAGTGGACGGCGGCGCGGGCCTCCCGTACATGGGCGCGCGTCGGCTTGCGCTCGCATAGGTCGGCGGCGCGAATCAAGGGCGGTCGATCCGGACGGGCGCGGCATAGCGCCAGCGCTCGCAATGCGGTCGGAATGCAGGATCGCACCGCGAGTCGCGCAACACGGCGCGCGAATTCCGCCTCATTCAGTCCGCCCAGGCGGCCGCGGCAGCTATCGCTGCCGCGCGCGGCATCGACGAGGCTGCTCATTCCGCGGTCCCGCGCCTGAGGCGAGGACCAACATGCATCATGCAGTCGGTCAACGAGGCGGCGCACTGCTGGCGCGATGCCAGCGTTAGCGCCGCCGACATGCTGGAGCTCATCGGTGAGTCGGTCGACGAGGGATCGGCAGTCAGCGTACGACATGGGGCCTCCTGTGTGACTGGAGGGGAGGCTAGCTACCTGCTAGCCGCATGTCAATAGCGAAATGCTATTTTCGGTGACGTGCGCGAGAAGTTCCGTATTGACATTAACTAGCACGCGGCTAGCATCGGCTGCATGGACCTGTTTCAGTACATTTCCGACATGGGTCGGCGTCGCCTGCTGGCGGCCAAGCTGGGGCGCAATCCCGTATACCTCTGGCAGGTAGCCACGGGCCGGCGTCGAGCGTCGCCGGCCCTGGCGAAGCAGATCGAGGCGGCAACGCGCGAGCTCGGCCCTGAGCCAGTGCCTCGAGCATCACTGAGACCTGACGTCTGGGGCGACGATTGAGCCTGCCGCCGACATCGTGAGCTGAAAGACCAAGCCGGCCGCGAAGAGCCGCCATCTGTTCGTGGGGGGGCGAGAGTGTCGAATTCCAAACGCGCCAGCGTGCAGCGGGTGAGCTGCGCGGCCACCATGATCGTGCGGGGGTGAATTGATGCCACGCATCCGCACGATCAAGCCCGAGCTCGCGAAGCACGAGCTGATGTTCGATGCCGAGATGGAAACCGGCCTGCCGCTGCGCTTCGCCTGGGTGATGCTGTTCACCGTCTGTGACCGCGAGGGCCGCTTTCTTTGGCGGCCGCGGACGCTCAAGTCCGACATCCTGCCGTACGACGATGTCGATTTTTCACGCGTGCTTGACGCGTGGCTCACGCGTGGGTTTGTCGTGCGGTATCGCGTCGGGCACGCGTGGTATGGATGGATTCCTACATTCACGAAGCACCAGGTCATCAATCCGCGCGAGGCTGCATCGACTCTTCCCGGAATCGACGAGGCCGATGAAGTAATAGACTACAGAAATCAAACACTTAATGACGCGTCAGGCACGCGTGAGGCACGCGTGGGCGACGCGTCGGGCACGCGGCACGTGCATGCACGTGGGGAAAGGAAGGGAAAGGAAGGGAAGGGAAAGGAAGGGAATATGGGTCCTTCGGACCCTGTCGAACTCAAGCGCTCGACCGGTGGAACCGAATCCGAATCGGTCTCGCGCATCTTCGCGCACTGGCAGCAGGTGCATCACCATCCACGCGCCAAGCTCGACCAGAAGCGCCGGAAGGTCATCCGCCGAGCGCTCGAGCTCGGCTACACCGAGCAAGAGCTCTGCGAGTGCATTTCGGGCTACCGCAACTCGCCACACCACATGGGCGCGAACGATCGCGGGACCGTGTACGACGAGATCACGCTGTTCCTGCGCGACGCTGCCCACATCGATGCGGGTATTCGGTTCGCACGCGCTCCGCCGAGGAAACCCGAGTCGGCGTACGAGCGGCTGATGCGGCTGAATTCCCCGAATTCCCCGGAGACTGGCGAAGATGGACGAACGACAATCGGCGTCACAATCGACGTCGACCCCGACCCCGAAGCAGAAGGCTCAGGCGATCTGGCAGCGCCTCTGCGGCTCGTTCGGCGCTGACGCCGTCGAGCGCCGGTTCGGGCCGACGCCGCCTCCCGAGTGGGTGGCGATGATCGGTCGCCTCAAGGACCACGAGCTCGAGCGTGGGATGCGCCGGCTGATGTACTCCGGCGCCGCCGCTCCGCCGTCTCTGCCGCAATTCGTCCGGCTCTGTCGCACGGTGGGCGATGCCCCTGACGTGGACGAGGGGCCGCGCGTGCCCGCACTGCCCAGACCTGCCGACTGGCAGGGAGACCAGTGGGACGTCGCCGCCAATCGTCACCTCGTCGCGCACCTCCTGCGCGAGCTCCGGGCGAATCCGCACAAGTACGGTCAACCCGCAAGCTATCTCGCGATGCGTGCGACCACGAGGCGCGAGAACCGAAACGCCGACGCATCGCCCGAATTCGTGCGCGCGGTCCGAACCCTCATCGCGTACACGCGCGCCTGGGCGCAGGACATGCGCGAGATGGCCGCGGAGAGCGGCGGGGTTGTGCCGGTGGACCTGCAGCGGGCCGCATGGGAGGACTGCATGGCACGCGCCGAGGCAGACATCGCCACGCAGCGGAGGGCCGCCTGATGGCATCGCCGGTCGCCGAACTGCTCGACCGCGAGCTCTGGCTGGCCCGTCGACTGCGCCAGCACGGCGCGCGCATCACGGACGGCGTCACCGACCGCGACACGCGCCGCGAGCGCATGCGCGCAGCTATCCTCGCGCACGGCCTTGAGACCGTCGTGCTCGGCCGCGGCCAGTCAGGCAAGCCGGTGACCTACGCGCAGGCATTCGAGGCGCTCTACGGCGAGCCCTTGGCCCGAGCATCGCGCTCAGACGAACACACGCGCCTCAGGAGCGGCGATCCCGATGGGGCCGCTACTACCCTACAGGCCGGACCGTGAGCGGCGCTGCAAGCGCGTGCTGGAGCTCCAGGGACGAACCGCTGGCGCAGTCCGGCGAGCGCCGGAATCCGCACGCCGCGAGACGGGGGTACGCGCGGGGGTATTCGAAGACTGGAGACCACGATGTCAATGAAGCTGCCCGAATTCGCTAGGAAGAGCTGTAAATTCCTGAAGATCGCGAACAATCTGCGCAAGATCGGCGCGCAGGAGGAGCCGGAGTTCTCGATTCCGTGCGAGGGCCTGATGCTCACGCCCGGCGAGCTCGATGAGATTCTCGGGCAGTACACGCATCGCTCGTGGTTCGAGCTCCGCGGGGGTGTGTGGGAGCCGTGCGCGTGGTGGTCGCGCGTGCAGGGTTACTTCGCGATCGACGGAGCGTTCGAGGCGGAGTACTGCGCGATCTATGCGGGCAACCGCAAGATCGAGTTCGAGCTGCTCGAGGGCGAGGACGGCGACATTCCGGCCGCGCGCATCACCCGCATTCGGCTCAAGCCGCATGTCGGCGGCATGACCGAGATGCACTTTCACCTGCACGTGCGGCCCGGTCTCGGGGAGTCGAACCTGTTGCTGCAGGAGCACCAGAACCGGGAAGTGCGCCTGACGCTCGGTGAGACGCGCCTGGCGAATCCGAAGGGGCAGCAGCAGGAGCTGCCGCTGTCGGCCGCGGATGCGCAGGACGACTGGCAGGACGACTCGAGCTCGAACGTCAACGGCATGGCGGCGAAGGCCGAGGAGAAGGCCGAGGATCTCGGTGACTTCGAGGCGGCCGCGCGGCGACAGGTGCGTGCGTACGCACTGCGTGGGCCGGTGATCGACGGCACGACGATCCAGAGCCGTCATCGCGCGCGGGAAGCCGACTGATGCGCTGGAAGCGCCTTCCAAGCTTCGGTCCCGCGTCGCGCGCCGCGCAGGAAGCGCCCGCGACCCCGGAGACGGTCGCCGAGGCGCTCGAGATGCGCGCTCGACGGCGGCAGCGTCGCACCGAGGATCCCGAGGAGCTCTTCGCGCTGCACTGCAGGATGTTCCGGCTGCCGGACCCGGAGCGGCAGTTCCGGTTCGCGCAGGAGCTCACGCGCCGGTCGCCCACGACGGGCAAGCTGACGCCGCGCCAGTGGCGATTCGATTTCGCGTGGCCGCAGTACCTCGTGGCCGTCGAGATAGAGGGCCTCGTCATGGTGCGCATCACGGATCCGGCTACGGTGCGCAAGCTCGGTACGCGCTACGTGGTGCTCGGCGGGCATGCGAGCCCGGCCGGCATTCGGCGCGACATGCAGAAGTACAACGCGGCCGCGCTTCTCGGCTGGTATGTTTTGCGCTTCGATCAGGATGACGTCGCTTCGAAGCGCGCGGTGGAAATGACGCTGCGAGTACTGGCGGCTCGCGGCTGGCACCCCCCCTACGCTCACACGGAGAGCAGTCCATGCGAACCCTGTTCCTGACGGTGATGTTTGCGATGTTTTCGCTCGCGGCATGTGCGAGCGCGACGGCTCAGCAGCTTACGTTCACTGCGGCCCTCACGAGCGGCGACGGCCGCGTGACACCTGTGCTCACATGGGACGCGCCGGGTGCGAGCGAATGTACGGCCTCGGGTGGCTGGAGTGGCACGAAGGCGGCGAGCGGCACCGAGACGCTCCCGGTGATCGTCACGAGCCAGACATACCGGCTCACGTGCGTATGGCGCGGCAGGACGCACGTCCATCTCACATGGACGCCGCCGACGGAGAACACGGACGGCTCGCCGCTGACCGATCTCGCCGGCTACCGGATCCTCTACGGCCGCGATCAGGAGACGCTCACCGAGGTGCGCGAACTCAACGATCCGACCGCACGTGAGTACACGGTCGACAGTCTGGAGCCCGGCCGCTGGTACTTCTCGGTCGAGTCGGTCAATTCCGCCGGCCGCCGTTCCGATCCGTCGAACGTCGTATGGGCCGACACCACGGCCGACGTCACTCGCGAGGAGTCGATCGCCATCACCGTCAATCCGGTGCCGGTCGCTATCACGGACCTGCGCGTTATCGAGTAGGGGGGGAAGTAGCAGACGTGAGTACGGAGCGCGTGATTGCGGCCGCTCGAGCGCTCGTGCGCGTGTTCTCGTGGCTGCGCGATCTGCATGCGCGGTGGTACGAGAATCAGCTCCGGTGGGATCGCCGCGTGGTGGAGGAGGACGCGCGCCGACTCGGCGGCACGGTGACGTGGCACGATCAGATCGGCGAGCCGCACAAGGCAGAAGGGCCAGCGCAGTGAAGATCCTGGCGCGCGTCAAGAGCATTCAGCTTCATGCCCAACGCCGTGGAGAGCCGCGGACAGCTTCGGTCGCGATCGTGCCGCTTCGTGCCGAGGACGTGGCGGACAGCCACCAGTACGCGAACTATGCGCTGTGGGGCAGGGCATGGCCGGTCGGCGAGCTCAGTTTCGCGTTCTGCGATCCGCGCATGCTGCAGGAGTTCGAGCCCGATAAGGAGGTAGAGATCACCGTCAGAGTCATCACGCGTGAAGACTAGGCGGGCATAGGTATGCCGTATCTATGCCTTTATCAGAACCCACCACCAGCAGCAGGAGCCAGAAATGAGCCGCCAGAGACGCGACGAGAAGCAGACCGGCGCGAGCGGGATGAGCCGCACGAGCAACAGGCCGCGCTACTACCGCAATACGACAATCACGGAGGACATCAAGGAATCGGTGCGTTCGGCCGCGCAACTGATGTCGCCGGATCCGCTCAAGTATCGAGACAAGCGCATCGACGATGCGGTCGACGCCGCTGTCAGCGGGCGCCGGCGCCGGTAGCGCGGTCATGAGACGGTGCGGCGTCGGTGTTCCCGATATGCCGCCCTTCCAGCCGCTCAATAGGCGATTCCGCGGCGCGCGTGATATAACGCCGCCGCGTCGCACGGGTGCGCCACTCGTGCGATGGTGGTCGACGATCTGCCGCTCTCCTCCGGGGCCTGCGATCGTGGCCGTGTTGAGTACCTGCCGGTGCCGTTCCCACTGGAGCCGCATCGGCTTACGAGGACGCGCGCTTCGAGCATGAGGCAAGGAGCGTGCGTGAATCCGGCACGGTGCTGCAACGGTTTGCCGAGCTCCCGCCCGCCGAGCGGGCGATCCGCTACTACACAGCAGTCAGCGCAGAGACCTGCCGCCGCAGCTTGCGGAAGTTCGTCCGCAGGGCCTGGCCGCTGATTGACCCCAAGCCCTTCATCCCGTCGTGGCACATCGACGCGATCTGCGATCACCTCGCCTACGTCGCGCTCGGGGACATCAAGAACCTGATGATCAACATCCCGCCGCGCATGACGAAATCGAGCATCGTGAGCGTGGCGTTCCCGGCTTGGGTGTGGTGCGACGAGCCGGAGATCCAATTCCTCTGCGCTTCCTATGCTGCGGACCTCGCGAGACTCGATGCGGCGAAGATGCGGCGCTTGGTCGAGTCGAAGTGGTACATGGACCGGTATCCGCATGTCGTGCTCCTCGCCGACGAGAACCGCGTCGACCGCTTCTCGAACACGATGGGCGGCTACCGGACGTCCATCTCGGTCGGCTCCAAGACCACGGGCCTCGGCGGCGACATCCTGATCCTGGACGATCCGCACAACGCGCAGGAAGTCGAGTCGGAGGCGAAGCGAAAGGGCACGATCGAATGGCATGACAACGCCTTCCGTTCGCGCGTGAACGATCCGAACAAGGCGCGGCGGGTGTACGTCGGCCAGCGCACGCACGACGGAGACGTATTCGGGCACGTGCTCGCGCTCGAGGAGAAGCGGTGGGTGCATCTGTGCCTGCCGATGGAGTACGACGGCTCACGGAAGTGCGTCACGTACATCAACCGCGGCGACGGTCCCGAGGGCGAGCCGATCTTCCGGGATCCTCGAGAGAAGCCGAACTCGCTTCTTTGCCCGGAGCGCATGGGGCCGGAGGCGGTCGCGCGCGAGAAGGAAGCCGTGTCCGCGCGCACCTGGGCCGCGCAGTATCAGCAGCAGCCGCAAGGCGCCGGCGGCCGCATCCTCAAGCGCAGTTGGTGGCGCCTGTGGGAGTGGCCCGACTGGCATCCCGAGTACCGCAAGAGCGAACGCCCGCTGCCTGATATCTTCTTCGTGCTGCAGGCCTACGACACCGCGTTCGAGAATGACGAGCAGGACAGCTATACGGTGCGTACGACGTGGGGGATGTTCCACCACGAGGAGCTGGCGCGAAAGCCAGGGCAGGGAGAGACGGCGCGCGTGGTCAGCAAGAGCCAGCCGCGGATATCGGCCATCCTCCTCGAGCGGCGCAAGTGGCGCCCGAGCTTCGGTGAGATGCTCGACGAGGCGATCGAGTCGGCCAAGACGTGGGAGCCCGATCGCATCCTCGTGGAGAAGAAGGCCTCGGGGCACTCGCTCATTCAGGAGATGCGCCGCAAGGGCCTGCCGGTCCGCGCGGTTAAGGTGCAGGGCGATCTCGTTTACCGCGCGCACATGGCGTCCCTGCCGCTCGAGAAGGGCGCCATCTGGTATGTGAACCGCAAGTGGGCAAAGGATCTGATCGAGACGTGCGCGAAGTTCCCCGACGTCGATTTCGACGACGAGGTGAGCTCGGTCGCGATTGCGCTGCAGTACATGCGCATGTACATGGACCTGCAGCTCGAGGACGAGGACGACAACAAGGAAGATCTCGACCTGTTCAGTCCGAAGCTCCAGCGCAAGAGCTTCTATGGCTGAGCAACCCGCCGGTCTTGTGCACGATGCCCAATTCGTGCCGCAGCTCTGCCCCGAGTTCGAGCGCATGCTTCCGGAGCACTTCGGCCCCCTGGGGAGCGAGACCACGAGATGGAGGAGATCCGACCGATCACCGTGAGCGGCGCGCTCGAGCTCGCCGACAGGCTTGCCGCTCTGCCGCGTGAGGGCGCTGACGTCGACGAGCCGGAGGGCGCCCGCTTCATTCGCATGAGCGATACGCTCGCCCGGCGCATCGAGCGCTTTCTGCGCGAGCTCGCGCCGCTCGATCCGGCGCAACGGTGAGTCGCGATGGACGGGTCTGTGGGGGCCGCGCAAGGCGAACCTGCCCGCAAGGGCGGCACGGTAGCCATGCAGCCGGGGCCGTCCGAAATTGTCTCCCGTCGCGGCCTGCAGGTAATATCGCGCGCGACACGCGGCCCCTCCCCACGGGAGCAGCCGCAATCACTGTCACCACCCCATGAGAGCAGGGGAGGAGTTCGCGTGTAGTGCCACCAGTTGAACTTGTCGAGCTGACTCCACAGCACCCGGTCCGCTACGTGGACGGGGACGTGGAGTTCGTGTCGCATCCGGACGGCACGGAGCTCGTCAACCTCTCTGGTCCCGGCGACAGCTTCCTCGCCGCGCTCGAGCTGGACTTCGAGGACGCCGGATTCGGCGCGAACCTCGCCCAGTACATGAGCGCGTCGCAGCGCTATGGGCTCGCGCAGCGCCTGTGCGAGTACGCGCGCACCGACCTCGAGAGCCGCAAGCATTGGGAGGATATGACCGAGACGGCTTTGCGGCTCCTGGGCATCGAGAAGATCGACGCATCGAACCTGCCGTTCCCGGGCGCCGCGGCCGTGCAGCATCCCGTGCTCGCCGAGGCCTGCGTCCAGTTCCAGGCGAACGCCATTCAGGAGTTCTTCCCGGCCACCGGCCCGGTCAAGGGCGAGCACGCCGGTGAGGCGACCGAGGAGTCCGAAGCTCGGGTGCGCAGGGCCGAGAGCTTCATGAACTTCTACCTGACGACCGAGGATCCGGGCTACTACGCGGACACCGATCAGATGCTGTTCTACCTGCCGATCGCAGGTTCGGTGTTCCGCAAGGGCTGGACCGACCCACGAAACGGCCTGCCGCGCTCCCGGTACGTCAAGGCCGAGGACTTCATCGTCCCGTACACCGCGCGCGACCTCGAGAACTGTTCGCGCTACGCGCATCGCTACACGATGACCGGATCCGAGATCCGGCGCGCGATGGCGCGCGGCGAGTTCATCGACGTCGATCTGCCGCGCCCGCCTCCCATCGAGAACGAGGAGAACAGCGGTCAGCGCCT
>Ga0207867_1002494_pt1 | contig 9868 bp, 8 predicted proteins | sample HigsolmetaAR206D_FD_184838 | JGI IMG/M metagenome (GOLD analysis project Ga0207867, IMG submission 184838) | Ionic liquid and high solid enriched microbial communities from the Joint BioEnergy Institute, USA - AR20-6-D (SPAdes) (version 2) ...
AGTCAGAGCTTTATTTACCCTTTAGCCTGATAAATAAAAAGCCAGTGCAAGCCTCTTGGGGGCGAAGGTACTTCGTTACCCTTATATTAAAATCCTTATCATCTCAAGAAAACCTGAACCTTCTTCAGCGCATAAACGCCTCTGTTCCGTGCCACATTATAAACAAGTTCGACGGGAGGGAAGCGGATGCCAACCGGACGGGATGAAGAAACGATAAAAATTGAAGGCGAAACCATCCATTTAACTAGTTTGTCCAAACCTTTATGGCCCAAACACCATATTACAAAAGCGGATTATCTCCAATACGTTGCCACGATCAGTGACGTACAATTGCCCTTTTTGCGTCGCCGCGCCCTCACCCTGCTCCGTTATCCGCATGGGGCAGGAAAAGAAAAATTTTTTCAAAAAAATTGTCCTGATTACGCACCAGCCTTTATTAAAACCGCAATCATCGGTGACATCCGCTACATTGTCGGCGACGGGCTCGCGACGTTAATGTGGCTGGCTAATCAATTGGCGTTTGAAATTCATACGCCGTTTCAAACGGTTGACAGTGACTTTCCCTCAGAAATTGTTTTGGATCTAGACCCGCCTTCACGTGATGCCTTTGAGCTGGCTATTGAAGCGGCGCTGATCATAAAAAACGTTTTGGATCGTTTGCAATTAATCTCCTTTGTGAAAACGTCTGGAAATAAAGGGTTGCAAATCTATATCCCGCTTCCTGACCAGACCTTTACCTTTGAAGATACCCGGCGGTTTACCCAGTTCATTGCGGATTATCTCACGGAAACGAACCCTAGGTTATTCACAACGGAGCGATTGAAGAAACATCGTCAAGGTCGGCTTTATGTTGATGCCGTGCAATTTGGGGAAGGAAAAACAATCATCGCCCCCTACTCTGTCCGAGGTAATGATGATGCGCTCGTCGCCTGTCCCCTTTATTGGGAGGAAGTGACCCCAGCATTGCGACCCGAACAATTCCCACTTCCATCCATAAAACAGCGCTTAGAGACCAAAGGTTGTCCATTCCAATCATTTTTCGAAGCTAAAAAGAAGCAACCTTTCCAAAAGGTTTTAGATGCCTTTAAAGCAAATCTTTCGAAAGGCGTGATGGTATGATCATTAATTTGATTTTAAAATTGGTACTTTCCCCCATCATTATTGTTTTATGTGATTTGTTTACGCCGAACTTGATCAATTACGGCACCGTTTCTCAAGCCTTGATCATCGGGCTGTTTGTCGGAATCGTCAACTTCGCGGTGGAATGGCTGATGCTAACCAGTGGAACCTTATGGGTAACGACGATTATGGATTTTATTCTGACGATGTGTGTTGTCTTTTTCGGTTCTAAGCTCTATGTCGATGCTTACATGACGACGGTCGGAGCCCTCCTCATCACAGGAGTTATCACCATCATGGAATACCTTCTCCATCATTGGCTCCTGCGCCATCGTTGGCAGACAAAACTTGTGGCAAAGTAAAGGTGGATGCTTTATCAAAACAAAAGTTGGAGGTTTCATTTGGGTAAAAATAGAGCATTAGTTGACCTAGACCTTCATGGTAGATGTTTGACGTTCTTACCAGAATAAAAAAGCAAACCCTATGCTGGGTTTGCCATTTTTTTAATGTAGTTTTCAAACTCTCGACTCGGAAGCGGCTTGCTATAGTAATAACCTTGCACAGCGTGGCAGCCGTACTCCTTCAACAAATTCAGTTGTTGTTTCGTCTCCACGCCTTCAGCCACGGTTCTGAGCGACAAGCCTTGACTCATCATGATAATCGCTTTGACAATGGCACCGTCCTGACTATCGGGACTTAAATTGTTAATAAACGAACGGTCGATTTTTAATATATCGATGGAAAAATCCTTTAAATAATTTAAAGCCGAATAGCCGGTACCAAAATCGTCAAGGGAGACACAAACACCGATTTGTTTTAATTCATGAACGAGCTCAATACTGTATTGTATATCCCTAAGGGTCGTGCTTTCGGTAATTTCCAAATGGATGTACTTCGGGTCAATGCCTTCGCTGTCAATAATCTTTTTAACTTGATTAACAAAATTTTTCTTTAAAAATTGCCTCACGGAAACATTGACGGAGACCGGAAAAGGCGAAAAACCTTTCCGCTGCCATGCTTTAATTTGTTGGCACGCCTTGCGCAATACCCAAAAGCCGATGTCTTCAATGAGTCCGATTTCTTCGGCAAGCGGTATAAATTGAGCGGGTGAGACGATCCCCATTTTTGGATGGTTCCAACGAATGAGAGCTTCACAACCGATGATGGACTCCGTCTTTAAACAAATCTGCGGTTGGTAATACAGTTCAAATTCGTTCTTACCTAATGCCTTGCGTAAGTATGCTTCAAATTCGATGCGGTTATAAAATGATGCGTTCATTTCTTGTTGATAGTATACAACGGAATTATCCCCGCCTAGTTTTGCTACATATAGCGCGATGTCGGCGTTTTTCATGAGTGTTTCGTCATTCGTTCCGTTGTTCGGAAAAAGACTGACCCCCATACTAACAGAAAGAAAATATTCTTTTTCTTTATAAATGATCGGTTCACGGAACGCTTCTCGAATCCGGTCAATCAGTGCATTGATGGTGCGTTTTGATTTGATCTGCGGTATAAGAATAGAAAATTTATCGCCTTCAAAGCGATACAGCATTTGTTTTCCATATAACTGACCTTGAATGCGCTGGACGACGCGTTTTAAGATGTGATCGCCAACGTAATGCCCTTCCGTATCATTAATATTTTTAAATCGATCGATATCTAAAAAAATAACGGCCAATCGTTCCCCATGCTTTTGAGCATGTTCTGTTAAATTTTTTAACGATTTTTCAAACAGATGCCGATTACCGAGCCCGGTTAAGGGATCATAATAGGCGAGCCGTTCGATCGTCGTCTTTGCTTCTTTCTGGGCAGCTTGATTGACGCCGATGCTTTGTATGCCAATGACCTCACCGTCCACAACGATCGGAATATTCGTGATCTGATAGGGGATGTAACGGCCGTTACAGTCACGGATCTCGATAAAAAATGTCCGCGTTTCCCCATTTAATGCCCAGAGAAAATGGCGTCTAGCACTCATCCGGTCAGTATTTTTCACGAAATGTATACCGGGTTTACCGATCACATCGCTTTCAGAATAGCCGAGCTGGGAAGAAACAGCGGGATTACACGTGCTAATCCGGCCGCCTTTATCCATAATGTAGATGAGGTTTGGGCTTTCACGAAATAAGGCCTGGTAGGAGGCATTGACATATTTAAATGGCGCAATGCGTTCCTTTTCATTCTCATATTGGGAAATCACAATCCAAAGGTCTTTCGGATTCCATTTTTGGCCAAGGAACCCTTGATCGACGATGACTTCCGAAAGCAGTGCTCCCGGCAATGTCGTTTTTATCAACTTTTTTAAATCTGTCAGGTTTGCTTTTGCTTTTTCTCCAGCAATGAGTTGTACAATTAGGAGCTCGGTCCCCTCCAATTGATGGGTTTCTAAAAATCGTTTGAAGGTGAGATCATCTATATAGTGATGCTGGAATATTGGCATCGATTTATCCTCCAAAGCTCTAGGTGATGATGGCCGCTAAAAAAGCTTTTTTTACATATTACTATAGTATATATCGACATTTATCCCAAAAAGTTGACAGCTGTAGTAAAATTTTTTGCAAAGGAAAAGACCGCCCGATGGCAGTCTCATTTAACCCGTGATCATCCGAGTACAAAATACCCTATGTAGAAGACGATGACAATCGCGATCAAAAGGATGGTCCAAAGGACTCCTGTTCCTTTATTCTTGTTGCCTCTTGTTAAAATCAACTCCATCATCACAATTAACAACAAGCCGAATAACCCTTTAACGGTCGCCCAAACATATTGATGACCTATGTAATAAAACGACACTAAGCGAATCCCCGTGATGATCACCAAAATAAAATCAAGCCTTAAAATCATCTGCAATACTTTTTGAACCGTCGACTGACCCGCTCTTTGAAAAAAATAGCTAGCAATAAAAAGGATGAACGCTAAGGTCCAAAAGCCAACGTGTGCGTGCAACCACATACACTTTCCTCCCTTATCGACAAAATGTCTTCTATTGTATCATAGGAAAAGAAACACCACGTGTAAAGCATGAAAGCGGAACCATAGTACTTTTTAAGAATTTGATATATTATAAAATAGAAGGCATTTTGCAAAGGGGTGTTCAAATGAATCAGTCGGAAAAGATTATTCAGCAAACGGAAAAATACGGTGCCAGAAACTATCACCCGCTTCCCGTTGTCGTATCCTATGCGGAAGGCGTTTGGGTGGAAGATCCTGAAGGAAACCGTTATATGGATATGCTTTCGGCGTATTCGGCCGTTAACCAAGGCCATCGCCATCCGAAGATTATCGAAGCCTTGAAAAAACAAGCCGACCGAGTCACGCTGACATCGCGGGCGTTTCATAATGATCAACTTGGCCCTTGGTATGAAAAAGTGGCTCATTTAACGAAAAAAGATCTCGTTTTACCGATGAATACCGGCGCTGAAGCCGTGGAAACCGCGATTAAAGCCGCACGGCGCTGGGGTTATGATGTCAAAGGCATTCCGAACGACCAAGCCGAAATCATTGCCTGTGTCGGTAATTTTCATGGTCGAACAATGACAGCGGTTACCCTTTCATCGGATCCCGAATATAAACGCGGGTTTGGACCGATGCTCCCAGGCATTAAGCTCGTTCCATACGGCGACATCGATGCTTTGAAGGCAGCCATTACCCCCAACACAGCGGCTTTTCTCGTCGAGCCAATCCAAGGCGAAGGCGGCATTATTATTCCAAGAGAAGGTTACCTGCGTGAAGCGTATGAGCTTTGCCAAAAAGAAAACGTGCTCTTTATGGCCGATGAAATTCAAACCGGCCTCGGACGTACGGGAAAACTTTTTGCTTGTGACTGGGAAGATGTGACCCCGGATGTCTATATTTTAGGGAAAGCGCTTGGCGGCGGCGTGATGCCGATTTCCTGCGTAGCGGCCAACAAAGACATTCTTGGCGTTTTTGAACCCGGATCCCACGGCTCCACCTTTGGCGGGAACCCCCTCGCTTGCGCTGTGTCCATCGCTGCGCTTGAGGTCATCGAGGAAGAAAAATTAGCGGACCGCTCATTAGAACTCGGTCAATATTTCCTTGAAAAACTAAGAGAAATCAAAAATCCAGCCATTAAAGAAATCCGCGGAAAAGGACTTTTCATCGGCGTTGAATTGCATGAACCAGCACGTCCATACTGCGAAGCGCTCAAGGAAAAAGGCTTATTATGTAAAGAAACGCATGAAAACGTCATCCGCTTCGCTCCGCCGCTGATTATTAAAAAAGAAGATTTGGATTGGGCCATCGCGCAAATCCAAGACGTCCTTAGCACCCCTGTGGCTAAATAACAAGAAAAACGGCGAACGGCCCATCTTAATGGATGGGAGAGAAAAAATGTCTACAGTAACCATACGTTGGATGCAAAAAGAAGATGCTAGAGATCTTGTAGAACTGGATAATTTAATATGGAATGAGACAAATGCGCCGGATCCGATCCATTGGGATTCCGTTGAGGAATATGTGGATAATCGGAAAGGCCGGAATCAATTGGTGGCTGTCATGGACGGAAAAGTCGTCGGTTACATTGAGTTTTATCAGCCCACACCATTAAAGGCTAACCGCCATGTTTTTGAATTTAACATCGGCGTCCACCCTGACGCACAAGGGCACGGCGTCGGCCGTCGGCTGATCGAAGCGGCAAGCCGGGAAGTGCTTGCACTTGGCGGCAAAAAATTAGCTTTAAGGGTGATGGCCACAAATACGTCAGCCATCAAATTTTATCGATCCCTCGGCTTTGTCGAACAAGGCCGGCTTGTGAAAGAATTCATCATCGAAGGTCATGAAATCGACGACATTCTCATGTATAAATGGTTGTCATCGAATCATTGAAAAAGAAATTTCGCAAAAAATATAAGTTCTTGCCAGTATAAAAAAGAGATTTCCATCGGTTCATTCTCCGAAGGAAATCTCTTACCTTTTTATTGTGATGTCTCGTTTTTACATCCATCCGTCAGAAGATCGGCAGTATAACCGGTCCTTTATTTCTGTTCGGATTCTTCTAAAGCTTCTTTAAAGTAATCTTCACCTTTGAGCTTCGATTCCGGCAGGAAGAAAGTGCCGATAAAAGTTAGAATGGCAAAAACGAAGCCGAGAACAAATAATTGATGAATGCCAGAGGTTAAAGATACCTTAATGGCATGCAAAAATTCGTGATAAAGCTGCATTCCCGCTTCACCGAATTTCTTAAATCCAGCCGCCAACGCATCTTGTGCTTCCTTAGTTAAGAACGCTTGCGGATTGACGTCTTTTAATTTTGACCCCATCATTTGTTTGAGCTCAGCCGGCAGAGACTCCTGAATTTTTTCTTGGAATCCGTGATTGAGCATCGAGCCAAAGATCGGCGAGGCGATAACGCCGCCAAGGGAGCCGACAAATTGTTGGGTCGCATTGACCGTTCCCATAATTTTATATGGGAAAGCATTTTGCACGGCGACATTGAGTAATGGCATGAGGGAGCCGATTCCCAAACCTAGAATCACCATGTTTAAAATGACCGTTGGGTACTTCGTATGGACATCCATTTGCATAAATAGATACAGACCGACCATCATGAAAATCGCCGAGATATGCGATAATCTTTTATATTTCCCCGTCTTCGTCATGATTTGTCCAACGATGATCGAACCGACAATAAAGCTGATCATCATCGGTGACATGACCATGCCGCTGCTTGCCGCATTAAGGCCGACAACCCCTTGGATAAACAACGGTAAAAACATAATGGCACCAAACATCGCCATGCTGACGAAAGTGCCTAAAATCAGCGAAGTCGTAAAAATACGGTTTTTAAAGAGTGACGGTTCAATAATCGGCGACTTCGCTCGTTTTTCGTAAAAGAAAAAGAAGATCAGAAAAAGGATCCCGAAACCAAACAATGATAACTCCTGAACACTCGACCAAGCGTATTTGTCGCCTGCCCATGTAAAGCCGAGCAATATCGGAATTAACCCGATGACAAGCAGAATGGAACCGACCAAGTCCAGTTTCGCTTCGTGATTTGTGCGAACTTTCGGCAAGAACAGGTACACACCGATGATCGCGAGCACCGCAAACGGCAAGTTCACAAAGAATACCCAGCGCCAGCCAAGCGAGGAATCGGTAATCCACCCACCGATGGCTGGGCCTAAAATACTCGAGAGCCCAAAGACCGCGCCAATGACACCCATCCAGCGGCCGCGCTCTTTTGGTGTAAAAATATCACCAATCGTCGCCCGCGGCATGCTCATCATGGCTCCGGCCCCAACGCCTTGAACGGCCCGAGCAATAATCAACATCATCATGCTATTGGCAAACCCTGAGATAATGGCACCGAGCGAAAACATAATGAGTCCAAATAAATAAAAAGGGCGCCGCCCATACACGTCCGAAAGTTTTCCGTAAATGGGAATCGTAATGGCGGACGTCATCATATAAGCGCTAAAGATCCAAGCATATAAACTAAATCCATGCAAATCGCCAATAATGGTTGGAATCGCTGTTGATACGGACGTTTGGTTCATGGATGAGAAAAACATCGTCACCATGACCGTTGCCAAAGCCCACCATTTCTTTTTACCAGTTATCTGGTTTGTCGTTTGTAGCGCTCTCCCCTTACCTTCATCCATATAAAATCTCTCCTTTAAAGCTTCATCGAGCAGTATTTTCAATAAGAGTGCGTAAATATGTCCACCAACCGCATCAGTCTAGGATGTCCTTCATGTGATGGTCGCAATTGACTGACCGGTCATAACAAACTATAATATAAACGAATTCCATACGCTTTGCAATATAAAAATATAAAATATGATGACTTGACGATTATCGATGGGATGCTAACCGGTCAGTCAGTCAAGGTATAAAGGTGATGAAGATGAGCGATAAACGAACAACCATCATCCATGCAGCCATGCATTTATTTTCCGAAAAAGGTGTTCATGCCACTTCCATGCAGGAAATTGCTGATGAAAGCAATGTCTCTAAAGGAACGATTTATACTTATTTTTCATCTAAAGACGACCTTTTATTTTCCATCTTTAAATATTTTCACGAACGAATGAAGTCACTCATGATCCTTCCTCCCATTGATTTACCGCCCAAAGAAAAGTTTATTAAACAAATCGATATGTTTATCCAAGAACGAAAAAATTATAAGGGCTTTTTTAAAATGATTCACCGCGAACAATTGTTGACGGTGAGAAAAGATTTGCATCAATTGATTGTCAACATTCAATTCGACATGTTTCAATGGTTGCGCACCATTTTACTCGATATTTATGGGGATAAAGTAAACCGCTATCTTCCGGATGGTGTGTTCATGTTGGAATCCTTAATCAGCGGCTATTTAAAGATTCTCATGTTAGATGAATCGCTCATCAATGTTGACCGATTGGCGCAAACCATCGTGCATCGCGTCGACCTCATCCTTAAAGATATGATGCAGCACAATGCCGAACCCCTTATACCAGCTGATGCATTTGATAGGGCTCATGCGAAATATGTGAACCCAGCAACTTGCGGCTCTGATTTTCAGACTATACTGGCAAAAATGCGTGAACGCATTGCAGAGCTTGATTTACCCGATGAGACAAAACGCGAACTTCAGGATTCCATCGAATTTATTCGCAACGAGGCGATGAAGGAAGAACGGCAAAATTTCCTTATAAAGGGCGTGCTCAATAATTTCGATAGGATTAGTCCCTTGGCAGAACTTAGCGAAAAGCTGAGGCAGTTGCTAAAAATATAAAAGCGGCCAATGCGGCCGCTTTTTTTATGAATCGCGTATACCCTTTAACTATTAAACGTTGTTTCTTCTGCGTTAAATGCTGTGGTGGTTTTTTGACTTTTAGATGCTGAGCGAAATATATTTGGTTTCTAAGTATTCTTCGATGCCTTCCGTCCCGCCTTCACGGCCAAGACCGCTTTGTTTCATCCCACCGAACGGAGCTTGAGCGCAAGACGGCACGCCATCATTCCATCCGATTATACCGTATTCAAGCGCCTCGGAAATTTTGATGCCGCGGGAGACGTTTTGCGTAAAGAAGTATGCCGCTAAACCAAAAGGCGTGTCGTTTGCCAAGCGAATCGCTTCCTCATCGCTTTCAAATTTTTGAATCGGTAAGATCGGCCCGAAAGTTTCAATATGCATCATGTCCATCGATTCATTCATATCCACAAGTAATGTCGGTTCGAAAAAGTACGTATCCTTTTCCAGATCTGCCCGACCGCTTCCGCCGACTAAGCACTTTGCGCCTTTTTCCAAGGCATCTTTCACTTGGCTTTCCACTTTTTGATAGCCATCTTTATCAATCAGCGGACCGATATCAACGCCTTCTTCCATCCCGTTGCCCCATTTTAGCTTCTTCACTTCACCCGATAGCTTTTCGATAAAAGCCTCATAAACGCCCGACTGAACATAGACGCGGTTTGCGCAAATACACGTTTGACCGCTGTTGCGGAATTTGCTTGCCATAATCATTTCGACGGCTTGGTCAAGGTCGGCATCATCACACACAATGACGGGGGCATGTCCACCGAGCTCAAGCGATAATCTCATAATGTTTTCTGAAGCCTTCTTCATGAGAAGACGACCGACTTCCGTTGAACCGGTGAACGTAATTTTCCGCACGCGCATATCCGAGAAAATTTTATTGGAGAATGACTCAGGGTCCGCACATACCACATTGAAAACCCCTTGTGGGATTCCTGCCCGTTCTGCCAATTCGGCCAGTTTTAAAGCGGTCAGCGGTGTTTGTTC
>Ga0207867_1002495_pt1 | contig 9863 bp, 7 predicted proteins | sample HigsolmetaAR206D_FD_184838 | JGI IMG/M metagenome (GOLD analysis project Ga0207867, IMG submission 184838) | Ionic liquid and high solid enriched microbial communities from the Joint BioEnergy Institute, USA - AR20-6-D (SPAdes) (version 2) ...
CGTCGTCCTTCTACGGAAATTCAGGGTGCAACGCGCCGCCGCCGTCTTACTGGTGGTGGCATTTGCGTTCACCTTGATCGGCTGTCTTGGCATGATCATGGGGAATCAGCTTGCGGACCTTGCCCAGCGCCTGCCGGCTTACGAGGCAACCCTGCGGGCACGAATTCAGAGCCTGCAGGCCAGCTCAAACGCTCCCCCGGGCATCATTGAACGGACCGCCGAAACCCTTGAAAACCTGAACAAAGAACTCGAGAAGCGTCCCGAGGGTACTGCCAGTGAACCAACGACAAGCACTGGCCAAAAGCCTATTCCTGTGGAGATCCACCAGCCGCCGCCACGTGCTCTCGAGTACTACCAAAGCGTAGTCGCCCCATTGATTGATCCTCTGGCTCAGGCGGGCCTTGTTCTCATCCTGGTAATTTTCATCCTCCTCCAGAGAGAAGATCTCAGGGACCGTGTCATTCGGCTCGTCAGCGGTGAGGACTTCGAGCGAACCACTGCTGCCATCAACGATGCCGCCCGGCGCCTCAGCCGCCTGTTCTTGACGCTGACCGCCATGAATATCGTTTACGGTGCTGTCATGGCGGGCGCTCTCTGGCTCATAGGCGTCCCAAACCCCATCCTTTGGGGAATTCTCGCTGGGTTGATGCGCTACGTGCCTTACGTTGGCACGATCATCGCGATCGTATTCCCCGTGTTGTTGGCCGCCGCAGTGGACCCCGGCTGGTCCATGATTGCCGCAACGCTCGCCGTTTTTTTGGTCGGCGAGCTAACGATGGGCCAGGTAATGGAGCCGTGGCTTCTGGGGAACTCGACGGGTTTGTCACCACTCGCAGTGGTGGCGTCAGCGGTATTCTGGACCTGGCTGTGGGGGCCAGTGGGGCTGCTGCTCGCCGTGCCGCTCACGGTCTGCCTTATTGTGCTCGGCCGACATGTCCCGCAGCTCAATTTCCTTTACGTGTTACTTGGCGACCAGCCCGCATTGACGCCCGCCCAGCGCTTCTATCAGAGGTTGCTGGCCGGCGATCTCGACGAAATTACGTACGACGCGGAGCGCTTCATCAAGGATCAGCCGATCCTCTGCTACTTCGACGAAATCGTGCTCCCCGGCCTCGTTATGGCGCAGATCGACGTTCGGAAAGACCGTCTCGGGTCCGATCGCGTGGAAACAATGGGCCGGCTCATCGAAGAATTGGTCGACGAGCTGGGCGACATCGAAATGGAGTTTGCGTCGGAAGAGGCTGCCAAAGAATCGTCTTCCCACCTCCGTCTTCTGACGGCTGAGGAGTTGAAGCAGGATTGGCAAGTCGCGGCCCCCGTGCTGGCGGTTGGAGTGCGGAACGCACTCGATCGCGCAGCGGCATCAATATTGGCGCACCTTCTCATTGAGCATGGTGTCGGCACGCGGGTCATCGGCCCAGACGAGGTCGGTCCCGCGCGCATCGCCGATCTCGACGTGCGGCACGCTCGCCTCGCTATTCTTTCTCAGCTCGAGGCTTCCCACGCTCCTGCACACACCAGATTGATCACGCGCCGGCTCCGGCGGCGAAACCCTGAGCTGCGTTTCGTGATCGGGGCGTGGAATGAAAGCCCTGCAGACGACGCGCCGTCGCCCGAAGAAACGTTGTCGGTGAAGGGCAACCTCACAGTGACCACATTCCGGCAGGCCCTGGAGGTCATCGTGCATGAAGCTCAAGCAGCCCCGCAGACCCTACACCCGGAGCTGCTTGATGCCCACAGCGATTGCGACGCTTCGCTGACCGTAGACAGTGTTGAAGAAGTTCAGTCGCGATCCGCGTAGGGATTGTCACCCTTCCGCAAAATGAAGCGAATGGGAGTGCCGGGCATGTTGAATGTCTCCCGGATCCCTTTCGTCAGATAACGAATGTAGTCCTTCGGCAACCCCTTCGGTTGCGAAGTGAAAGCAACGAATGTCGGCGGGCGGGTCGACACCTGCACGATATAGCGGATTTTGATGCGCCTCCCTTTGGACGCCGGAGGTGCGTGTCTTTCGATGGCTGCGCGGAGCCAGCGATTTAGCTCCGATGTTGGAACACGACGATTCCAAGCTTCGTAGCTTTGCAGAACGGCGTCCAGGAGTGCGTCGAGCCCCCGCTCGGCGAGTGCGGAAATTGGAACAAGCGGAACTCCCGGCACCTGGGCCAGTCTGTCGGCCGCCATCTCACGCAACTCGCGAAGCACCGCCTGCTTGTTTTCAACGAGATCCCACTTGTTGAGCGCGATGACCAGAGCACGCCCCTCCTCGGCCACCAGATCTCCTATAGTGAGATCCTGATGCTCAAAAGGCCGCTCCGCATCGATCATCAGGATCACAACTTCCGCGAAACGGATGGAACGGAGCGTGTCCGCTGCCGCCAACTTCTCGGCCGTCTCCGTAATCTTGGCCTTACGGCGGAGCCCGGCCGTGTCGATCAGAGTCATCTTCTGATCGCGCCAGTTGAAGTCGATCTCGATCGCGTCCCGCGTCAGCCCAGGCTCGGGCCCGGTCAGCATCCGCTCTTCACCCAGCAGGGCATTGACAAGCGTGGACTTGCCCGTGTTCGGCCGCCCGACGATTGCAACCCGGATGGGGCGCGCAACGGCCGTTTCCTGTTGATCCTCGGTTTCCTCACGCGATCGCCGCTCCGATGCCTCGATTCCGAGGGCTTCCATCATCTCGGAGATCAGCTCACCGACGCCTTCGCCATGCTCGGCGGAAATGGCAACGGGCTCGCCAAGACCAAGCTCGAAGGCTTCGTAGACGCCCTCCATGCCTTTGCGGCCCTCGCACTTATTGGCCACCAGAATGGCCGGGCGGGCAGCCGAGCGGACCAGTCTGGCAAAGGCCGAATCGGCAGGCGTCACTCCATCCCGGGCATCGATCACGAAAAGCACGAGGTCAGCGCTTTGCAGGGCCCGCTCGGTCTGTCGGGTCATGCGGGCCGCTATCGTGCCCGGCGGCGCTTCTTCCAGCCCCGCCGTATCGACAAGGCGCGCCTCTAAATCGCCCAGGCGTATGGTGCCTTCGTGCCTGTCGCGCGTGAGGCCCGGCATGTCGGAGACCAGAGCAAGCCGGCGACCGAGCAGGCGATTGAAGAGAGTCGATTTGCCAACATTCGGCCGACCAACGATGGCAATGGTTGGAGGGGGCGTCGTCATTTCGAGGCGCCGTAAATCTGGATTGAAGGACTCGTCTGCAGCCGCTGTCGCGGGGCTCGTCAGTTAAACGCGATCAGACGCGCTTTGTCCGTTAGCACATACATACGCCCGTCGGCCACCACAGGCGCGATATAGACCGGGTCATCCAATCCCAACTGGCTGATGACACGGCCTGTGACGGGATCGACGCCAACCAGCTGCCCATGGTTGGAGGCCAGCCAGAGATGATTGCCGGCGAGGGTCGGCCCCGACCAGGTGCTCGTCCCCGGCAACTTGACGGACCAGATGATCTTTCCGTCGCGCCGCGTGACGGCAAGCAACTGGCCGGTGGTGTCCACGACGAACACCGTATCGCCGGCGATGACCGGCGCTTGCGTGCTCGCGACGTTGAGGGACCACAGGCGCTCGCCCGACTTGAGATCAGTTGCGATCAGCCTGCCACCATGCCCGACAGCGTAGACCACGCCCCCCGCAATGGCCGGCCGTGCCGCATCGCTTAGCGACGCCATCGGCGAGAGAGCGCCGGTCCGGGCCAGGCTTTCGGTCCACAGCAGTGACCCGTCATCCGCTTTGAAGGCAGACAGCTCACCAGACGTATACGGGACGACGACAACCCCACTGTCCACCGCGGGGCTCGGGTTCGAGATGATGCTGGTCCTTTCAGGAATGCCTCTTTGGGTCCAAAGCTCGCTCCCGTCGAAGCCAGCCAAGGCGAACACGTGCGCGTCGGTCGTGACGACAAAGACTTTGTCATTCACGGCGGTCGGGGCCGCGCGAACGGGAACGCCGATATTCTTGGTCCAAAGCTGCTTGCCAGTCCCAGGATCGAGCGCAACGACCGTGCCGAAGCCGGTGGCGACGTAAAGGCGTCCGGAATCGATTGCCAGCCCGCCGCCATATCCGCCGTCTCCGCGCTCACTCTCGGGCACGAGCGAAACCCGCCAAATAGCGGAGCCGCCCGAGGCGGAGAAGGCCGTGACACGGGCTTCCGCATCCAAAGTGAACACGCGCCCCCCATAGACGATGGGGCTGGCCGTCAGCTTGCCCTTGGAGCTGGAGCCGGTACCGGCGTTAGCCGACCAGGCGCGTTTCAGACTGCCCGAAAGCGCGAGGTGGCCGGGAGAATTGCTTGGCTCGCCACCTGGCTGGGTCCAGTTTTCGTTGTGCCGAGGCGGTGGGAGAACGATGGGCTTGTCAGCCTCAGCGAGGTGCGCACCAACGTTGTCCCGGCTCTGCAGGACGGGGATACGCTTGCCCGGCAAAGGCTGCTGCTTTTCAGCAAAAGGGTTGAGCTCGCTGATCTTGGGCAGGCTCGGCAGACTGCTGCTTCCGCAGCCGCCCAGGCCAAATGCGGTAACAAGGGTGGGCAACAGAAGCCGGCGCAGAAGCTGCGTTCGCTTATCGACCTCGCCCATCCACCTTCCCCACTATTGCACTTTCGGCGTCTCGGCCGAAGGTGCCCCCCCTGCCTGCCCCGATTGAGCGGCCTGTTGAGCCTCTGCCGATGTAATGAGGCCCATGATTATGCCCGCACGCTCACGAATGGAGGGGGGCGTCTGCTGATCCGCCGCGAGTTCGAGGAAGATCTGCTTCGCTTCCTCCAGGCGCCCGGCGCGATACGCCGACAGGCCCAGCAGTTCGCGCGCGCTATGCCTCCAGGCGTTGTTGTCGCCCGTCAAAGGGGTGAGCCGATTCTGGATTTCGGTAAAGTCCGCTGTATCAACTTTCAACGACGCAATTTGCAATTCGGCGTACTGGCGTAGCAGCAGATCGGCGCCCGAGTTGCCAGCAATGGCCTCGTAAATGGTCAGCGCCTCGTCCTTCTTGCCGGCGGAAGCGGCTTCGCCAGCCAGTTGCAGACGGGCCAAAGTAGCGTAGCCAGCCGGTCCATCCCTGACGATGGCCTCCAGAGCCTGACGCGATTCTTCTGTCTTACCTTGCTGTGCGAGCTGAATGGCCGCCTGATAACGCGCGCCTGCCTCCTGCGCGGCCGCCAGCGTGCGCGCCTGCCACCACTGATAACCGCCAACTCCGAGCACGATGGCAGCAGCCAAGCCAACCACGTAGATGCCGTAGCGATCCCAAAGCTTCGCCAGCTGCTCGCGGCGAACCTCGCTCTCGAGCTCGCGCAGAAGTGGATCGCGGTCTTCAGCCATACTGGATCGGCCCTCCTCGTGCCTTCGTTTTGGGCGCCCTGTGCGGTCAGGCGCGCAACACTTAGCGCACAGCGCCTGCCCCGCCAACGCGACGGAGTGCCGGAAATCCCCAGGCGGTGACTGCCAGCGCCTCTACGTGCGACCCGTTTCCGGCAGTTTTGCGGCTTGGCCCCCAATCAGTACCAGCCAGGCAGCAAGGGAACGCCGATCAAACGCGCGTGGCCCACTGTCAGCATAAAGCCATAAAGCGCAAGCCCCAGCACCACCACCAGAGCGTCGTTCCACCAGCTAGTGGCCGCAGCCACCGGCGCAGGTGGCTGCACCGCTTCGCGGCGCTTGACGGAGATCCGATCGTAGACGGCATAGGCCAGGAAGCTGCCGAACAACAGGATCGAGGCGAGATCCCCGTTGGCGAACAGGTGGCCGGCTGCCCAGAACTTGATCGCCGCCAGCATGGGGTGCTTCGTGGCCGTACGAATTCGGCTGGGCACGTAGGCAGCCACGAGCAGCACCATCGCCGGCAGCATGAAGAGAAAGGTCAGATGGCGGGCCCAGATAGGCGGCGTCCAGATCTCGGGATTCTTGCCCACCATCACCTGCATTTTGCCGTAGCCGACGATGATCAGCACCAGGCCGACAAGAGAGAGGGCGGAAAAGATGACCTTGTAACCGACAAGGCCAAATCGCTCGACAAGGCCGCGCCTCAAATCGACCTGCGTCGGAGCGAGATGAACGAGAAAGAAAATCAGCAGTCCAAGGACGAGTGGAAGCATCCCTTACCCCCAGCAGCCGCTATTTGCGGCCTGATTAACCCAGGGTGAAACTTTGTCCACCGGCTGGCGACGTCTGCCACAACTCCGACGAACCTTTATTCGATTGTGCCTGTCGGTGCGAGCGTGTTAGTTGACGCTGGGGACCGGGGTCGTGTTTGGGGGTTCCCGATGAGTAATGCGAAGGTTCGCCCGCGTGGCAGCCGTGGGAATCGGTGCGGACATGCGCTCCGACGTGCGCACTCTGCGTGGATCCCCCTAGCATCGAGACCTTGAAGTGGGGGTGGCGATGGAGAGCAGTCGCGAGAGCGTGCCCAAGAAGCTCAATGGGCATGGCAATGGCCTGAAGGGCTCGACTAGCGAGTCGTCCGAGGTCGGCACGTCTCAGGAAGAACTTTCTAGCCTTGTCGAGGAGCTGGCGCGGGCCATGAACATGGCGCGCGAGAATCTCGATCGGCCGCAGTCCAAAGCCACCGCTGCCAACGTCAACACGAACCCGCTGCCGGCGATGCCTCCTCGCGGCATTTTCGACGATGAGGATGACGATGCGGCAATGCCGATTCCGTCGACCTGGCGCACACCACCGGAGCCGCCGAAAACCGGCGCATTTCGCGACCAGGCCCGTGCTGCGGCCATGGGCTTTATGACGGGTTTGGCCGTTGTTGTTCCGGTCGTCCTCTACCTCACCGGTCGTCTCGACAATCTGCCGCTCGACGCCTTGTTCGGAAGTGATCCGGGGACGGAAAGTGCCGTTCACTCGGCTGCCGCTTCCTCGCCGGCAGCCGTGCCACTAGAGGTCCAACAGCGGGCAGTGCCAACCACGATTATTCGGCCTACGGAAGCCGCGGTGATCCCAGCGGCTGCTGTCGCCCCTGAACCCAGCGCGAATGAGGAAACCCCAGCTGAACCGCCGAAGCCTTCGTGGAGCGATACGATTGCTGAGGGAAAAGCGCGGATCTCCGCTGGCGCTATTCTTGAAGGCCGTGAAATCCTGTTGCCGGCTGCCGAAGCTAATGAGCCTGAGGCTCTCATGGCTCTGGCAGAGACTTACGATCCCAACATGCTCGCAGCCTGGGGCGTGCTCGACGTGACTGCCGATGTGGACAAGGCCCGGGAGCTCTACCAACGCGCTGCCCAGGCTGGGATCGAAACTGCCCGCATCAGGCTGAACGGACTGAACTAGAGGCTCGACCTCGGCCAGTTAAGCTTACGCCCGATCGGCGAACCGGATTTGCTGTCAACGCGCCTTCGTTGAAGTTAGAAATACGTGCGTGGGCACCAAAGGAGGCGCAAAGCTCGTGTACAAACACATTCTTGTTGCGACCGATGGCTCTGAGCTTTCCGAACGAGCCATCGAGCAGGCGATCGGACTGGCGCGTGCCCTGAATGCGCGGGTTACGGCACTGCACGTGATCCGCCCCTGGCGCACGGTGGCGCCCGGCGAGATCATGGTGGCCTTCCCGGAGTCGGAATATCTGAAGGGCGCCGAGACGGCGGCGGCGCGGTATGTCGGCTATGCTGAGGAGCTTGCCGATGAACAAGGGGTGTCTTGCGACACGACCTGGCTGGAGCACGGTCACCCATGGCAAGCCATCCTGTCGACGGCCGAGGCCCGAGGGTGCGATCTGATCGTCATGGCCTCCCATGGGCGGAAGGGCTTGGCTGCGCTGTTCCTGGGCAGCGAAACCCAGAAGGTGCTGGCCCACAGCAAAATCCCCGTTCTCGTTTGCCGATAAGGGCATGCTGGCCACACGAAACGAGCCGTTTACTTAAGAGCCAGCTTTCCTTTGCAATATTTGCGCGCACCAGCGCTACGGGCTGTTGACATCGGCACCGGCGCACTTCATCTACCCGGCAGACCGGCGAGATTCTGCCGGGCGTTAGCCAATCATCGGATTAGAGATGGACGTTCCCAGTAGTCGTCCCTTCGGGGACCTCAACCGGAAAACAACTGGACAGCCCGCAGCGGTTGTCGTTCGCCGCGCAGTACGGCGGCTCGTGTCGGCTCTGAAGGGCTGCTAAGCCCTCGTGGTCCGCCACTGGCTTGCCCGTACGAGGGGCGGCCAGAGGAGGCGGACATGAACCAGGAAGTCATCCAGGACCGCGATCTTCTCGCCGCGACCGAAGGCGGCTTGGCCGATCTTGCGCCTGTCATCAGCGAGCTTCTGCACGCCGGCGACAAGAAGGCCATTCTCGCTCATCTCGAGGACCAGCACCCAGCGGATATTGCCAGCCTCGTCGAGGCTTTGCCCACGACAGACGCGAGCACGCTACTGAACGTGTTGCCCATCAGCGAACGGGCTGATGTTTTCGGGTATCTTGGCCCGGAGAGTCAGATCGAGATCGCCAGGACGCTCGGCCGGCGCGAGTTGGCGAAGATTGTCGCCGAGATGTCCGCCGACGAAAGGGCGGACCTCCTGAACCGCCTGCCCGAGGAGCAGCAGCAGACGCTTCTTCCTGCGCTGGCCCAGGCTGAACGCGAAGACATTCGTAAACTGGCCTCCTATCCCGAAGGCACGGCCGGCGCGATCATGACGTCAGATTACGCAACTCTGCCGCCGAACATCACGGCGCGCCAAGCGTTGGACGTGCTACGTCTGGCCGCCCCCGACAAGGAAACCATTTACAACGCCTACGTCGTCGACGAGGCCCGCCGCCTCAAAGGCGTGCTGTCCTTGCGTGACCTGATCTTGGCCGAGCCGACAGCCAAGATCGAAGACATCATGAATACCCACGTCATCCATGCCCGCGCCGAGGACAGTCGGGCAGAAGTGGCGCGCAAGATCGCGAAGTACGACCTGATTGCGCTCCCGATTGTGAATGGCGGCGATGCGCTCGTCGGCATCGTCACCCAGGACGACGCCATGGACGTCGCCGAGGAAGAGGCGACAAAGGATTTCTACAAGGTCAGTACCATCGGCGAACTGACGACGAGCCTCAAGGAGGCGAGCATCGGCCTTCTCTACCGGAAGCGGATTTTCTGGCTGGTGTTGCTCGTGTTTTTCAACCTGTTTTCCGGTGCCGGCCTTGCGTTGTTCGAGGACACGATCGTCAGCTACGTGTCTCTCATATTCTTCCTGCCCATGCTGATAGCGGGCGGCGGCAACGCGGGCGCTCAGGCGTCTACGCTAATGGTCCGCGCGCTGGCGACCGGTGATGTGCGCCTTTCCGACTGGAGCCTGATGCTGGGCCGCGAGCTTCTCGTGGCGACGGCCCTTGGCCTGACTATGGCTTTGGCGGTGGCCTCCATCGGCGTTCTCCGTGATGGACCGACGATTGGAGCGATTGTGGCCCTGACGATGGTGCTGGTTGTCATAATCGGCAGCCTGATCGGTATGTCGCTGCCCTTCCTTCTTAATCGGCTCAATCTCGATCCAGCCTCGGCCAGCGCCCCCCTGATCACCTCCATCGCCGATGTTACGGGCGTGATTCTTTACTTCGGAATCGCGACACTCATGCTGGGGAGATGAAGACCAGTTAAACCGTAACACAAAAGCTGCGCGCCAACCTCTCGGCCGGCGCGCAGTTTCAATCGGACACCAGATTAGAACTTGTAGTTCACCCCAATTGTGACGGTGTCAAACGTCGCATCGACATCACTTGGCAATGCGACTCCCGGAGCAAACTTCAACCGGTGGGTTTCGGAGTTGAAGTCAATGTGGGCATACTCGATGCGTGCCGTGACGTGATCGGTGACCGCGTGCTCGAAGCCGAGTCCTGCCGTCCAGCCAAAGTGCGTATCGCCACCCTTGGCAATCGAGATTCCCCCAACCCGCAG
>Ga0207867_1002496_pt1 | contig 9861 bp, 14 predicted proteins | sample HigsolmetaAR206D_FD_184838 | JGI IMG/M metagenome (GOLD analysis project Ga0207867, IMG submission 184838) | Ionic liquid and high solid enriched microbial communities from the Joint BioEnergy Institute, USA - AR20-6-D (SPAdes) (version 2) ...
CGCACGTTTAATTACAACAACTAAAACATCTCCCATATGCGCAACCTTTTGAAATGAACCTTTTAAAATTTTTATACATTGCACAACACGTGCACCTGAATTATCAGCAACTTTTAACAAACTTAAATACGACACCATTAACTAAAATTTCAAACGTATTATCCTAGACTGCAACGACAATTTTTTTATAGCCATATTTAACACACGTTCACGAACTATATTGGATTCATCTGGGTCTAAATTACATAATTCAAACAAAACTTTTCCACTATGCACATTCGCTTCTCAATGAGAATGTTTACCTTACCTTTTCCCATTCGTGAAGACACCGGTTTCTTTGTCCTTCCAAAAAACGGGAAAACATTTATCTTAATCTTCATTTCTTTATCACGCAAACCCTTCTTATTGCTCGACGAACAGCTTCTAACTGATACGTAGTCAATCTTTTATTTTCACATGCTTGTATACCAATCAAACCAAATTTATTTACAAATCCTGACTTTTCACATCTCAAATAATTTAATTTTTGTTTATGATATTTTTTAAACTTCAATTTTTTCGGACTATAAACATAACCTATCTTTATACAAATTAAACATACAACATTGATTGTAAATCAACCGTAAAAATGTAAGGTCTATAAAACCAAACACGTATTGAATTTATACTATTATTCAATATAACTTCGCGACAACTATACTCTACATAATGCGCGCGTCGCGATAATGACAATGCGCACCTTGAACTGACATTCGTCTAGATCGATCACGACGAGTTTTTCGTCCTGCAAACTGTATCTTAAAACCATGCAAATAAGGTGTTGAACTAATAACACGTTTAAATTCTCTTTTCATAGGATGCAATAATTCATAAAACCATAACGGCGTTCCAACTTAAACGCTATAAATTTAGCTATATACGATGCAGTTATTACATTATTACAATAAAAAAAAATTTCATTATTACTGGAAACAAAACATATGGTCTTATCCTACGTAATAATCAAACTTTCATCGCAAAAAAAGCAAAACGACCATACAAAAACAAACAAAATTTCGTGCAAAATACTCAACAAACCTTATCAAATAATGATCTAATTCCGCAAATAATTTAAATCCAAAAATATATCATTTGATTTCAAATTTTTAGTATCACGATGTTGTGCATAAAAAGACTAAAAGAAAAATAATAACCTCCTTGATATGCTTCATAATTTATAAACATCCAAATATAAGTACTAAATTTCATAGTTCTTAATCAATTTCTCCTTAAATCAAAACGCCTTAAACGAAATCAAGAGAACAAAATCATTTTAAATACTCAAAAAATACAACACCAATAGCAGAACAGCATCACTCCTATCATACAACCTTCATAAAGTTTCAAACTCTTTACTTCTATACAAACGAACCACATTGGAAAAAAGATACCCTTAAAAACTTTATTAACTTTTTCACGTCATGTGTTAGTCAATCATCGACCTTTCTTCAACACAACTCTCTTCAAACTAACCATTCGAGCTTTAACAGAATTCAATAATTTAAAATAACCCCATTTCCTATCTCGAACTAAATCAGTCTTTAACGTCAACCACCTAGGAGCATCACCCAACTTTAATCGCTTTTTACCATATTTCTTTAACTTTGCTTTTTCTTTAGCTTTTTGTTTATTTAACTTAGCCTTAAACCGTAAATGCAAATAACGAAGAGATATTTTATCATAAAAACTGTTAAATAAATCATCTTTAAAATCTGTATACCTACGCCTTAATAACCCATAAATTGCATTGTAAAAAAGTCTATTAGCATAAAAATAACGAGCAGTATAACGAGAAAAACGAGATCCAATTTTTTTAATCGTAACACTTCTCATCATACGCTCTAATTTTCGTCTCAAAGCTTTAGGATAATGATTAAAAATAGAAATAAATACTTTGTAATCAAACTTATTATCTGAATTAAAAATCTTTTTTTTTTTTAAAAAACGAAAATTTAATTTCCATTTCATTTTTTTAAGTACACCCATTGCTTCATCATGTCTCTCATTATGACGAAATTTTCTCTTAGAATCGATACTACTATTATTTTTAAAATTTCTATACTTATTATCATTATCGGTATAAGTTAATCTATTGTCAGATTCATTATTATTTTTCTTACTATTATCATAATTATAACTATTATTAGGTTTATTATCATGCTGATCATTATTACTATTAACTTTATAATAATGATTACTATTATTATCTATAACTTTTATATTATCAGGTTTATTATTAGAGCTGTATTCATTATTGTTACGTTTATACTTATTAAAAAACTTTTTGTCATATCGATTACTCTTAACATTATACTGATTTCACCAATCTTGAGTATTATCAGGCAACTTACTATTACCGTTGATTTTATTCAAATTGTGTTCCAAAAACTTCTTTGATCCTGTTGCATTTCCACTAGAAGAATAACTACGTTTCTGTTTCCGATTTAATTCTATTTTTAATATTCGATTCATTTCTCGTACTTTCTCAAGTATAGGATCAATTTTAGACCACCAATCAATTATAAAAGAATCAAAAAAACCTTCTGGAAACACACGAACTCTTTTATGCTTATACGACCATTTAAAATTTTCCTCTAATTGAAATTTAGAAGCACCACAACTACTAAACACAAAAAGACCAGGCTTACCTTTATCATGTCTATCCAAATTTAAAGACTTACTTTTTACTTTTAAACCATATTTTTTAAATTTTCGAAACAATATTACATTAATGGAACTATAAGGATCAATTTTTTTCAATTTTGACTTATATCGTTTACGTATTTTTCATTTAAAATCTTTAAGTTTATTAAGTCCCAACTCCAATCCAAAAAAATTTAACCATAATCGTTTTAAAAGAATTTTTATTTTCTTCATTTTTTTTTCTTCTTTTTTTAATTTATACCGTCTTTTTTTAGTTATGTAACTATCTCCAATTTTTTCTCGCAAAACTTCCAATTTTTTATTTATTCCAATCAATTGATTATAATAACCAAAATAATAATAATAAAAAAAAAGTCTAATTTTTTTTCGTAATCGTCTAAACTCTAACATAAACCTTGGATTTCCATATACTATAGAATTTAAATCATCTGCATCATCGACTTCATTTCAATCTATTGCAGACACATATTTACGCAACAACCCTGTATATATCCTACAAATATAAAAAGCTAACCTTCGTCTAAACAAACCATTAAGTTTACAAATTTTAAAAAAACGAGCACGCATCCGCTCATCATACGAGTTTAATTTTAAACGTCTCTTCTTACTTAAACCAAAAACAAAACGTTTACGCTTAAGCAAAGACAACCGCAAGCGCAAAGAAACCAAATCACGCCGCAAATAAAAACGATTTCGCAATGAATTCCTAAAAAACTTAGGCAACCGAAATTTACTTCACACATAAAATTTAACCCATAATTCTCCGGACTATATTTAGACGATCAAGCGATAGTGGTCGGCGATAAGACATAGCAGTTCAATCTTTTATCAATGACAAAAAAAAAGCGAAAATCTAAAAGTATAAGAAAACTCTTCCTTAACTGCCAAACTATCACCAAAAGGATCCTCAGCCCCAGGTAAAAATCCAAATTTTCTTAAAAAAGCTAATCGCGATTTCACTTTATAACGCTCATGTGCATACATACTTTGACTTAAACTTACAAATGTATAAACAAAATCTCTATATATAGTTTCCATTAAACATCATACATATAAACATGTACATGATAATAATGATTATACAAAAAAACATTCACATGACTACTCGTAATACACGAATATGTAATATTGCTCTTCATGTTAAACGCATAATAATCCTACGTAATGTTAAAATATTATGTAACACGTAGAATAAATGCTAGGCGTTACAGCAACTACATCATATCAGCGATGTGCAATTCCAAACGAACACTAACAGGATTAACTAGCAATCCCATAAATTATTTTTTCCTCAATTTAATCTTCTTCTTCGCTTTTTTATTTTTAGTATGAATATCACCTGTTATACGCTTGGTAAAACAAAATTCCCAAAGGTCCTGCCAACAAATTCTCGTGTTACACTAACAGATAAAAACTTTGAACCATTATACACATAAAATGTTTTATCTAACAATCCTAAAGATATTCTCGTTGATTTCTGCCACAAAAAAAATTTATTTTTTGGCGATTGCATTTTCATCATAAATTTTGATCTACACATTGACCGATTAAAATACGCAACTAACTTCATACATATTATAAAAATCTTCTTCAACTCTTTCGTTTCCTCTGTCTACGAGATACTGTTGACGTCATTTAGTTAACTTACTTCATGGCGTAAGCGGTTGGGGACCTTTACCACGACACCTCCATGTGGATGATCTATAGCGTTTTTAGCCACACCACGTACCATTGGCCTAATCCCTAGATTTCTAGAAACACAGCTTTATCTAAAACTTTTCAATAATGCTTAGAATTCGATAAAAAACAATAGAAGCCATGCATTTTAACGAAACAAGAAATCTTCAACAGATGGCATTTTTAAATAAGCATGAGTGTCTGATTTTTTATAAAAAAGCGCCGATGTACCTGCTGAACGCACTAATTGACTTCCACTTGCTGGATATAGTTCAATAGAATTAACCATAGAACCTAAAGGCAAAAGTGACAAAGGATATGCATTTCCAATACCAAAAAGACGCTCGAAAATGTTTTTCAAATTATAATTTGAAAAACATTTTCGAGCAATATCCATGGAATCACCTGAAAAAACTATTGATGCAGTCTCTAAACCCGTAGCTGCTAAAATATATCAAGCATTCCATTATCATACAAAACCAATGCAATTCGTGCCGATCTATAAGGATCATAAACAATTTTCAAAACAAAACCACATGCATTTAACTCCTTCAAAAATCTATATAACGATATTTTTTTTTCTGACCAGAACCTTTTCTATATGCCGTTAAATGGCCATTCACATTACGACCACATTAGATGCAAACCCTATCAACAATCTTTTATTATATTTAGAAAAAAAACGATTAAACGTAACATAAAAAAAGAAACACTAATTTATTCCAAAACTTTTAATATAATACTGCGCCCAAAGTTTTTGTACCTTCGCGCATTACAAATCGTAAACATCATTAATAGCAGCTTTCTCAACTAACTTAACTTCAAATGTAATAGTTTCACAGGCATCGCAACTTCAGCCTCCTTCAAAATAATTTCACAGTTATATTTGCTGTCCTAAAAAAGAACTGCGGCTTATAACTTGATTTAAAAGGCTTATGGCGACACCTTCTTCTTTCGTTAACAAATATGCTTTTGCTTCAAACCTAAACGATGCTTTTAAAAATCCAGGTTTAGCCAAAACATACCCCTACGAACTTCGTCTTTTCGAACATTTCTAACTAAAGCTCCAACATTTTCCCCAACTTGCGCAGAATCAAAACTTTATGATACATTTCCAAACCGGTACATACTGTTTTTAATGTCTTAGCTCAACTATTTCAACCTCTGCACCAACAGTTATGGTTCCACTCTCAACTTTCCAGTTAAAACTGTACCACGACCTTGAATAGTAAATATATCTCAATTGCCATTAAAAAAGGTTCATTCACAGGACGTTGAGGCAACTGAACATATTTATCAACATATCCATTAAAGCTACAACCGATTCATGACAATAGCTGACTCCTCAGTTTCTTCTAAAGCTTTACGAGCCGAACAAATATCATTGGTAAATCATCCGGAAAACCATAGCTTGAAACAAGGCCCGAGTTTCCATTTCAACAAAATCCTTCATTGTTGGATCCAACAATGCATCATTTTATTACCATAAACAAGCATATACGGCACACCAACTTCTTTAGCCAAAATTACATGCTCCCTTGTCTGCTCCTGAGGTCCTTGAGTCACATCTACAACTAAAATCGCACCCTCCATTTGAGCTGCACAGTGATCATATTCTTAATATAATTTTGATGACAGGACAATCAATATGAGTATAATGTCTATTTGCCGTTTCATATTCTACATGACTTGCGGTAATTGTAATTCCACGTTTCTTTTCTTCTGGTGATTTATCAATTTGATCATAACGCATAAATTGAGAACCACACTTTTAGATAACACTCTTGTTATAGCAGCAGTTAAAGTAGTTTTTCATGGTCTACATGACCAATAGTACCCACATTACAATGTGGTTTGCTTCGCACAAATTTTAGTTTTTCAGCCTTAGCCATAGTTTAATAATTTTTATAAAAAAATCAACTTAAATAATAATTACGATCAAAGTCTACAAAATTATCACAAAAAATAGAAAAAAAATCAACCAAATAAACATTATAATACTTATATTTTAAAGAAATATTTATCATACCTTTTTTCAAAAATAACGATTTCATCTTTAAATATTGTCCACCTATGGAATTTGCACAAACTAAAAAAACATGACCTGCACATCGTGAAAAAAAAGCTTTAAATTTATCATATCTACTTAAAAAAAACGAATCATATTCCCAATCTTTACAAAAACCAAATTTTAACATAACAATAAAACCAAAATATATATAACACAATTTCAACAATTCATCAATAAGACGATTAATAATCAATACAAGACGACTTAAATCTAAATCAAATAAGACTAAATAAAGACTATAAACATATAAATCATCTGACTCCAAATCAATATCCTCATCAATAGTAATCCCGTATAAATAAAAATATTTGTTCATATTACTAACTTTTAATGCATATGTATCTTTCAAAATAAAATCATTAACGGGAATCTTAAACACATAGTCGTTTTTAACATTAAATTTAAGTAAATTCAATAACACAAAATTATTCAAATAATCCAATGATTGGGAAGATATTTTAAATAAATTTAAAAAATAATTTTTATCATAAAAACTTACAGAACTTAAAGGTGACGATTTTAAATTACTTAAATCAAATTATAATAAGCATAACTAATGGAAACTTCACTAACACCTGTTCGCGGATCATATAAATGTTCAGCATAATCTGTCACCACATCCGCATTCATAATACTTGTATCATAATCCGATAACATTAAAAAAAAAAATAAAACCATATATACCATAACTATAAAATCATCAAAATCAGCTTCATCTGTATAATAAAAAAAAATAAAATCCAATGTCAAATAAGAATCAAAAAACATAAGCAAAATTAAAAAAACAGGAAAAAAAAAACTTAACATAAAATGTCATTTCAAAACAAAAACGTTATTCGGCAAATATAGGCTCGGAGCTAATAACTTTCTATTAAAAGCAACCAACCTCGAAACAATAATTAAATAATCTAAATTAGAATTAAAAGATAAATTAAACCTTTCAAACTTAAAAATTTTATGAAAAAAATTCATAAAATTTTAGAACAAAACAATATTATTACTCATAGAATTACCCCAAATATATACAACTAAAAATAACAAAATTCACACGACGTCAACAAAATGCCAATACCAAGAAGCTACAGTAAACCCCAAATAAGATCGAGGAGACATTTGACTAATAAAAATCTAAAAAAACTTACCGTCAACATAATAGTACAACTAAAACATGAAACCCATGAAAACAGTTAACATATAAAAAGTTGAACCATAAATACCATCAGATATACTAAAAGAAGCATGAACATATTCATAAATTTGCAAGTCTAAAAACAAAAACGATAAAACCAAGGTAAATACAAAACATAAACAACTTGATCATAATCACCAGCTACAATAGCATATTGAACCATGTTGTTGTCGCACCCGATGTCAACAATATCATGGTATTAACAAGTGGAATACTTCACGGACTAAATACAGAAAACGCTAACGGTGGTCAAATTGACCAATTTGAAACACTGGTGCCAAACTAGAATGAAAAAACGCCCAAAAAAAGGCAACAAAAAACATAACTTCTGAAACAATAAATAAAATAAAAGCGCGTCTCAACGCACCACTTAATATAGGTACTATTCTATGAATAAACGCATCACGTAATATATCTCGAATCCACAATGAAAAAACACTAATAAATAAAAAAAAACCAAAAATTATAAATAAATTTGCATGAGAATATAAATGAAAAGATGCCACTAATCCAATAATCAACACATAAAGCGAAAACGCTGTACTTACTGGCCAAGGACTAGGATCTAACACCAAATTAATTTTTTGAATCTTGACCATGACGATCCTATTCAGTATAAAATAAACTTAAAAATCTAAAATAATCCGATAATTTGACTGCTTCTAGCACAATTGGCATAAACCCATGTTGAACACCACACAATTCAGAACACTGACCAAAAAAAGTACCCGGTCTTGTAATCAACAATAACGCTTGATTTAAACGACCTGGGATTGCATCAGTTTTTGTGCCTAAACTAGGTAAAGCCCAACTATGTATTACATCACAGAGGTAATCAAAACTCTGACAGTGGCACCAACAGGTAATACAACTCGTGTATCTGTCTCCAACAATCGAAATTCTGTATTCGAAACAAAATCATCTTCATGTACCATATAACTATCAAAAGATATAGTCTTACCCAATTGCATACTTCTACTATAGTCAGAATATTCATAAGATCAATATCATTGATGACCAATAACTTTTAAAGTTATTACAGGCATATCTAAAGATTCATCATAACATATAATAATGAAAAAGAAGGCATCGCAACAAAAAATAAAATAAAAGTTGGAATTAAAGTTCATACAATTTCAATTTAGTACTATGTCTAACATTTTCCCAAGATAAAAAAGTACTAATATTATTAGCAGTTATAATCTCATGAATTAAACCATTAAATTGCTGCTGATAACCTTCATTTAACATCAAAGATTTAAATCTACCAAGTCAATTAACATTATTCAAATTAAAATTTGAATAATATTGATATTTATAATAACTATTATATTCCAAAAATGATGAAACAAAAAGTTTATTCATTTCACTATAATATTCATAATTTTTTTTATTAATAATAGTTGAATAAAAAAAATTATAAAACAATCAAACTAAATAATATTTATTTTTAGGATCAACCGAAGAAAACACAACAGGATTAGAAGCATTAATAGAAAAAATAGTTCTAATATCAACGCCTGCCCTATAATAATATGCACTTGTTTTGGCTAGTATTGCTTTTGTTAATTGATTATACAAATAACTCCTTGTAGAATAAACACCAAAAGGATATCTAAACATACAACTAAAAATCAAACAACCATTGTAAACGCAACAAAAACACCTATGCAAACAAATAAACCATTAAATAATTATGCATAATTATTAATGATTGCGCATAATCAGTAGCAGGACATTGAAAGAACATAAACTATACCTCTTATACCAAAAATTATTCAACTTCAACTGACGGCGAAAGTAATATAGTAGAACTTAAAGATTCGAAACATAAACTAATAACAAACTCAAAAAAACCTGAGTTTGTATAAACACAACAGCTGATTCTAAAAGCTCAATAGCAACAAGGCAGGTCAAATAAAAAATCATCCACCAAAAGATAACATTTGATAAACAGATGCTAATGAAGTTAACAATGTAAAAAACAAAATATGACGGATGTAAAATTAGCAGCGACTCGTATAGCTAAACTAAATAACCGTATAACATAACTAGATATTTCTATAATAATTAAAAGAGGTAATAACAATTCGGAACTACTGGCTCGAAAGTTGCAAAAATATATTTATCTGCAGTCCTAATGACACAAAAACAAATGTAACTCAAAAAATTAATGATCAAGGTAAAATCACAATTAATAAAGCAATCGGTGTTTCAGCAC
>Ga0207867_1002500_pt1 | contig 9845 bp, 9 predicted proteins | sample HigsolmetaAR206D_FD_184838 | JGI IMG/M metagenome (GOLD analysis project Ga0207867, IMG submission 184838) | Ionic liquid and high solid enriched microbial communities from the Joint BioEnergy Institute, USA - AR20-6-D (SPAdes) (version 2) ...
ATTTAAATCATCAATATTATTAATTTCAGGTATTTCATTAACCGCATTACTTAAACTATTTACACCTTGAGATGCTTTATTAGCATTATTTGCCACATCATCAAAAGATATAGAAAATTTCTTTAAATCATTACCTTTTACACCTATATTTTGTAATCCATTTATAAATTCTTTAATGAATTGATTAAATGATTGTTTATCTCCAGAATTGACTGCTTTTGTTAAATTTTCTCCTAATTTTGCAACAATTTCAGAAACATTTTTTAATTCAGAAGGGGATAATTTAGATAAATCTAATGACATTATTAATTCATTTATTTGTTTTGCTACTTCTGGATTAATTTTTATATCCATACTCATAAAAGCATCTGCTATTTTTAACACTTCTGCATTTATATCTTTATTAGCAATTTCAATTTTATTTTTTAAAATTGCTAATTCTTGCTCAAGTAAATTTGCTTCTTTTTTAGCTGCTTCTCTTTGAGATTTTAAAATATGAGTTTCCGATAAGTTTTTAAACATTTCATAATCTTCTTGTTTGGATTTATATTGCTGTTTTAAATTAGCGACTTCATCTTTTTTATCTTGAAATTTGTTTTGTGAATTTAAAATTGCTTCTTCTTTTTTTAGTTCGATCATTTCTCTTGTTTTGGCGATTACTTTATCAATTTCCTCTGCCTCTTTTAAATGTTTATTCCCTTTTTCATCCACATAAGAAATTAAATTCGGGAAAATTGTTGCTAATTCTTGGGAAATTTTTAAATATTCTTTTTGCTCTTCATTGCTCAAGTTTCCATTTTTTTGAGCTTCTGATAATTCTTTGTATTTATTTACTAATTCAACTAATCTATCTCTATTATTTAAATATGTATCTTCTGATTTTTCTGCATAACTTTGGAGCTGTTTTTCTAATTCTTTTCTTTGTTGATTTTCTTTAATTATTTCTTCAGTTACTTTACTAATTGCCCATGATAAAGCAGTAAATGCAGCTATTGGTAAAGCTACTCTACCTAAAAATGTGGTTACACCTTTAACCGCTGTTCCTACAACACCAATAGCAACACTCGCTCCACGAGCAGCCAATGTTAAATTATATAATGATGTTTGATATAATCTAGCTGCACCTGAAGCAATTTTCATTGAATCTCCAGCTTTAACTAAACTTGCCGATAATAATCCTTGTTGCATTATTGACTGTCTTGTTGAATTATTAAAAGCTAAAAATCCTGCTGTTGCAATGGCTGTAATTGTTGGCATTAAACCTATATTATCAATTACATTTTTTAAGTTACTTAAGAATAAATTTAATAAATCTATTCCAGCTTTAATTACTGTAGAATCAAAACCAGATTGCCACAAACCTTCCAAAGTAGCTTTCAATCTATTTAATGCAGCTTCATTTGATTCTAAATATGTGTTAAATTTTTGTTGCGTTGTACCTGCGGATAGAAGAGATTGTTCATACAGTGGGATCGTATCAGCATAACCTTCCATGAGGTTTAGAAATCGGCTTTGTTGATACGTCCCAGCAATGGTAGTTGCAAGATAAGCCTTAGTCCTATTATCTAAATTCTTCCATTTAGACCCAAGCTCATCCATTACTTGTCCGAAATTTCTAAATTGACCATTTGCATCAACTAATTGTATATCAACTGTTGCTAATGCTTTTGCAACTTCGTTTATTTGAGTACCATCTGTTTCATCAAACCCTTTTTCTTTAAGGTTTTGAATTCTCGCGAGAATGCTTTTGATACTGTTCATTCTGTTACTTTCGCCTTATAATTAAAGGCTACTGACCATGTACAAAACATGGCGGTAAGGCACTTCAACCTCACTCTCTATGTTTCCATAGAGTTCAGACTGTCGCTTCTACCCAGAGGGTAGTCTCCTCGTTCAGTCGTTCACGCTGCACGGTTATTTAACCTGCTTGCGCCTTGTCACCCTCGACTTTACGTTAGGGCTTCCAAGAAATTAGAGAAGATTTTCACTAGCATATTACTATGCTAGGCGGCAACATATTTACCGACAGTAGCAGCACCCTCACGAGTTCTGGATGATAGCACCGCAATCCAACTGGCAACTTTTTCAAATTCTAAATTCAAAGCACCTGCTGATCCACCAACACGCTGAAAAGCTATCCCAATCTCATCTGCACCAGTTGCTGTTGCATCCCCTAAAAAACTGAAGACATCTGCGGCACGTTCAATATCCACATTCATTGAGTTTGTCGTAGCCGTTAAAATCTCTGCTGCTTGTTTAAAATCTAATGCTGAGATTTTTGCGTATTGAGTAGCTGTTTCTACACGTTTCATTACTTCTTCTTGACTTAAACCTTGACGATAAAATTCAACGCTGGCATCTGCAATGTCTTTAGTTGTGACTCCCATTTGAATGGCAAGTTTATTATATTCTTCTCCTAATTTAGAAACCTCTTGTTGTGTTTGACCTGTAACAATTGCTATCTGTGTGAGAGCTTTGTTTAATTCATTAACATACTCAATACCTTGTTGAAAAAAGTTAATGGATTGTACAATTGCTGTTCCAGAAATTAACCATACAGGAAATTTTATGAAGGCTGTTTGTAACGCTTCTCCAAAACTTAATACATGCGACGAGGATGATTTTACATTCGCAGAAATTTCTTTGAATGTCATATTAAGTTCATCCATTTTTCGTTTTACATCAGGAGTGGATGCGTTTAAACTCCTTACGCTTGCTAAATAATTATTTAATGCACTAGCATCAACAGTATCACCATATCTTCTTTGTAAGTTTTTTGCATTAATTTCTGCTTGACGTTTGAAAATTTCTAATTGATGTTGTAATTTCTCATTTTGTTTCTGAACCTGCGTACCAATTTTTTGTTCTAATTGTAATTGTTTTTCTCTGATTTTTTCAGTATCATCAACAATTTTTCGATTTGTAACTTGAAATACATCTTGAGTACCGTCAGGCATTTTTAATTGAACTAAATCAAGTTTTATCTTTTCAATTAATCCTTGAGCCTTTTGCAATTGCAATGTAAAGCCATTTAATTCTCTTGTAACTGGATCAAATGATTTTTCAATTTTTACTTGACCGAACTGTTTGTATTTTTCAAGAGCCTTATCGATAGAAGTATATATTTCAGGCATTCCTTTTTTTATTTGATTTACACTTGATATTACATTCTCATCATCAATAATTTTTATCCCTTTTGACTGTTTTTCAAATTGTGACTGTAATTGTTTAACTTGATTAGCAATTTGGTTAATTTGTTGAGCATCTATTCCTATTGTTAAATTTAATTTATTTTGAATTGTATTAAGTTGTTTTTGAATAGTATTTTTAGAAGTATTTTCATCTAATTGTGCGGTTATCAGTATTTTTAAAGAATCGTTATTAGCCATATCACCACCATCCTTTACAAAAAATAAAAACCACCAACAATGAATTGTTAGTGGTTAATTAACGATTTACTTCTTGATTTTCCCATTCTTTTTGATTTTGTTTTTGTTCCCATTCTTTAAACTCTTTCCATTCACGATTAGTGATTGTTTCTTCGTCTTGTTTAAGTTCATTAACTGTACCAATTATAACTGGTTTTATGAATACGAAATATAAAATTATTCCAATGATTAAATAAAACAATGTTGCTTTTATATTTTCAATAATATTTTGCTTCCTAAGCATACAATCACCTCTCTTGGTAACATTTACATTATTATATCATTTTATCCAAAAGAAGTGAATTATCCTTTGCAAATGAAAAAGACCCCACAATTTAATGTGAGATGTTCTTTAAAACGTATAAAGGAGATGCAAATTGCATCTCCTTCTCACATACTGTGCACTAGGGAATAATCCCTCTCACATACTATCTGTATTAATTACTTATCGTTAAATTAAAGTTCTTAACCAATACACAATTGAAAAAACCTCCACCAAAAATAGGAGAAGTTTTTTCATCAACGATCCATTTTTATTAATTTTTTGATTAATTATTGAATTATACGTTAATATAATTCAATAAGACATTACAAAATTCATTCTTTTTTAAAAAAATTACACTAAAAAAGACCTCCATATGGTTATTGAGGATGTCTTTAATGACTAATAAAAGCAGGAGACAAAACTCCTGCCCCATTTCAAAGATACACAAAACTTCCATTTGGAAGCCTATTGTCACTAAAGTGACTAAATAATTTTTTTGAAAAAGTCGTATTCATAACAACTGAACATAATAAAAAATAATCAATAAGACCGATGGATTCGTGTTGTATAATAAACTCTGTTTATTTTAGACAATTTATTTTTAATTTTTTCCATTTTGTTAACTAATTTGTTATCTACTGTAAGAAAATTCAAATTAAATTCATTAGCTATTGACAAATTAACTGCATCGGCTGCTTCTTCAATATCTTTAAATATCTCTATTTGTTTTAAAGCTGTATCTTTAGTACCATCAACAATCAACAATACATCATTTTCAATAAGTTCTTGAACCCCATTAATTGTATTATTAATAACATCTTTTGGATCTATTGTAGAAAGGTCTTCATTTGGATGATTATTTTTATACTGTTTAAATGGTTTATCTGCTAAATGAGTAATTTCATTTAAAACCGTTGGATTAATAAATAAAAATATAGCCTTCTCTTCTTGCTCTTCACCATCATTTTGTTCTTGGGATACTTCATCCTCTGAAAAAATATATTTGTTAAACAAATTTTTTACGGTGTTATGCCAAGCATCATATTCATTTGCTAATGCAAGGATAACACCTGTATCAATTAAAATTTTTTCATTGTTATCGAAACCCGAAAAATTTGTAGCATTAAAATCAATTTTTTCCATACTTCCATTCATCTCTTACTTTGTTTAAGTCTAATTTAGATGAAGCACTCCCAATGAATTTTTTTAACAATTCTTTTTTCTTTTTATCTAATGGCTTGAATTTTTTATCTGTTTTAAAAACAATTGCATTCATTTTCTCCCCATCCTTTCTATGCATACACCGCACCTCCTTCTTAGGAGTGTAGTATATGCAGTTTTTGATTAAATTATACCACATTTTCATATTAGTGTGAGTTTTTCTCAATGTTTTGTAGAGTAGGGGAGTGGTTGTTAAGCATGGGAATCACCTTTTAACATTATTATTAAACATTCTGCAATAATTTAGTTTTATAATTCCATACTATTCCAGTCATGAATTCTTCAAATTGTTCTTTTGTATTTTTTTTGTTTCCATATATTTCATGAAATTCATTATGACAATTTTTACATAAAGTAATTCCATTATTTATATCTAAACGCAGATCAATATACTCTGCATAACTATATAAATGATGAGCATTTAAATAAACACCATTTCTTTTACCACAACGTTGACAAGTAAAATCATCTCTTTGAAATACTGCTGCTCTCCAAGATTTATATTCTGGATATTGTCTTTTATAAATTCTATCTTCATCTGTTCTATTAGGATTCCAATGCGGATTATTTTCACCACGTATTTTATCAATAGCGCATGTTTTACAACCGCTACCATTTTTAAAATGATGTATATAAGTTTTTGCTAAATGCCCCTTATCACAAATAAATTCTAATGGAGTATGAGAATTAATAAATTCAGTCGATAACAAAGTAAATCCTCTTTTTTCAAATAATGGTTTTAATTTTTCAATTGTATACTTTCTTAATCTTTCAGATATTTTCTTTTTCTTACATTCATCACAACTAGTTCCATTAGAGTTTTTAAATGAAGACCATGTAGTAGAAGAAATATTTCCACATTGACAAATATAAGATAATTTACTGTATTTATTTTCATATTCGTCCTCTTTTGTAAGAAGTGTTAAACCATTTTTCTTAAATTGTTTTACTATTTCTTCAAAAGCCTTCTTTTGTTTTTGTTTTATTCTTTGTATACCACATTTTTTACATCTTTGACCTTTTTTGAAAGCAACAAATGTGATAGTTGATAAATTACCACATGAACAAATATACTTCATTGGAATTTTAGATGATATATATTCAGTTTCTAACAAAACACAGTTATGCTTTTTAAAATACTCTTTTACATATTCTAGATCATATTTATTTATACCTTGACAAGCAAGACAACGTTCACCTCTTTTAAAAGCGTCAAAAGATACAAAGTAATCATGACCGTTATCACATTTTAAATGCAATTTTTTATGAGCATTAACATATTCTTTACTAATAAGATTATATTTATTACTTTCTATATATTTTTTAACAAAATCATAATCTAATTTATATTGTTCCGCTAACTGTTTAGCTTTACATTTCTGACACCTTTGACCTCTTTTAAAACGTGCCAAAGTTATATAACTAATATTGCCGCATTGACAAACATATTTCATTTTTGTATGAGCATTTACATATTTTCCTTCTAATAAAACGCATCCTGCATCGCTAAATATTTGTTTAACTTCATCTAAAAAATATTTTTTATTACCTTTACATTTTGTACATCTATATTCAGCTTTAAAATTTTGAAAAGTAGATTCATAAACATGTCCATTTGGACATTTAATTACTAATTTTTGTTCATTATTCTTATAAGAATTAGAAAGTAATTCATATCCTTGATCTTCGATATATTTTTTAACAAAATCATATGAATGACTAAATTTTTTAGACAACTTATTGCTGCTACATTTTTTACATCTTTTTCCTTTTTTAAAATCATCAAATCGTATTTTTGTAATATTTCCACAAGAACAAATATATCTCATAGGAGTTTGAGAATTTATATATTCTTTTTCTAATAATTCACATCCATGATCCTTAAAATAATTATATATTTCTTCATATGTAAATTTTCTATTACCTGAACAATAAGAACAATTATCCCCTCTTTTGATTTGAGAAAATCTTATTTGAATAACATGACCATTTTGACATTTTACAGTTAATTTACTATCCATATTTTTATACTCATTTGATAATAATTCAAAACCATTATTTTCACAAATTTCTCTTATTTCATTTATTGTATATCTTTTATTGCCAGAGCATTTAGAACATCTTTTTCCCATTTTAAAATTTCCGAAAGTAATACTACTAATATTGCCACATGAACATCTATATTTCATTTTAGTTTTATAATTAACGTATTCTTTTTCTAACAATTCACATCCATTTTCTAAAAAATAATTATATACATATTCATAAGTTAATTTCTTTTTCGGCATTTACTTATCAACTCCCATCCACATTATTTCAACTCCCATTATGCATAAAAAACTAGGCAGATGTTGTAGGGGAGTTGAAACTACTTAACTACGGTTGATCAGACCGCAGCACATCCGCCTAGAGAACAAACTCACTCATCATCACCAAAAAATCTTTCCCAATTCACATCCCAATTATGAATATTTACACTATGTAATTCATCATTTAAATCAACAAACGTAAGTACCACTTCTTTAATTATTAAATTACTAATCTTATAATTTGCTTCCAGCACAGCTAATTCTTCATTGTTTGATTTCACATCCATTGAAACATCAAATGATATAGTGCCATACATTTGATTTTTCATAATAATTCCTCCTAAGATTATTAGTTACTAATTACATATTACATATAAGTAACTAATAAGTCAAGTCATATTGACAAAAAAATTTATAATAAGTAATATGTAATTAAATAATATTCGCAAATAAATATCGAATACATTAGGAGGATTTTATGCCTAAATATATAGTTAAGCCAAGACTTAAAGAATTACTGGATAAAAGTAAATTTAAAAATCAAAAAGAATTTGCCGAAGCTGTCGGTGTTAAAGAACCTACAATTAGTCGTTTTGATACTCAAACACGTTATGATATAGTTACATTAGTTGCTGTTAGTCGAGCATTAGGTGTAAGCATAGAAGATTTATTTTATATTAAAGAAATTAAAGAATAATTAAAGCTACCTCAACCGGGTAGCCTATACATACACTTATACACCCCAAAATAAAAACACCTCGAATTGAGGTGTTTTGTTTATAACAAAAAAGCCGTCTTTGTGACGACTGGATACAAAATTATTTATTTTGTTTTTCTATATTTTCCAAATATATAGTTTCTTCAATATCATCATTTATTATCCCTAGTGCTAAACATTGTACTAAGTTATCATCAATTACTTTCATGCGATCTTCAGGGATAGGGTCACTCTTACGTAAAAGTAAACTTTTGTGTATACTCATTGTCTGACTTAAATCTACATATCTTTCTAATTTACCTTTGGGTATATATGTAAAAATCGGATGTTCATCATTTATTAATTTATGATACCATTCTTTATGTTTTTCATTTGGTTTGATTGTATTAATAGGGGCAACTAAAATATATTCAAAATATTCATTCTGATTAATTTCATCATTAGTTAATACAACAACTTTTCTTGGTTTAACTGTCATAATAATTTTTTGTTCTTTAGCTATTGGTTTATCATTAATATAAATCGGTTTAAAATTCCCATTGGAATCTACGATTCGACCTCTTTCTGGATCATTATCATCTGGAATAAAAAACGAAAGAGGTCTTTTTGTATCAGATGGATAGGGTAGGGCAGCTTCATATTCATGTCCTCTATAAATATTTAACCAGTTTTCTTTAGAGATAAACGACACCAAACAAATTACCCCCGACCACCAAAAATATCTTCATAAGTAAGTCTTGAAACTCCACGAGTTTTTTTACTTTGTTCATTAGCTTCCTTCCAGTCTTTTTTACTCATATTGGCAAATTTATTATGTGCAATTTTTGGTCTTTTGTATTTTTTAGAAGTAGCTAACATTTCCTTTTCCTCCTCCCGACACATACAACTACACCTCCTTAGAGATATAGTGTATGCAGTTTTTAGTTAAATTATACCATATCTACGTTCAATTAGTAAACCAACCTCAATTGGTCATCCGTAGTTGACAGATGACCAGTTCAAGTCAGTTTGAATAAAAGGGGAATTTTATTTACTTATTAAAACCAAACATATCATCAATCAATTCATCTGTATGATCTTTAGCATAATCTTGAGTTGTTTTAGGATCAGAATGATGTACAAATTTCTGAACTTGCTCAAGTGTAAACTTCTTAGGATTACCATTTTCATCAAGAATTCTTGTATCTTGACCAGTAAGCAAACACTCAATACGACTATGACGTAAACTATGAGGGAAGAATTCAATTTTTCTTCCTTCAATTTCACTTAATACTTTTGACATACTCACAATTCTTTCATACAATGCATTATATGTAATTGGTTTTTTATTTTCGCCTTTACCAGCAATCCATAGTGAATCAATATCATCTTCGCCACGTTGCTCAAGATATTGACGAATCAATTCTTTTGTATCATCTAAATAAACAAGGGGAAATTTCTTACCACGCTTACCAACTACAACATTTGTACGATTACCTTCAAGTAATCCATGTTTTTTTACTTGATAAACTTCATTTCGTCTTGCCCCAGAGTCAAACATTAACATAAGTAAAACTGCGTCTTGTAATCTATTACGTTTAACTAATTCTTCACGCAGTTCCATAATTTGTTCGAAAGTTAAAAAGAAATCATCTTCATTTGTTTTTACTGGTTCTTTCGGCAATCCTTTTACTTTTTTAGCTAAGTTATTATCATAATCATATTCATCATCATCTTCAATATAAGAAAGCATAGAACGAACTGCGCTCATAATCCGATTTACACGGGCATTACTTAATTTTAATTCCTCGCTTAAATATAAACTAAAACGTCTAAAATCTTTCTTGTTTAATTCTGTGATAGGTTTATTTCCTAGTTTTCTTAAAATATATATCATTACAATTCTTAAATCATTGTAATATTGC
>Ga0207867_1002502_pt1 | contig 9834 bp, 9 predicted proteins | sample HigsolmetaAR206D_FD_184838 | JGI IMG/M metagenome (GOLD analysis project Ga0207867, IMG submission 184838) | Ionic liquid and high solid enriched microbial communities from the Joint BioEnergy Institute, USA - AR20-6-D (SPAdes) (version 2) ...
GACGCCGAGTTCGCGGCGCTGTGCGCCGTCCTCGGCGATCAGGCGCTCCCGGAGCGTCCCGAGTTCGCCACCGCCGCCCAGCGCGAGCGGCACCGCGACGAGCTCGACGTGGCGATCGCCGCGCGCACGCGCACCCACGACAAGCACGTGCTCGCCGATCGCCTCCAGGCCGCGGGCGTCGCCGCGGCGCCGGTCGTCAACGGGCGTGACCTCTTCGCCGACCCGCACCTGCGCCACCGGCACTGGTTCACGCGCCTCGAGCACCCGGTCGCCGGCACCCACGAGTACCCCGGCCTCCCGGCCATCCTCGACGGTGGCAGGCTCACTCCGCGCCGAGCGTCGCCGTCACTGGGCGCCGACACCGTCGACATCCTGCACTGGCTCGGCTACGACGACGCCACGATCGAGGAGCTCCGCGGGCGCGGCGTCGTCGCCGTCAGCGCTGAGGTCGAGCGTCCGGCGAGGCAGACCGTCGATCTCCCGACCGGCTAGCAACCTCCGGCTCGACGGCGACCACGCGTCGCTACCGTCGCCCCGATGGCACGCACGGACCCCGACACGATCGGCGACGAGCTGACGCTGTTGACCCAGTTCCTCGAGTTCCACCGGGCGACCGTCGGGCTGAAGGCGAGCGGCCTCACCCACGCGCAGCTGAACACGGCGTCCGTCCTGCCGTCGACGATGACGCCCGCCGGCGTCGTCAAGCACCTCGCCCTCGTCGAGGACGAGTGGTTCCAGGTTCGCCTGCTGGGCCGGCCGCTGCCCGACGTGTGGGCGGCCGCCGACCTCGACGCCGACCGGGACTGGGACTGGCACACCGCGTCCGAGCATGCACCCGAGGAGCTGCTCGCGCTGTACGAGGGCGCGTGCGCACGCAGCAGGGCCGCGGTCGACGAGGTCGGCCGCGATCTGGAGACGCTGTCGGTGGTGCCGGATCGGGCGACCGGTCGGCCCTTCTCGCTGCGCTGGATCCTCATCCACATGATCGAGGAGACGGCCCGCCACAACGGCCATCTCGACCTCCTGCGCGAGGCGATCGACGGCACCGTCGGCGAGTAGGCGGCACGCCGGTCGACGGGCCGCACGCGGGCGCGCCCGCCCGTGGCGCACGAAGGCGTCGGGGGACCGTGACGCTGCCGGCGCTCCGCGGCGCGTCGGCAACCGGGACCAAGGGCCCTGGTTGCGCGTCCGGTCACGCGGTGTCATGAAGGCATGGCTACGTCGGATCGCTTGAGGGTGGGGATCGTGGCGCCGCCGTCGGTTCCGGTCCCGCCGCCGGAGTACGGCGGCACGGAGCTCGTCGTGGACCACCTCGCCCGGGGGCTCGTCGCCGCCGGCCACGAGGTGTCGCTGTTCGCCACCGGCGACTCGACGTGCCCCGTGGAACGGCACTGGGTGCTCGAGCGAGCGGTCGGCACGCTCGCCAATCCCGCCGACGAGCTGGCCCACGTGCAAGCCGCCTACGCGGAGCTGGCCGGGTGTGACGTGATCCACGACCACACGGTCCTCGGCCCGCTGTGGGCCGTGGCCAACGACATCCGCACACCGGTGGTGGTGACCGCCCACGGCGAGTTCACCCCGGAGCTGACGGAGCTGTACCGCACGGTCGGCGACCGGGTGGCCGTCGTCGCCATCTCCGAGCACCACCGCAGCACGGCACCGTCGGTGCCGGTCGCCGCGGTGATCCACCACGGCATCGATGTCGAGCGGATCCCCGTGGGTGCCGGCGACGGCGGCTACGTCCTGTTCCTCGGGCGGATGAACCCGGACAAGGGCGTGCACCGGGCGATCCAGGTGGCCCGGGCGGCCGGCAAGAAGCTGCTGATCGCGGCGAAGATGTGGGAGCCCGACGAGCACCGCTACTTCGCCGAGTGCGTCGAGCCGTTGCTCGACGAGGACGCCGTGTACGTCGGCCAGGTGGGCGGCGCGGCGAAGGCGGCGTTGCTCGGTGCGGCAGAGGCGCTCGTGAACCCGATCCGCTGGCCGGAGCCGTTCGGGCTCGTGATGATCGAGGCGCTGGCGACGGGGACGCCCGTGCTCACGTTCGCCGAGGGCGCCGCCCCGGAGATCGTCGAGCACGGCCGCACGGGGTTCGTGTGCCGGGACGACGACGAGATGGCGGACCTGTTGCGCCGCGTCGGAGAGCTCGACCGGGCCGCGTGCCGCGCGTCCGTGGAGGCCCGCTTCTCCACCGCCCGCTTGGTCGCCGACCACGTCGCGCTGTACCGCCGGCTCCTCGCCCGCCGCGCCCGGACCGACGACGCGCAGGTCGCGCTCGCCCGGTGAGGGCAAGCAGAAGGGAGCGTGGTCGCGATGAGCGACGCATCCGATGACGTCCTGCCCGACGAGTGGCGGTGGTCGTGCGATCTGATCCTCACGGCGACCGACGGCTCGCCCGCGAGCATCCACGCCGTGGGCTGGGCGGCGCGCATCGCCGAGGACGTCCCCGCCGAGCTGCTCACGGTGTACGCGTTCGACGCGGACGCCGAGGGCGCGGTCGCGGACGACGAGGCGCTGCGCGCCGCGCAGGAGCGCGTCGAGCGCTGGTGCGCGGCCCACGGCGCGCTCGGCTACGGCATGCGTTGCAGCGCCGTCCCGGGCGATCCGCGCACCGTGCTGCGCGACGCGATCGGCAAGGAGCAGCCCGATCTCGTCGTCGTCGGCACCCGCGGCGGTGGCGGGTTCCCGGGGCTCACCGTCGGCTCGGTCACCGAGTGGCTGGCCCAGCTGGCGACGTTCCCCCTCGCGGTGGTGCCGGCCATCGCGCGGACGCGCACCGGCGGCCCGATCCTGGCCGGCGTCGATGGCTCCGAGCGGAGCGACCGCGCCCTGCACTGGGCGATCGGCCTGGCGGGTCGCCTGCGCCGCCCGGTGCACGCCCTGCACGGGATGCGCTGGGACGAGACCGCCGTGGCCCGCCTCCGCCGAGCCGCCGTCGAGCGGCAGGTCGACGCCGCCCGGGAGCACGCCCGCGCCCTTCACGTCGACCTGCAGCTCACCGAGTCGGTGGCCCACCCGGTCACCGCGCTCGTCGAGCGTGCCCGCGACGACGACGCGGAGGCGATCGTCGTCGGCGCACGCGGCCACGGCGACTTCGGCGAGCTCACGATCGGCCGCGTCCCGCGGCAGCTGCTCCACGTCGCTCCGCGCCCGGTGATCGTCATCGGCGCCTGATCTCGAAAGGGGCATCCATGAAGGCCAGTGTCGGAGATCGCATCGTCATCAAGGGCCACCGCGTCGGAGAGCCCGATCGCGACTGCGAGGTGCTCGAGGTCCGCGGCAAGGACGGGGGTCCTCCGTATCTCGTGCGCTGGGGCGACGACGGCCGGGTGGCGCTGTTCTTCCCCGGCAGCGACGCGTCGGTCCAGCACTTCGACCACGCGTCGGCCTGACGCCGCAACAGGACCATGCCCGGCCTGCGCGCGGAGGTCGAGGCGCGCGATGGCGAGCGTCGCGTGCGGTTGGTCGGTGCGCTGGACATGGTGACGATCCCCGTCCTGCTCGACGGCGTGGCTCGCGCGGCCGACACGGCCGACGCGGACGACGGGCGGCACGGCGTGACCGTCATCGACGTGACCCAGGTGCACGTCGTCGACTCGCGCGGCCTGCGTGCGCTGCTCGCCCTGCGTCGCCAGGGATTCCGGCTCCGCGGGGCGAGCGGTGTCCTGCGCCGGCTGCAGGAGCTGTTCCACCGGGACGACCGCCGGCCGACGGCGAGCCACCGCCAGCTGCGCGCCGAGGGATGGCGCGAGCGGGCGCGGTCGCTCGAACAGGAGGCGCTCCGCCACGAGATGGTCGCCGAGCGTCTGGAGCTCCTGGGCGAGCGGTGCCGGGCGCAGAAGGCCCGCGACCGCGCGGCTGCGTGCCAGGCCGAGGCACAGCGCTGGCGGCGGCTGGCGGTGTAGGCGAGGGCGAGGGAGCATGGGTTCGGGCCGTACTCGCGCCACGGCAGGTGCGCCGGTCGCTGACCTCGGACGGCTCGGCGACACGACGTTCGAGGCCGTCGTCGTCGACTGGGACGGCATGATCCGTGCCGGCCGCAGCGCCGACACCTCCGCACTGGGCGCGCGGGTGGAGGCGCTGTGCCGCGCCGGGGTGCACGTCTTCGTCGTCAGTGCCCGCGATGCACGGGTCGTGGACGACGAGCTGAGGGCGCGGCCGCGCGGGCCCGGCGCGCTGCACGTGTGCGCGCAGGACGGTGCGGCGGTGGTGGCCGTCGACCCGAGCGGCCCGGCCGAGGTGTGGCGGCGCGCTGGCCGCGACGAGCTCCACGCACCCTGCGCGACCGCAGCGACCGACGCCGCCTGCTGGGCGAGGCACTGGCTCGAGGAGCGCGGCATCACCGGCCGTCTGGTCCTCGTCGCACTCGGCGGCGACGGTGCCACGTCGCGCAGCGTGGCCCGGCCGCTCCTCGAGCAGTTCGACCGGGCGGTCGTCGTCGCGGTCGGCGGGGCGGCGCTGGACGTCCCGGGTGGCGTCGTGCACCTGGGCGGTCCCGCGGACCTCCTGGCTCTCCTGGACGCGCAGCTCGCCCGGCGCACGCGTCGGCGCGTGCCATGGATCGACGAGGACCCGGCGTGGACGATCGAGCTGCCGGACGCCCCGGAGATGGAGCGCGTCGCCGAGGCGCTCGGCACGGTGGGCAACGGTCACGCCGCCATCCGCGCGGCCCGTGAGGAGCAACGCCCCTCGGCCACGCCCCTGTTCGCCGTGAACGGTGTGTACACCGACGGCGAGACGCCGCGCCTCGCGCCGGGACCGGTGTGGACCGACCTGGACGTGCGCGACGCGCTGCCCGATCGCCGCGTCCTCGACCTCCGCACGGGCGTCCTGGCCCGCGAGACGCTCGGACCGGGCCGCTTCCGCTCGCTGCGGTTCGTGTCGGCGGCGGAGCCGGACGTGCTGGCCATGCGCGCCGAGGGCGACCATGTGCGGCTCGTGTTCGGCGACCCGTTCCGCCCCTTCGGCGAGCCACCGACGCGACGGCTCGAGCGGCGCGGCTGGGCCACCGTCGCCCGCGCCGAGGCCGGGCGAGGCGGTGCGATCGTGGTCGCGGCCGCCGACCGCTGGCACATCGGCACGGCGCTGCGCACGGTCGAGCGGCTGGCGAGCGTCGCCGCCGACGGCCGCACGCCACCCGACGAGGACGCGGTGGTGCGCCGGCTCGCGGCGCTCCAGGGCACCGGCTTCGACCGGCTGCTGGCGGAGCACCGCGAACGGTGGGCACAGCGCTGGCGGGACGCGGACGTCCGGATCGTCGGTGACGACGACGCCCAGCTCGCGACGCGCTTTGCCATCTTCCACCTGCTGGCGTCCGTCCCGGCGGAGGGCGAGGCCGCGGTCGGCGCGCGGGGGCTCACCGGGCACGCCTACGGCGGGCACGTCTTCTGGGACGCCGACGTCTTCGTCCTGCCGGCGATCGCCGCGATCCGGCCCGCGGCGGCGCACGCGATGCTGCGCTACCGGATCAATCGCCTGGAGGCCGCCCGCCGCTTCGCCCGCGAGAGCGGCCGGTCCGGGGCGAGGTTCCCGTGGGAGTCCGCCGACGACGGCAGCGACGTCACGCCACGCTTCGGCGTCGGCAGCCGGGGCGAGGTGATCCCGATCCACAGCGGCCTGCGCGAGGAGCACATCGTCGCCGACGTGGCCTGGGCGGCGGTCGAGTACGCCGCCTGGACCGGTGACGACGAGCTGCTGACCGGAGCGGGTGCCGGGCTGGTGATCGAGACGGCCCGCTACTGGGCCGACCGGATCCGGCTCGACGACGACGGTCGCGGCCACATCGACCACGTCATCGGGCCCGACGAGTACCACGACGACGTCGACGACAACGCGTTCACCAACGTGATGGCCCGCTGGAACCTGCGGCGGGGCGCCGACCTGTTGGAGGCCACCGGTGGCGACGCCGGCGAGGCGGCGGCATGGCGGACGCTGGCCGACCGCCTCGTCGACGGGTGGGACCCCGCGACCGGTCTGTACGAGCAGTTCGCCGGCTACTGGAACCTGGAGCCGCTGCTCGTCGAGTCCTTCGCCCAGCCGCCGGTCGCCGCTGACGTGGTGCTCGGGGCCGACCGGGTCCGGCGGTCGCAGGTCATCAAGCAGGCCGACGTGCTGATGCTGCACCACCTCGTGCCGGAGGAGACCGCGCCCGGATCGCTGCGCGCCAACCTCGACGCCTACGTGCCGCGCACCGCACACGGCAGCTCACTGTCGCCCGGCATCCACGCCGCGCTGTACGCACGCGCCGGCGATCCCGAGCGGGCGCTCGAGCTGTTCCGGCTCGCCGCACGACTCGACCTCGACGACATCACGGGCACCACGGCGGGCGGCCTGCACCTCGCCACGATGGGCTCGTTGTGGCAGGCGCTCGCCTACGGCTTCCTCGGGCTGCGCCCGGCCGCCGAGGGCCTGTGCGTCGATCCGTGCCTGCCCGCGCAGTGGCAGGAGCTGGAGATGCGGCTGCGCTTCCGGGGTGTGCCGATCGTCGTCGCCGCGGACCACCACCGGGTGTCGATCCGCTGCACGCAGCCCGTGCCGGTGCGGGTCGGCGGCCAGGGGCCGCACGTGTGCGAACCGCCCGGCGCGACGTATCCGTTCGAAAGGGGTTCTCATGAGCACCGTGCTGGCCGCGGTTGACGCGAGCCCGGCCGCCCGCCCCGTCGTCGAGGCCGCCATCCGCTTCGGTGAGCTCACGGACTCGCCGGTCGAGATGGTCCACGTCGTCGAGGCGGACGCAGAGGTGCCGCGCTGGCTGGCGGCGCAGTTCGATCTGCAGCTGCGCCTGCTGGAGGGACCGGTCGACGCCGCCCTCGCGGAGGCCGTCGCCGAGCAGCGCGTCGGTGCCGCCGTGGTCGGCGCGCGCAGCACACCGGGCGGCAAGCGGCCCGTGGGCCACGCTGCCTTCGGGTTGCTCGCCTCGACGACCAAGCCGGTCGTGGTCGTGCCGCCCGAGGCACCACTCGGCGTCGAGCACCACTACCGGCGGCTGCTGCTGCCGATCGAGGGCGACGCGACGTTGTCGCGGGCGACCATCGAGCAGCTGGACGCGATGCTCGCCCGCGAGGTCGCCGTGCACGTCGTGCACGTGTTCACGTCGGCGACCGTCCCGCGCGTCGCCGACCGCGCCGTCCGCGACATGGTGATGTGGGAGGACGAGTTCGTCGCCCGGCACTGTCCGTCGGCGGCGCGCATCGAGGTGTGCACCGGGCCGATCGGTCCGTGCATCGTCCGCGTGGCGGAGGTGGACGAGGTCGACGTCGTGGTCCTCACGTGGAAGCACGACCTGACCGCCGGTCGTGCCGCGGTCGTGCGCGACGTCCTCAGCCGCTCGCACGTTCCCACCCTGCTGATCCCCGAACCGGCGGCGTGAGAGGGGGACGCGGTCGGGACCATCGGCCCTGGTGCACAGCGCCGTCGGCCGAGACGATGGAGCCGTAGGACGGACCTACGGAACGGATCTCGACCATGGCCACGATGACCTACCTCGTCGACATCGACCTCGAGGGCTGCCAGGAGCTGCTGGCGTCCGCGGCCCTCGGCCGGCTCGGTGTCATCGTCGACGGGAGACCCGAGGTGTACCCCGTCAACCACGTGTTCGACCGGGAGACCGGGTGCGTCGCGTTCCCGAGCCGCGTCGACCGCAAGCACCGCGCCGCCCTGAACTGGCCGTCGGTGGCGTTCGAGGTGGACGGTGTCTCGGAGGACGGCGACAGCGCGTGGAGCGTGCTCGTCGTCGGCCCGGCCGAGCCGATCACCGACCCGGACGTGATCGAGCGCCTGGCACGGGCGCGCCGGCCGCTGTGGGTCGGGGGCCCGACGGTCCAATGGCTGCGCATCGTCCCGGAACGCATCACGGGACGACGGATCTCCGCGGCAGCGAACTGCTGACGCTGCGAGGAGGCGACGTGATGGACATCGTCCGCTGGTTCGAGCAGCTGGGCCGCGATGATGTCGCGGTCGCGGGCGGCAAGGGAGCGAACCTCGGCGAGCTGACCCGCGCGGGTCTGCCGGTGCCACGAGGGTTCGTGGTGACCGCAGCGGGATTCGTGCGGGCGATGGAGCTCGGCGGCGTGCGCGACGAGCTGCGCGCGGAGTTCGCCGAGGCCTGTCGCCGAGTCGACGACCGCGCCGCGCTCGCCGAGTGCTCCCGGCGGCTGGCGGCGCTCGTGCACAAGGCCGGTGTGCCCGACGAGGTCCGCGCCGCGGTGATCCGCGCGTACGAGCAGCTCGGCCCGGACGTCGCCGTGGCGGTGCGCTCGTCGGCGACGGCCGAGGACACCGCCGGCACGTCGTTCGCCGGCATGCACGCGACGTTCGCCAACGTCGTCGGCGCCGACGAGCTGCTCGCCCGCCTCGTCGACTGCTGGGCCTCGCTGTACGGCGAGCGGGTCATCGCGTACCGCACCTCGCACGGCCTCACCGAGGAGCCGGTGATCGCCGTGGTCGTGCAGGCGCTCGTGGAGAGCGAGCGATCCGGCGTGCTGTTCACCGCCGATCCCTCGACGAACGACCGCGGCCGGATCGTCATCGAGGGGGCGTTCGGCCTCGGCGAGGTCGTCGTCGGCGGCCAGGTGGAGCCGGACACGTACGTGGTGGCGAAGGACGGCCTGCGCATCGTCTCGGCGCGCGTCGGGCGACAGTCGCACAAGCTCGTGAGCGCCGCCCAGGGGGTCCAGCGGATCGAGCTGAGCGAGCACGAGGCCTCCGCGCGGGTGCTGTCCGACGCCGAGGTCGTCGGGCTCGCCCGGCTCGGCCTGCGCGTCGAGCAGCTCTACGGCGGCGAGCCCCAGGACATCGAGTGGGCGATCGCCGGCGGCGAGCTGTACCTGCTGCAGGCGCGCCCGATCACCAGCCTGCGGGGCGAGGCCACCGCGGATGCAGCCGAGGCGGGGGAGGCCCGGGTGCTCGTGCGCGGCCTGGCCGCGTCGACCGGCATCGTGTCCGGTCCCGTGCGCGTGCTGCGCTCACCCGAGGAGGGCGGCCGGCTGCAGCCCGGTGAGGTGCTGGTCGCACCGATGACGAACCCCGACTGGGTCCCGACGCTGCGACGCGCCGCGGCGATCGTCACCGACGGCGGCGGCATGACGTGCCACGCCGCGATCGTCGCCCGGGAGCTCGGGGTGCCGTGCGTGGTCGGCGCGCGCACCGCCACCACGACCCTGCGCGACGGCGAGGTCGTCACCGTCGACGGCGGCGCGGGCGTCGTCCTGGCGGGCGCCGCCCAGCCGGCGCCGCAGCCCGGACACCAGCCGCGCCACCTCCCCGATCACCCGCTCGTCCCCCTCCCGCAGCAGCACCGCCAGGATGTGCTTGCAGACCCGCTCCCGCCAGATGTGGTCCCCGCAGTCGCAGCGAGGCATGCGGCGGGTATAGAGGTCCACCCAGTGCGGCTCCCGCCCGCCCCACACCAGGTAGCGGCCGCGGCCGACCCGCCGGACCCTGAGCCCGAGCGACCGCACGAGCCGCCCGGGCTCCACCCCGCCGGCGGCGTCCACGTCCACGTACGGGCGCCGTCTCGTTCCGTCCCCCACGCCGGTCCCCCTTCCGGTTGCGATTTCCATGACACGGGAATGGCAGGCGTATCGGTGGATACCCCCGGAATTGCGCGAATTTCCGCCGAGAACCGGCCCTCCTGGCGCCGCCGCCGTCATTGACGATCTTGACAACCCCCTGGGACGCGCGCATCTATGATCGCACCTGCCGCAATATCCGCGTTTTCGCGGAACGCCCCGGACCGAGGACCCGAAGGCAGGGAGGCCGGCCGCCGCAACGGCGCGGCGGACACACACGGGCTCGCGCCGGCGATGGGGCCGGCTCGCCTCGACGGGAGAGTGG
>Ga0207867_1002511_pt1 | contig 9806 bp, 8 predicted proteins | sample HigsolmetaAR206D_FD_184838 | JGI IMG/M metagenome (GOLD analysis project Ga0207867, IMG submission 184838) | Ionic liquid and high solid enriched microbial communities from the Joint BioEnergy Institute, USA - AR20-6-D (SPAdes) (version 2) ...
GCCACCGCCGCTGGTTGTGCCCAACAGCAGCCAGCCCCGCCGTTACTAAACAGCGCCCTTTGGGCTGCAGCAAAGCTCGAACGAACAAGCGTATCCTGAATGAGTTGCAGGATACGCTTTTCATTTTCACGCTCTGGCGGCGAGCTTTCTAAACTTCCATTCGGTCCTCACCGCGTCCGCCTACGGCTACCAGAGCGGCTAGCCGCCCTCTTCCCCGACCCTGCTCCCGCAATGCGGGAGCAGGGTGTATGCGCTCCCGCCCATGCCTGACCTTTCAGACTGACAGTTTGACCACTAACCTTCCCGCAGCTTCGCAGCGAGAAGGTTTTTAGAGGGCATTACACAGCGACACGCAGCGTGCCAGCTTGTGTGAAAGCGACCGCTCGTGCCCTTCGACAAGCAACGAAAACAGCGTTGAAACCTGTGCTTGCACCTGGCAGGTCGCAGCGAAAGCAAGGAAAGCAGCGCTTACAATGTTTCCCGCTGCGTTACAACGGGAAGATGCGAGCCTCTTTGCTTTGGAAAGCGATTTGATAGCCGTAGGCGGACGCGCTAGAAGCCTGCTTTGAGCTAGAAACCTCGCCGCTAGCGCTTTAGACTCGTTGCAATCATCAATCGCATTTGGAAGTATACAAAAAGGGAGACGAGAAGTTCATACCTCGTCTCCCTGTGTATGAGGCGCTCAAGACTCGGCCTAGCTATCCAAGTGGTCGAGCATATCCTTCACTTTGGTGAACTTTACACGCGGGCGGCCTTGAGCCTGACCACGCGAGGTCTCGACCTCGTCCAAGCGCTTCCACTCGGCAAAGCTTACATAGCGCACATTGCGCTCTTTGAGCAGCTCCTCGATCTGGCAGGCGTCGGCGCTGGCCGGAGTGATCACCCCAGCCTCGAGATCGGCCACCATCTGCTTGACCGTCTCTAGCGAGTCGGGCTTGTTGGTGCCGATAATGCCCGACGGGCCGCGCTTGGCCCAGCCGACCACATACTGGCCCACAACCGGCTCGCCGTTGTTGATAATGCGGCCGAGCGTGTTGGGAATGGTGCCTTTGCGATCGTCGTAGGGCACGCCTTCCAGCGGAGCACCTTTGTAGCCGATCGAGCGGAAGACCAAACCGACCGGCAAAATCTCGTACTCGTCGGTACCAACGGCCACGATCGAGCCATCCTCTTTCTGCTGAAGAATGTTCTTTTGCAGCTTGATAGCAGTCACCTTGCCGTTCTCGCCAATCACCTCAACAGGCGAGCGCAAGAAGCGAATCTCGATCTGTCGCTCCTTGTTTGCGCGCTCCTTGGTGGCGTTTTCGCGCAAGATCTCTACGTTCTTGGCTGCTACACGATCGTTGGCCAACGAGGCTTCACTCGCTGGGTCTAGCTCAAGCTCAGCCGGGTTAACGATCAACTCGGCCACATCTAATTCGCCAAGTTCGCGCAGCTCGACATTGGTGAAGGCCGCTTGGGCCGGGCCACGGCGTCCGATCACATAGATCTTCTTGATCTTGCTGTGGCGCAAACGCTCAAGCGCATGGTCAGCGATGTCGGTAACGGCCAGCTCTTCCGGAGACTTGGCCAAAATACGAGTCACGTCGATGGCGACATTACCTTGGCCGATAATCGCGACGCTCTCTTGAGAAAGGTCGAAGTCGAGATGGCTGTAGTCGATATGGCCGTTGTACCAAGCAACAAAAACCGTCGCAGGATAGCTGCCCTCTAGATCTTCGCCCGGCACGCCCATGCGTCGATCGCTCTGAGCGCCAACCGCAAAAATTATCTGGTCGTAATACTTCTTCAGATCATCGAGGGTTATATCGCGTCCAAAGGTTACATTGCCAAAAAAGCGATAGCGCGGATGCGAAGCAGTTTTGTCGTAGACGCGCGTAACTGACTTGATCTTCTGATGGTCGGGGGCTACACCATCGCGAACAAGCCCAAAGGGGGTCGGTTTACGGTCGAACATATCAACCGCGAAGTGTACTGTTTTGTTCTGCAACAAGCCATCGGCGGCATAGAATGCCGAAGGCCCCGCGCCGATGATCGCGACCCGTACCGGGCGCTCGGCACTACCTAACGTCTGCTCCACGTTGATGCTCCTTAAATCTGGAAAAGACTTAACGACCAGCGCATTCAGCACTGCCTAGAAGCTATCACACCTCTAAGTTGGCTCATCTATGCGCCAATCCTTCATGAGGCCACTGTTACGCTTAAGTAACGATTGTGTATCCTCAGACTCACATTACTCTCGTCCAAGCCAAATTGTGGCAGCTAGAACGGCTATACTAGGCGCTTTTGATTTATCTGCCTCTAGAGCAGCTATTGTTTCGAGCACGCCAAAAAACCAGATCTAACATCCGGCACTGGAGATCGCTATAGCAACATGCTCGTGAGCCAATTGGATACTTGAAGAATTCGGGCGCATTCTACCATGCTTGAATCCAATCCACAAGTAACGAAGCAGTTGATAGATCTCCATTTTCGCGGTATACAACCTGCATTTAGAGGAACAAATGTTATTGTTGGCCGCCATACTAAGATTTTCACAAAAAATATCGTTTTTCTTCTTTACAAAGCATTATGCAAGTTATAGATCGCACTAATCAAGTAGATACCATGAAAAGTCTCTCTCATAGCCATAAAAATATCCTGAAAATTCGCTTTTTTTCGTGATATTCATCATAGTGCCTCGAGGCTCAAAGCAGTATAATTGGGTATACGAGTTAATGCGACACCATAGTAAATATATACACAAACCCACTCGCTGTTGGATTGTGTTGAAGGTTGCGTGAAGATGTCTGAAAAGCAAGACCTTCTTAGAAGTGTGCCCCTTTTCTCTCGTCTCTCTGACGAGCATCTTCAGCTGCTTGTCAAAAATCTTGGCATTCAGACCTTTCAACGTGGCGAGATGTTGATGCAACAGGGAGACATCGGCGAAGAACTTTATATCATCGTCAGCGGCCAAGTGCGTATCTTCACCGTCAATGAAGTTGGCCAAGACCTCTCGTTGATCATCTATCGCCCGGGCGACTTCTTAGGCGAACTCTCATTACTTGATGGGCAGCCACGTTCGGCCAACGCCCAAGCGATGCGACGTACAACAACACTGACACTCCATCGCACAACCTTTTTAGAGACGATAGCAACCAACCCCTACATCGCACGAGCCGTTATCGAAGCCTTAGCAGCGCGCCTGCGTCACAGCACGCTTTATGCTCAATTGCTGGCAAGCCATTCCGCATCGCAGCGGGTTGTGGCCCAATTAATCAACCTAGCAGCTCAATATGGTGTCGCCGATGGGGGTGCGGTAGCGATCGATCTCCATCTCACTCAAGACGATCTAGCTAGCCTTTCTGGCACAACCCGCGAAACGGTAAACCGTATTTTGGGGAGCCTCCGCGAACAAGGGCTTGTACGGGTGTCTCGAGCACAAATCATTGTGCTGAATTTCGACCAACTCGAGCGTACTTTGACCCAACTACGCTCAAACCAGGCATAATAGACGCAACCAGAGGTAATTCAATGTTTTTCTTATTCTTGTTTGCCCATCTTGTTGCAGATTTTGTTCTCCAACCTTACATATTGGTGCAGCACAAGCGCTATTGGCATGGCTTATTCATTCATGGCGCTGTGGTATTGCTCTGTATGCTCCTCGTTGGTTTGCTCGATCGCAGTATGATGGCGCTCTGGCCTCAAATGCTTGTCATTACCGCGATCCATATCGCAACCGATCGCTGGAAGGTTTCTAAGGGCGATCGTCTCTTCAGGCGCCCGATCGGTGCATTTTTGCTCGACCAAGTGATCCATATCGCAACTATTGCGCTCGTGCTCTCGGCAAGCCTGCCGTCTGCAACAGTTTGGTCGTATACCATTTCTTGGTCGGCAACCTTCGCAATGTATGCTAGCGTCTATACTACCGCTGCCTTCGCGATTCCTCTCGGCGTTATGACGTGGCTCGACCCATCGTTCCAATTCGCTGCCTACGCCCTCAAGGCGCGGGTGCACTGTATGCTCGCGGGTGCTGGAGTAGTTACCTTGGTATTGTTGAGCGTCTTTTTGGCCCTACCCGCTACCTTGTTGGCCCTAGCCGTGGTGGTCCGCCATCCGCTCTCGCCCCACCCCCTAGATACACCATCGGGCTTGACTGTGGTATTATCACTTGCAACACTACTTGCAAGCACGCTTGTAATGCTTGAACGCTTTATTTAATTCGAACAACACACTCTGTGTATCTATGAGATTGGCCAATTATGCAGTGTCGTATAGGCTGTGGGGCGTGTTGTATCGCGCCCTCAATCTCCTCTCCCATTCCCGGCATGCCCAATGGCAAACCCGCAGGTGTTCGTTGCGTTCAGCTCGATGAACACAATCGCTGTAAACTCTTTGGGCGCCCCGAGCGGCCAGCTGTTTGTGTGAGTCTTCAAGCGAATATCGATATGTGCGGCACCACGCGCGAAGAAGCGCTCAGGTTACTCGAAGAACTTGAGCGCCTCACGACACCCTAAATTCTTGCCAGATCTTCGTTTAGGTTATGACAGGGGTGTATCATACAAAAACGCAAACCTGTTATGGAACTGCCGACCCATATCTTCCAGACTGTTGACAGCCCATCATGAATGAGCTAAAGTGAAGGTATGTGTCACTAGAATAAGGAGCGAGGTTGCCTATGTCGCTTACACTCGACCAGCGCCAATTAGAAACTCTCAGTCAGCTCCTTACAGCAGGGGGTCATCAAGACGTTGTTAGTCTGCTCACCGACTCATTGGGGCGGCTTGTAGCTTTTTGGCCTGCCCAAGCAGGTGCGCTGATCTATCAGACACCGCATGGCGAACTGGTCCGGCTCGAAAGCGGCCCACTCGACTCCGCAGCTGCAACCTTGATCGAACAAGCGCGTAGTGGCTTTATTCGCCATACAGATAATACCAAACCATCGGTTGGTTACTATACGCTCGAAGATGGGCGCGATATCCTTGAACTGCCCTTGCAAAGCAGTGGTAAGGATGTAGGCTTACTTCACCTCGTCACCAACGAAAGCAGCGATAAGAGCTCCAATACTCCGCTTAAAGATGAAGATCTCTTATTGTTGTTGGTACGTGCTATCGGTGGTGAAGCTGATAAACTCGCTATGCTGCGCCGAGCCGAGCGAGATCTGCGCGAACTCCACCTGCTTTATGAAGTTGGACAATCGCTGACTGCGAACCTCGATCTGGCAAGCTTGCTAGACGAGATTAAACTCCATGCACCCGAAGTTGTCGGAGCAGAACGCTGCTCGATCTTTATGCTGGACGAAGAGCGCAACGAGTTGGTCTTAGACATGCTCGACGACGAACGCTCGTTCCGTATGCCCGCCGATCGTGGTATCGCCGGCTGGGTCGCCACCCACGGAGTAGGACAGATCGTTCACGATGTGGAACAAGACCCGCGCTGGTACGATGTCGTCGGGCGCGAATTCGACTTTGTAACACAGTCGATCCTCTGCGTCCCCATGAAGGTCAAAGATCGGGTCGTTGGTGTAGTACAACTGCTTAACAAACGCGATGGAGCCCGCTTCACCGATCAAGATCTGCGCCTCTTAACGACTCTGGCCTCTCAGGCGGGTATCGCCATCGAAAATGCACGGCTCTATCAATCGCTGAAGCAAGAGCGAGATAAACTCCTTTCCAAAGAGGAAGAGGTCCGTAGACAGATCGCACGCGACCTGCACGACGGCCCGACCCAAGGAGTAGCAGCCATCGCGATGAACATCGAATTCATCAAACGGCTGCTGACCGCTATGCCAGAGCGGGTGCCAGGCGAACTCGAAATTCTCTCCGAACTGGTCACCAAAACCAGCAACAATATCCGCACGCTGCTGTTTGAATTGCGACCGCTCGGTCTAGAGACTCAAGGGCTTCTGCCGACCTTGCAACAATATGTTGCACGTTGGCGCGACCCTTCGGGCAGCAATATTCAGTTGCGTCTCGAAGCGCCCACCAATGTGCCTCGCCTCCCCCAAGAGGTCGAAGCCGCGATCTTCATTATTTTGCAAGAAGCGGTCAATAATGCGCGTAAACACTCGCGCGCGAGCACCATCACCATCTATCTCTATCAAGAGGAAGATCAGTTGGTCGCCAGTGTGCGCGATCGAGGTAAAGGCTTTAATCTTGCCGCAGTCGAAGCGAGCTATTCAACACGTGGCAGCTTGGGCCTGATCAACATGAAGGAACGGGCAGAGCTGATCGGTGCAGAATGCCGTATTCGTTCGGCACCTGGTGAAGGAACAACAGTGGAACTGCGCGTTCCATTGCCTAACCAACAACGTTAGTTGAGACTGTTTGAGGCTCCATGATTCCTATTCGTGTATTGTTCGTTTGTATGGGGAACATCTGTCGTTCTCCAATGGCAGAAGCTGTCTTTCGCCACCTTGTGAAACAAGCGGGCCTTGAACAGCAATTTATCATCGACTCGGCTGGCACAGGAGCCTGGCATAGTGGCGAACCACCCCACCATGGTACGTTGGCTGTCCTCGAACGAAATAATATCGATCCGGGCAGCCAACGTGCCCGTCAGATCCGCGCCTCCGATCTGCATGACTTCGACTACATCGTCGCGATGGACGACGACAACTTGATCGATATTCGCAAAATGTATAGCAGCTCACCGACCAATGTCTATCGGCTGCTCGATTTTGCACCTCAGACGGGCGAGCGGAATGTGCCCGATCCCTATTACAACGGTGGATTTGATTATGTCTACAGCCTTGTTCTAGCAGGGTGTAGCGGCCTGCTGCAATTTATTCGAGACGAGCGCTCTTTATGACATCAGCACAAGTGCTGCAGTTGATCCGTGATGCGCTGCACCAGATCAACGATACCAGTGGCATTCAAACGGTTCAGGCGGTAACTGGCGGCTATATTAACCACGCCTTTCAGATCAACACGAAAAAAGATCGTTACCTCTTCAAATACAACACCCACACCACGGCGCGGCTGATCTCGAGCGAAGTCTATGGTCTTGACCTGCTACGTCAAACCAAAACCGTTCGTGTTCCCTATGTATTGGCTTGGGCCGATGCAAGCGAAGACTCGTTCGGCTGGATGCTCCAAGAGTGGATCGAGCCATTCAAGGGCAATATCGAGAACTCGGCCGAGCGCTTAGGCGTCCAGATCGCATCGCTGCATAAAGCTGGCGTTGCAGACTACTACGGCCTCGATCAGCAAAACTACATCGGCATTTCTCCCCAAGACAACAAGCCGAGCAGCGATTGGGTCAGCTTCTTCCGCGATCGACGTCTGCTTCCTCAGATGATCTTGGCCGAACAGAACGGGCTCTTATCGATCAGCCGTCTCGATAAGCTCGATCGGCTGTTGGCGCGCCTCGACGAGTGGTTGGGCGGCGTTGAGCGACGTCCTGCCCTCTTGCACGGCGATCTTTGGGCTGGCAATGTGCTCTACGACCCGCAAGGCGAGCCGGTTGTTATCGATCCGGCGGTCTACTACGGCGATCGCGAAGCCGATCTGGCCTATAGCCAATGGTCGAGCACGGCCTTCTCACCCAAAATGTATGCCGCCTACGAGGAAGTTTGGCCAAGCGAGCCGGGACGAGAAGAGCGGATCGATCTCTACAACCTCTACCATGCGATCAACCATCTCAACCATTTCGGTGAACGCTACTTAGATGAGATCGATCGCATGCTTGCAAGGTATATTGCATGAGCAAACACCCCTCTGTGAGCAACTTGCTAACACAGATCGCCCGCTACAGCAGCGTCTACAACGCTGATATGTGGCTGGTAGGGGGGTTTGTACGAAATCTGCTGCGCGGTCGCACAGCCAACGATATCGATATTGCGATGCGTGGCGATGTGATCGGCTTTGCGCGCACGCTGGCCGATGCGATCGGCGGAAGCTACTTTGTGCTCGACGAAGAGCGCGGCAGCGTGCGGGTTGTGCAAGGCAAAGTCGACGAACTCGCTCAGACCGACCTCGAGCTACTGCCCGATTCTTCCGAGCGCCTCTACATCGATATTGTTCAACTGCGAGCTGCCACACTTGAAGAAGATCTGCTGGCGCGTGACTTCAGCGTCAACGCGCTGGCGATCCCCTTGAGCGCCTTCGCGAGCAAACCGCACGAGTTACCCGAAGGCTTCGCTTGGAAATGGCACGACGGCTGGCCCGTCTGTGACCCGAGCGATGGACTGCGCGACCTAAGCAACGAACAGTTGCGGGTTTGCACCAGCCGCAGCCTGATAGACGATCCGCTCCGACTGCTGCGCGCGGTGCGCTTCGCCGCCAGCGATGGCTTCACCCTGCTGCCCGAGTTGCAAGCGAGCATAAAAAAGCTCGCGCCCTCAATTCAACAGCCCGCCCCAGAACGGGTGCGCGACGAGCTTTTCAAGATCTTCAACCACGTTTCGGTGGCCCCTTGGATCAGCCTGCTCGACGAGCTCGGCCTGCTGACCCAGATCTTTCCTGAGCTTGAAGCGGCCCGCGATTGCGATCAGCCGCGCGTTCACTTTCTGCCTGTGCTGGCCCATTCGATCGAAACGGTGGCCGCTGTCGATTGGATCATAGCTCAGATCGACAAACCCGAATCGTTGAGCAAACTGCCGCCCACCGCGCGCCCGGTGGCAGCCCAGACCCACCCCTCGCTCAAGCTGGATCTGCCGCATATGGAACAGCTCAACCAACATATGAACGAGTTCGTCGGTGGCGTTCCGCGACGGGTGCTCTTTAGGTTGGCGGCGCTGCTCCACGATAATGCTAAACCCCAAACCAAACAGAACAAACCAGATGGCGGGGTCAATTTTCACCACCATCAAGAGATCGGGGCAGAGGTCGCCAAGTCGATCTGCCAACGCTTGCGCCTCGGTCGAGCCGCTACCAGCTATGTCTCAGGCGTGGTGCGCGCCCACATGCGTCCGGGCCAGCTCGGCGCACAGCCCGTCACCTTACGCGCTGCCCTACGCCTCTTTCGCGATACAGGCGGCAACGCGCCCAACAGCAACAGCTTCGGCCCCGATACGCTCTTGCACGCCATGGCCGATCATCTAGCGACGCGCGGCCCGCACACCAGCGAAGAAGGTTGGATCGAGCACAACAAATGGACTGGCGCGCTGCTTGAGCTGTATTGGGCTCAGCCGACCCAAGCCCCCAAAGCACTGGTCGACGGCCACCGCTTGATGCAAGAATTGCAGCTCGAACCCGGGCCGCTGCTGGGCCGTTTGTTGAAGGAAGTGCGCGAGGCCCAAGACGCCAAAGAGATCCACACTGTCGAAGAGGCGCTCGATCTGGCCCGCAAGCTCTATCAGCAGTATCACAGCGAGCAGCCAACAAGCTGATCACTTCCCTCTTCCCTTAGCCTCGCAAGCGTGCGACAAGCATGTTCGCACTACGAAGCCGCTCATCATAGGGCGGATAGGTTTTTTTACCTTCCATTCGATCCCAACCGCGTCCGCCTTCGGCTATCAAGTTATACCAAATCCGATTGATTACTCTCTATTTGGCCTTCGGCAGAGCGGAACTTCCCGTTTTTGCGTTACAAGAACGCAACTCTGTAAGCGAATGTGATATGAGTGGTTAAGCTGTTAGTCTGAAAGATCACGCATGAGCGGGAGCGCATACACCCTTCTCCCGCAAGGCTATGGATTACCCAAAAGTCGTGTCGGCAGCAAAAGGCGATCGTTCGCATGCCATCGCGGAAGTATCCTTGAGAGCACAAAACGCGGAGAGCTTGAATCATGAGTCATCCCGAACTTTTTAGGGGAATGGTCCCCGGAGGCGGGAGGGCAGCAGCAAATAAGCGAGCAATCGCATCACGTAATCGGTAGAGCGGGA
>Ga0207867_1002512_pt1 | contig 9806 bp, 8 predicted proteins | sample HigsolmetaAR206D_FD_184838 | JGI IMG/M metagenome (GOLD analysis project Ga0207867, IMG submission 184838) | Ionic liquid and high solid enriched microbial communities from the Joint BioEnergy Institute, USA - AR20-6-D (SPAdes) (version 2) ...
CGCCGTCGCAGTACCGCGAGCAGGCGGCCCCTGCGCGGCCGGGCGCGGGCGCGGATTGAATGGCGTTGCACCGGGCATGGGCTTGCGGCGTCCTGCGGGCATAATTGGCGGCTTTTTGCCGGGCTTTTATTGGGTATCCCTTCCGCTCAGGGGGCGGGAATTGAAGAACTGTCTTTCTTAACGGAGATTGGCGCGTGGGCGTAAGGGACGAGATTCGGGCACGGTCCGTCCAAATCACGGTCGAAAGGAGTGCAGGCCTGTTTTTCAAACAAAACAAAATTCGCGCGATCAAGCCCCGAAAAGCAGATGAGCCGCTCGCCGGGGCTTCATCCAATCCCGTCCAGCAGCAAGCGCGGATTCGTTAATTCTTTTATCGTATAGTTCGGTGAGACATGGAGTTCCTCTTGAACATCGGAAAATGGAGCAAGCCGGAAATAGCCCTCCAAAATGCCGGTCAACTCATCCTCTTCAAGATGCATACGATAATACTTGGCAGCATAACGAAGCGCATCGCGGGCGATATCCCAAAAGTCGATATACCGTCCCGTCAGGGCGCGGATCATATTGTATTCGTGATACTTGGTCCGCCATAAGGCTCTCACTTGATCGCTTTTCCCGGGAAGGCGGCATCGAATCGCGTTTTCATGGAAATGCCCAGCATCGGACTGTAATTGAGGTTATGGAACGGGAAGTGGCAAGCGCGAACCCGCGATGGGTTACGTGCCGCAGTGTGCATCCGCGAAGTAGTCCGTCCAGTACGCTACATCGCCTCCGTTCGTGGTGCTGAGCCGCCAAGTAGTCCGTCCAGTACGCTACATGGCCTCCGTCCGTGATGCTCAGCCGCCAGGTAGTCCGTCCAGTACGCTACATGGCCTCCGTCCGTGATGCTCAGCCGCCAAGTAGTCCGCCCAGTACGCTACATCGCCTCCGTTCGTGATGCTCAGCCGCCAAGTAGTCCGCCCAGTACGCTACATCGCCTCCGTTCGTGGTGCTGAGCCGCCAAGTAGTCCGTCCAGTACCTCTCCGGCCTCCATCCATTCAGTAGAGAGGCCTGCTTGCTGCACGCACGGAAAAAAAGTCCCCTAAGACGGCACCGCCCGTTTGCTTGCGGCGTCCCCGAAGCAAAAAACCGAAAACGTTCCCCCCTACCCGAAAAATGTCTCCTCCGTGAAACCGAAAGAAAGCGTTATCTTAAACATACGGAATTTCGATTCGAGCGTTGCGTGCCGTTGGGGCCGTAGCGGCCAATCGAAATGCGCGGGTACGGAGGGAGAGAAAGAAATGGCCGAATACGTGCTGGAGCTGAAGGGCATCACCAAGACGTTCCCCGGCGTCAAAGCGTTGGACAATGTCTACTTCAAGCTGAGGCCGGGCGAAATCCATGCGCTGATGGGCGAGAACGGCGCGGGCAAATCGACTTTTATCAAGGTGATTACCGGGGTTCATGCGCCCGACGAAGGCGAAATCTACCTGAACGGCGAGAAGGTGGAGTTCAAAAGTCCGAACGACGCGAAAAAAGCCGGCATCGCCGCGATCTATCAGCACGTTACGTGCTATCCGGATTTGAGCGTTACCGAGAATATTTTCATGGGCCACGAAAAGGTGTCGAAGCTGACCAAGCGCATCTTGTGGAACGACATGCATGCGGAGGCCGAACGGCTGCTGAGAGAGCTGGGCGCGACGTTCAGCCCGAAGACGCAGATGGGCGCGCTGAGCGTTGCCGAACAGCAGATCGTCGAAATCGCGAAAGCGCTGTCCATGGACGCCAAGATCATTATTATGGACGAGCCGACCGCCGCGCTGTCGCGGAACGAAAGCGAGGAGCTGTACCGCATCGCCGAACGGCTTAGAGATAGAGGCGCGTCGATCATTTTCATATCGCACCGGTTCGAGGACATGTACCGGCTGGCCAGCATGGTCACGGTGTTTCGGGATTCGAAGTACATCGGCACATGGCGGGTGGACGAAATCTCGAACCCCGACCTGATCGTGGCGATGGTCGGACGCGAGATCACCCAACTGTTCCCGAAGAAGGAGGCGAAGATCGGCGAGGAGCTGCTGCGGGTCGAAGGGCTGGGACGGACGGGGTATTTCGCGGACGTATCGTTCAGCCTGCGGCGCGGCGAAATTCTCGGCTTGACCGGACTTGTCGGCGCGGGGCGGACCGAAGTGTGCCAGGCGCTGTTCGGCGTGACGGGCTACGACAAGGGCAAGATTTACTTCAAAGGCCGGGAATGGAAGGTAAAAAGCCCGCTTGAAGCGATGAAGCGCGGCATCGGATATTTGCCCGAGGACCGGCAGAAGCAGGGGCTTGTGCTGCAGTGGAGCATCGGGCGCAACATTACGCTGCCTTCTCTTGAGAATTACGCAAGGCGCGGCCTGCTCCGCACGGCCAGCGAGGCGCAAACCGCCAAACATCTGGCGGAGAAGGTCAGCGTGAAGGCGGGAAGCATTTTCGACCTGGTCAGCTCCCTGTCCGGGGGCAACCAGCAGAAGGTGGTCTTCGCCAAGCTGCTGACTGCCGATCTGGACGTTCTCATTCTCGACGAGCCGACCAAGGGCGTCGATGTCGGGGCGAAGTCGGCGATTTACGAAATCATCAGCGAGCTGGCGTGCAGCGGTTACGGCATCATCATGGTTTCGTCCGAAATGCCCGAAATTATCGGAATGTGCGACCGGGTCGCCGTCATGAGAGAAGGGCGGATCACGGCCATGCTGGACCGCAAGGACATTACGCAGGAAGCGATTTTGCAGGCGTCGATGGCGGGCGAGCCGGCGCCGGCCGAAATCCGATAAGAGGTGAACACCGGGATGAAACAAAAAATGTTTGCGGACGCGGCGCTGGCGGTCGGGACCGGCCAGGGGGCGGCGACGAAAACTACAATCAGCGCGAAATTCGCGAAGTTCAGGGAGCTGGGCCTGCTCGCCGTCATCGTTTTGATCTGCATCGGCGTGCAGATTCGCAACCCGAGCTTTCTGACCTGGGAAAATATCAACGACATCGCCGCGAACACGGCGATTCTCTCGATTTTGTCCGTCGGCATGATGCTGGTCATTATTACCCGGGGAATAGACCTGTCGATCGGCGCGACGCTGGCGCTTTCCGGCATGATCGCCGCGATGACGGTGAAGGCGCATCCGGGTCTGCATCCGCTGGCCGCGCTGCTGCTCGGCTTTGCCGTCGGGCTCGCGTGCGGGATGGTCATCGGCTTTCTGGTGGCCAAAGTCGGGATATTGCCGATCATCGCCACGCTCGGCATGATGAACGTCTTCCGCGGGCTCACGTATGAAGCGAGCGGCGGCAAGTGGGTCAGCGCGCATCAGATGCCGGACAGCTTCAAGCAGATCGCGACCGGGTCGATGCTCGGCATCAACAATCTGATTGTCATCGCGGTCGTGATTTACGCGGTCGCTTACTACTTCGTAAGCCATACCCGCACCGGCAGACAGGTGTACGCGGTCGGCAGCAATCCGGAATCGGCGGAAATCAGCGGGATCAAAACGAAGCGCATCCTGTGGCTCGTGTATACCATTATGGGCGGGCTGACGGGCCTTGCCGGCGTTCTGTGGGTGTCCAAATTCGCGTCCGCGCAAGGGGATACGGCTTCCGGATACGAGCTGAGCGTCATCGCCGCGTGCGTGCTCGGCGGCGTCAGCATCGCCGGCGGCTCCGGCAAAATTTCCGGCATTATTCTCGGGGCCGTGCTGCTCGGCATTTTGAACAACGCCCTTCCGATGATCAACGTTTCGCCGTTCTGGCAGAACTGGATCCAGGGCATGATCATTCTGGCCGCCGTCGTTTTCAACGCGCTGGTGAAGCGCGGCATCGACCGCAACAACCTGATGAGGAGGAAAATCTAGGCCATGGAACCGAGAGTTTTGACAAGCAAGAAGCCGTTGACGCTCAAAGGCTTTTTCCTCCAATGGGAATGGATGCTGGTCCTTCTGTTTATCGCCGTCATCGTTATGAACGTGAACCTGTCCGACTATTTCTGGGATTACAACAATCTGCGGGACGCCACGATGAGCTTTCTCGACAAGGCGTTTATCGTGCTCCCGATGGTCTTTATCATCATTCTCGCGGACATCGACATTTCCGTCGGCTCCATCGTCGCCTTGTCCTCGGTCATCATGGCAGACTTGTACGCCCATGGGGTTCCGATGGAGCTTGCGCTGATCGTCTGCCTGGCGGTCGGCACCTTGTGCGGCTACATCAACGGGCTGCTCATCGTCAAGTTCAAGGAACTGTCCTCGGTGATCGTCACGCTGTCGACGATGATCATTTACCGGGGCATCGCCTATATCCTGCTCAAGGACCAATCGGTGGGGAAATTTCCGAAATGGTTCAACTATTTGGGCTGGGGTTATGTCGGAAGCATTCCGTTTATTCTGATCGCTTTCGCCGTATTCGCCGTTCTGTTCGGCATTTTGCTGCACAAAACGACGTTCGGCCGCAAGGTGTACGCCATCGGCAGCAACCCGACCGCAAGCCGCTACTCCGGCGTGCAGGTCGACCGGATCAAAATTATCGTCTTCACGCTGGCCGGGCTGATGTCGGCGGTGACGGCGCTGTTCCTGACTTCGAGAATGGGCAGCACCCGCCCGAATATCGCGACGGGCTACGAGCTGGACGTCATCGCGATGGTCGTGCTCGGCGGCATCAGCACCGCAGGCGGCAAAGGCCGGATGATCGGCGCCATTCTCGCGGTGTTTCTGATCGGGTACCTGCGTTACGGCCTGGGGCTGATCAACATCTCCGCCCAAACGCTGCTGATCGTGATCGGCCTGCTGCTCATCTTCGCCGTTTCGGTACCGAAGCTGAAATGGAAAGGGACGGGCGCCAAGGGCAAAGCGGTTTAAGCAGGGGCGACGACGGTACGACCCGGTCCAAGCGGCCGGATTGTATAAACAGGTTGAGGACAAAAAAGGGAGGACCAAACATGAAAAAAGTTCTGACGTTGGGACTTGCGGCCGTAATGGCCGCAACGCTGCTGGCCGGCTGCGGCGGCAACGACAAGGAAGCGGGCGCAAGCGGCGGCAGCCCGTCGGCAAGCGCCGGCCAGCCGTCCGACGCGGGCGGCAAAAAACGATTGGCCATCATCTTCAAAAACACGGGCAACCCGTACGGCGAAAAGCAAATGGAAGGCTTCAAAAAAGCGGTCGAAGAAAACGGCGACGAAGCGATTCTGAAGGCGCCGGACCAACCGACCGCGGAAGCGCAAATCCAAATGATCGAAGAGCTGATCTCCCAGAAGGTCGACGCAATCGCGATCGCCGCCAACGATCCGGACGCGCTTCAGCCCGCGCTGCAAAAAGCGATGAACGCCGGCATCAAGGTGATTTCGCTCGACTCCGCCGTCAATGCGCAAAGCCGCATCACGCACGTAAACCAGGCGGACCCCGAACGGATCGGCCGCACGCTGATCCAGGGCGTATCCGAAATGATCGGCGGCGAAGGCGAAATCGCGATTTTGAGCGCGACCAGCCAAGCGACCAACCAGAACACCTGGATCGAATGGATGAAAAAAGAGCTTGAAGATCCGAAATACGCGAACATCAAGCTGGTGAAAGTGGCGTACGGGGACGACCTGCGCGACAAGAGCGTTTCCGAAACCGAGGCGCTGCTCAAATCGTACCCGAACCTCAAAGCGATCATCGCGCCGACGACGGTCGGGATCGCCGCGGCGGGCAAAGTGCTGACGGACAAAGGGCTGAAGGACAAGGTGAAGCTGACCGGACTCGGCCTGCCGAGCGAAATGGCCGAATACATCGAAAGCGGCGTTTGCCCGTGGATGTACCTGTGGAACCCGATCGACGTCGGTTACCTGGCCGGCTATACGGCAGAGGCGCTGGTCAAAGGCGAAATTACCGGCGCCGTCGGCGAGAAATTCACGGCCGGCACGCTCGGCGAGAAGGAAATCGTCGCCGACGGCGACGGCACGCAAGTGATGCTGGGCGATCCGTTCAAGTTCGACTCGGGCAACATTGCGGAGTGGAAAGAAGTGTATTGATCCGACTGCGGACTTGAATTTGGCATAACGCAGAAAAAGCCGGGCACATCGCGGCGGCAAGGGCGCGGACCTTTGCTCCGGGAGGCCCCCGGCTTTTTCGTTTATCCCGAATCCGGAAAGGAGCCGAGAACGAATGAACAAAAGCAATAAATTCGCCTGGACCTGGCTCGTCAAGGAAGATAAAGTGGAGGAATACGTAAAGCTTCATCAGGAGGCATGGCCGGAAGTGCTGGCGGAGCACAGCCGGGCGGGCATCCGCAACTACTCGATTTTTCAGGAGGGGAACCGCTTTTTCTACTGCTTCGAATGCGACGACGTGGACGCCGCCTTCGCCTACATCGCCAGGAGCGAGGCGTGCGCCCGCTGGAACGCCATAACCTCCGCCATGATGGAGACGGCTTTCGATATGGGCGAACCGGAGCCGATCCGGCCGATGCGGGAGATTTTTTATTTGAAGTAAGAGCGAGGCAACCCGGTTCCGCCCGCCGCCCCTTGGACTTTCCCGCGTTTCGCGGGTATGATACTTACAATAAGGTACGCAGGAAGCCAGGCGGCAAGGAAAGCGGGGATCGCCATGGAGAAAAAGGTGCTGGTCGTCGACGATGAGCGGAGCATCGTGAATGCGCTGGCTTACGCGCTGCGCAGGGAAGGGTATGCGGTCGAGACGGCCCATGACGGGGAAGAGGCGCTGGCGAAAGCGGCGGCGTTTCGGCCTCACGTGATCATTCTCGACGTCATGATGCCGAAGCTCAGCGGCTACGAGGTCTGCCGGAAGCTGCAAAACCGGAAAGGCACGGGCATTATTTTGGCGACCGTCAAAAACGATATTGTCGACAAGGTTCTCGGGCTTGAGCTGGGCGCGGACGACTATGTAACCAAACCGTTCGACATGCGGGAGCTGCTGGCCAGAGTGAAAGCGCTGGCGAGGCGCATGGAGTACGGCGCCGGCGAGGACGCGGAAGAAATCGTCGTCGGCGAGGTGCGGCTGAGCAAAGCCGAGCGGACGCTGACCGTAGCGGGACGTCCGGTCGAACTGACGCCGAAGGAATTCGATCTGCTGGCGCACCTTCTGTCCCATCCCGAGCGGGTCTACTCCAGAGAGCAGCTGCTCGACCTCGTTTGGGGCATGGATTATGCCGGCGGAACCCGGACGGTCGACATTCATATCCAGCGGCTGCGCAAAAAACTCGGATCGCCGGGCCAGCATCTGCTTCAGACCGTCTATGGCGTCGGGTACAAAGGCACCGGCCAGGGCGGCGGAGAGCGGCCATGAAGTCCGGCGGACAACGTGGCGCATCGGCCGGCCGCCGGCGCCGCGCCTTCAAGCTCAGCATCAAGCTGAAGCTGAGCGCCGTGCTCGCCCTGCTGCTGCTGCTCACCGTGCTCGTCATGAGCGAGCTTGTGCTCAGGGGCATCGAGCGCAATCAGCAGCAGCGCACCGAAGCCGAGCTGGCGCGGCACAGCCGGACGGCGGAGCAGTACGTGCGGCAGAATTACTACAGCGCGGACGTTCCGCCGGAAGACGAGGCGTTCATGGCGCAGCGGGGACAGCGGTTTGCCCTTTATATTTCGACACTGATCGGCTTGCCGACGGCGCTGTACGACGCTTCGGGCCGGGAGGTCGGCAATTCGCTTCAGCCTCAAGGTTCCGGCGCGGCGGCGGATACGCTTGCCTATGCGCTGAAAGGCTATATCGCGTACGAGACGTCCGGCGATTCGCTCGTTTACTTTTCCCCGCTGCGGGTCGACGGCCGGATCGTCGGCGTCGTCCGCCTGCAGTATTCGTTAAAGAGCGCCCAGGATTTTCTGAAGGCGATCCGGGGTCTGTTCCGGACGGCGGGCGTGGTCGTATTTGCCGCCGGCTTCGCGATCGGCTATTTGTATTTTCACCGCTTTGCGTCCCAGATCGGGAGGCTGCGCCAGGCTTCCCAGCAAATCCGCTCCGGCCGCTTCCTGCGCGAGATTCCGGTGCGGCGGCGGGACGAGCTGGGGGATCTGGGCGAAGATATCTATTTCATGAGCGGGGCGATCGAAGCGCATATCGAGCGGCAGAAACAATTTATCGGCAATGTAAGCCACGAATTCAAGACGCCGTTGACTTCGATCAAGGCTTACGTCGACCTGCTCGATCTGTACCGCGACGATCCCCGGCTTGCGGCCGAAGCGGCCGAAAGCATCGGCAGGGAGACGGATCGGCTGTACGAGATGGTCGAAAAAGTGCTCCGCTTGTCCGCTATGGAAAAGTACGATTTCGAGCAGCATGCCGAGCGGATCGATCTGAAGGAACTGCTTGCCGAGCTGTGCGGCCGGATGAGAGGAAAAGCGGAGCGCTACGGCCTCGTTTTGTCGACCGATCTGGAGGCGGCGGAATGTTGGGCGGATCGGGAAAGCCTTGCGCATATTTTCATCAATTTGATCGACAACGCCATCAAGTATAACGTGCCGCAGGGGTCGGTGACGGTAAGCTGCCGCATGGAACGGAAAGAGGCGGTTGTCCGGGTGACGGATACGGGAATCGGCATTCCGGAGGAAGCGCGCGAGAAAATCTTCGAACCGTTCTATACGGTAAGCAAGGATCGCGCACGCAGCTACGGCGGCACCGGTCTCGGCCTGTCGCTCGTTCGCGGGCTTGTGGAGAAGCAGGGCGGGACGATCGCGGTTTCGGATGCCGGAGCCGGCGGCGGAACGCGATTCACGGTTCGGCTTCCCGCCCAGCCGAAGCGGTAAAAAGATTTTACAAGTTGGAAACAATTCGAGACGGCGCCGATACAACCTTCCGCTAAGATGGTCTCATCGACAAGGAAAGGGGAATGTTATCGTGACGACTAAAAGGAACAAGGCCGCCATCGGCGCCGTATTCTGTTTGGCGCTTGCCGTTACGGCGTGCACGGGAGAAAACGGAGCGGAGAGCGAGGGTTCCCGCCAGACGATCCAAAAGCCGGACAAAACGATCACGGTGGTGGAAACGCCGGAGCCGAAGGCGGGACCGATCGAGGTCGCGAACATTAAAAACGTCGAAGGAATGGGACAGGGCTTCCTGAACGAGGATACCGTTATCGTGATGAGGCAAAATCCCGACGTCAAGCCGATTCAGGTCGAAGGCACGACCCAGCCGCCCAACAATCTGTACGCCTACGACCTCCAATCGAACACCGCCGAGGCGCTCAAGCCGGACAGCGAAAACCAGAACTTCGCCGTGCTGTCGCCCGACGGCAAGCATCTTTTTTACAAGGTCAATTACGAGGAAGACGCGCACGGATTCATTCTCAATCTGGAAACGAAGCAGGCGGTTCCGACGGGAGACAGCCTGATCGACTACGCGGACGCGCAGTGGCTGGACAACTCGACGGTCATGTTCCGGACGATGGAAGGGAAGCTGGTGACATCGGACCTCGAAGGCAAGACGAAGGTGCTGTTTGAAGGGCCGAAGGAAGGCCGGATCGTGTCGGCGGCCAAGACGGCGGAAGGCCTTTATTACGTAGCGAACGAAAAGCTGTACTTTTTGCCCGACGGCGCCGCGGAGCCGAGCCTTGTGGCCGAATCGGCCGAGTCGGTGGTTCCTTCTCCGGACGGCAAACAGCTTGCCGTCGTCAAGAAGGCGACGGAGACGACCCGCACTTTGTTTATTACGGATACGAAGGGCAACGAGCTGCTTAAGCTCGGAACCGCCACTCAGGTATTCGGCGTCTCCTGGTCGCCCGACAGCGCCAAAATCGTGTACAACCTGATGTCCGAGGACGGGGGCGACGGCGGGATCATCGTGGCCGATGCCGTGACCGGCGAGACGACCGGGCT
>Ga0207867_1002519_pt1 | contig 9779 bp, 7 predicted proteins | sample HigsolmetaAR206D_FD_184838 | JGI IMG/M metagenome (GOLD analysis project Ga0207867, IMG submission 184838) | Ionic liquid and high solid enriched microbial communities from the Joint BioEnergy Institute, USA - AR20-6-D (SPAdes) (version 2) ...
ACAGGGAAGAACATGTCTTCTTCAAACGGCATAACATATACTTTCGCTTGAATCCGTTCCAAAGCCGCTTTCAAGTCTCCGCCGGTGTTGCGGCTCACATCTCCCCGCTGCCATTTCCATGCCATACACAGCAAGTTGTTTGGATCCATCGGCAAAAACCAATTATCCCAGTATCCCACCAAAAAGTCGTCCAAAGAGGAGAAGCCGAGACGACGCCACTGTTCCTGCTTGTAAAACTCGGTACATAGCCCCATCACTGCCCAAATTCGGGAGTGGCGGCGCAAACCACGGTGGACTTGTTGATGATCTTCATACCATCCGTCTTGAAAAGCAGGGTCAGAAGTGATTGCCTCAATTAAAGTTTCGGTAAAAAGAAAATCGTGAGGTGTATTTTTAGCCGTCCCGCCAATCGGAGCCGCTCGCTTCACCATTTCCGGATACCGCACCGCCCATTCATAGGTCTGCTGAGCCCCCATGGACCAACCGACCACCAACTGCAAAGTCTTGATTCCGAATTTTTCGGTGACCAGTTTATGTTGAGCCCGGACATCATCGCTGATCCTCACCTTTGGAAAAGCCCCTCGGCCAAATGGAAACGGAGTATTGTGAGGTGAACTGGATAAACCATTGCCAAGCTGATTCGGTAGAATAATGAAGTATTTGCTTGGATCTAACGCCATCCCCTCTCCAATATAAATTTCCATCGCCTTGTGGGTTCCGGAATACATGTGGGGAAACAGGATCGCATTATCCTTCGCTTCATTCAGCTTGCCGAACGTTTTGTAGGCCAATTTACAGTCTCGAATAGTGCCTCCTTCTTCCAACTGAAAGTCTCCCAGTTCAAAGATTTCATAATCACCGTGAACTTCATGAGTATAATAAGCGTTTTCAATCGTTTTCAAAAGTGACGCCCCCTTTGTTTATTCAATATAAAAAAGAAATGTTGCTGAAAAACCGTGAAAAATTTTAGTTGTTTCATAGATGAAAAGATATATGTCTCCCTTTCAATGAGCATGAAGAACAACAGCCCACTAAACCTTTGTGAAAATGTCATTCCGCTGTTTCTGTTTTTATTGATGAAACTTCAATTTTCTAGAACTACGAATGAAGTATTTACTGAACAAATAACAAATCCGGTTCGCTTAAATATTTTTTCAGTTCATTTAAAGCTTTTTGTGCTAAAACGCCGTCGATCAGGCGATGGTCGTAGCTGAGGGACAAAGCCATCATCGATGCAATGTCAATCGAATCATGAACTACAATCGGTTTTTTCTCCACTCTGCCAATGCCTAAAATGCATGATTCCGGATGATTGATAATTGGAGTAAACCAAGAACCGTCTACCGATCCGATATTGGATATTGTGCAAGTGGCTCCTGTCATTTCATCAGCTTTGATCGATCCATCTCTTGCTTTTTTCGCAAGTTCTTGGATCTCTTTGGCGATTTGAAACAACGACTTTTTGTCTGCATGTCGAATGACCGGAACGACAAGACCATGATCGGTGTCCGCTGCAAAACCGATATGGTATTCATCCTTCAAAATGATTTCATCGCGTTCATCGTCCAACGAAGCATTAAGCATCGGATATTTTTTAAGAACGGCCGTTAATGCTTTAACTGTGTAAGCTAAATACGTCAATTTGATGCCTTCTTCTTCCGCAAACGGTTTTACCCTTTGGCGGTGAGACACAAGCTTTGTGACATCGGCCTCGTCGAAATGAGTGACATGCGGGATGACGGATTTCGAATGAACCATGGCTTTTGCGATCACTTTTCGTATGCCGGAAAGCGGTATTCTTTGCTGGCCTTGCGGGATGGCTTCCTCTTTCGTTGTTTCCTTGCCGGCCGCCGCTTCCTGTTCCGCCTCTGCCTGTTGTAATTTTCGATTGGCTAAGACCGCTTCAATATCACTTTTTATGATTCTTCCGTTTGGCCCGCTCGGAGTCACTTCCTCAAGGTTCACATTGTGTTCTCTGGCAAATTTGCGTACAGACGGAGCCGCGATAAAGAATCGGTTGGACGGCTTTTCATCGGTGCTTTTTTGTACTGCGTTCCTAATATCTTCTTCCGTGACTTTACCGTTCGGACCGGTGGGCGTGACAAGACGCCAATCCACCCCAAGTTCTTTCGCCAACTTTTTGACGCGCGGGGTCGCTTTTTTCTCTACATGAACGTCTTGTAGAGACTTTTGCTGTTCCTCTGTTGAATCAGACTGAACCGTTTCCTCGACGGTTTCAATGATGGCCAATACATCCCCGATGGCAGCTGTATCGCCTCTTTTTTTCCTGATTTCTTTTATGATCCCCGACTCCGGAGCTTGAATTTCCGAAACGGCTTTTTCGGTTTGAACTTCCACGATCGTATCGTCTTTTTTGACTTCATCCCCTTCTGAAACATGCCAAAAGGTGATCAAACTTTCATCATGAGTATCGGATAGTCGAGGCAATTGAACTGAGATTGACATGGCTACCTCCTGTATGAAAAATCCATTTTATTCATTTACTAGCTTGATGGCTTCGTGAAAAATTTTATCGGCATTCGGCAAAACAAATTGTTCAAGTGGACGGCTGTATGGAATCGGCACATCCGGAACGGCCAATCTTTTGACAGGTGCATCCAAATCATATAAACCGTCTTCTGCCGCAATGGCTGCAATTTCTGAAGTCATGCCATATGATAAATAATCTTCATCAACGACCAATAAGCGATGTGTCTTTTTAAGCGACTGAAGAATCGTTTCGCGATCTAAAGGTACGAGCGAACGCAAATCGATGACTTCTGCCTGAATTCCTTGCTGCTCCAACTTTTTCGCTGCTTCTAAAGCGTGATGAACCGTCATTTGAATGCCCACAATTGTGATGTCGGTTCCTTCTCTTACCACTTTGGCTTTGCCGATCGGAACTGTATACGCTTCTTCCGGGACATGTCCGACGGATGCGTCCAATTGATCCATCCAGCCCAGTCCTTGCAATGTTTTATGAAACATAAAGACGACCGGATTATCGTCCCGGATGGCGGAAATCATCAAGCCTTTCAAGTCATACGGAGTCGAAGGCGCCACCACTTTCATTCCCGGCAGATGGGCAAAAGTGGCGTATAAGGTTTGGGAATGCTGAGCAGCATCGTTGTATCCTCCGCCGACACCGGTCATCAGCACCATCGGAAGCTTGATTCGACCGCCTGACATATACGGAATTTTGGCCATATGGTTATAAATTTGGTCCATACAAACACCAAAGAAATCGACGAACATTAATTCAACGATCGGCCGCATTCCATCTGCAGCAGCTCCAACGGCTGCTCCGATAAAAGCGGTTTCAGAAATCGGTGTATCCATGATTCTTTCTGGACCAAACTTTTGAAATAATCCTTCCGTTGATCCGAATATCCCCCCGTATGCGCCCACGTCCTCCCCCATCACGAATACGTTCGGGTCTCTTTCCAACTCTAATCGAATCGCTTCTGCCACTGCTTTATTTCCTGATAACAAACGCTGTTTTGTTTTTTGCATTTTGGACCGCTCCTTTCTTTCCATCATTAGACAAATAAGTCTTTTAAAGCATCTTCCGGTTCAGGATATTTACTTTCACGCGCGAACTGATAAGCAGCATCGACTTCTTGCTTCGCTCTTTGTTCCAATTCCGCCAGCTGCATGTCTTCTATTCCGTGTTCTGTCAATAAGATGGAGCGCATTCGGACAATCGGATCTTTTTCCCTCAGTAAAGTCACTTCGTTTTTATCTCTGTAAACTTCAGGATCTCCTTGGAAATGTCCTAAATAACGGTACGTTTCAATTTCAATGATGGCTGGTTCTCCATTTTTTCTTGCTTTTTCTACCACCTCTTTTGACACTTTATACATTTCGATCGGATCATTCTCTTCCACATAATATCCCTGAATTCCATAAGCGGCGGCTCTTATAGCGTTGGAGGAGACGGATGTGGATGATGACTTTGGAACAGAAATTCCGTATTGATTGTTTTCAATGACAACAATAAGAGGCAAATTCCACAATGCCGCCATATTTAATGACTCATGAAAAGCCCCTTGGTTGGCAGCTCCTTCCCCAATAAAAGCCACCGCTACGGAATCCGTTCCTTTTTTCTTCGCTGCAAGGGCCGCCCCCAATGCATGTGGAATGCCGGCGCCTACAATTCCTCCGCAAGAAAATTTCACATTCGGATCAAATAAATGCATGTGTCCGCCTTTGCCTTTTCCGAGCCCAGTCGCTTTTCCAAAAATTTCAGCTGTCATTCTGTTCAAATCAACCCCTTTTGCGATGGCATGATGATGCGGACGATGTGGAGACGAAACAGTGTCTTCTTTTGTTAAATGAATACATATACCAACTGCGGCCGGTTCCTGCCCTGTTGCCAGATGCATTTCACCCGGTACAGGCCCTGCACCGATATTAAAGACAGGATTTTTTCCTTCGGCATAAGCTTCTGCCATTTTGTCCTCGTAATAACGAATCTTGTACATCGTTTCATACATCCAAATAAGATGTTCCCTGGAAATCGTCAACTTGCTCTCCTCCTTTGCGGAAATAAAACGCTTTCATTTGTTGATAGTGCAATAAATGTGCCAAAAAATAAGAAAAAACCGCATATTGTCGAAAAATACGAACTATTTTATTATTTTCCCCGGAATAAATGGAAACGCTTTTTCCTTGATATTCGTTTTCACTCTTATTTTTCAAACAAAGTGTTCCAAAATGGAACACTTTGTTGCAACATATTGAAACAATTTGATACAAAATGAAACAATTGCTTTAATAAGTAATGTGAAATTTTCTCATTTGTCTGTAAAACGTGCTTCTGGAAATGCCTAAATGCTTGGCTGCTTTTGTGACATTTCCATGAAATAGGCATAACGCCTGAAGAATGGCCTGTTTTTTTATATCCTCTTTATGCATGAACGACTTTTCTTCTTTTTGCCCGGAAAACAGATGGAACACTTCCTCCGGCAAATCTTTTGCCGATAAAACCGGCTTTGTCTGTCGATTTAACGTTCTTTCTATAATATTTTGCAATTCTCGTATGTTCCCCGGCCAATCGTATTGAAGTAGTGCTTGCAAAAAATCCGGTCTGATGTCCGGAAACGGCTTGTTTAATTTTTTGCTCAGTTTATCAATAAAATGGCGGACCAGAAGCGGGATATCCTCTTTTCTCTCTCGTAAAGGCGGCAAGGTGATGGGCATAACATGGAGCCGAAAAAATAAATCTTCTCTAAAGCTCCCCTTTTGGACTTCCTCGCGAAGATTTTTGTTCGTAGCGGCGATAATTCGGACATCTACCGGTATGACTTTATGGCCGCCGATCCGCATCACTTCTTTTTCTTGGATAACCCGTAAAAGAAGAACCTGCATTTCCAAAGACATTTCTCCTATTTCATCTAAAAACAGAGTGCCGCCGTCAGCCAGTTCAAATTTTCCCGCACTTCCTCCTTTTTTGGCCCCGGTAAAAGCACCGTCGACATAGCCAAATAATTCACTGCCCAGAAGATCACGGGGAATTCCGCCACAGTTGATGGCAATGAACGGTTTGTTTCTTCGATCACTTTCATGATGAATGGCTTGTGCGAACATTTCTTTCCCCGTTCCGCTTTCTCCCAATATTAAAACGTTTGAATCCGTCTTGGCCGCTAATTTCGCTTCTTGAATTTTTTGAATAAAAAGGGGATGCTGCCCAATAATATCATCGAATGTAATTTTGGCTTGATTTCCGGATAAATGATTCACAAATTGACGCACTTTATGAATTTCTTTCATCATGATCATCGAACCGATCCATTGTTTGTCTTTATAAATGGGGATTTTATCAACCATAACATGATAGTTTTTTCTTGATGGCCGGACTGCAACATGCAGTTCTTCATTTTGAAGATAGATGGGACCATTGGAAACGATCGTTTGATTTGTAAAAAGTTCTTGGATCTTTTTTCCTTCCAAACCGGATGGGTCAAGATTCAGCAGTTTCTTCAGTTGTTCGTTCGCTTTAATAATGTTTCCTTCCGTGTCGGTGATAAGAATGCTTTCTTTCATATTGTTGGTGGTCGCTTCAAGAAATCTCTGCATCATAATATTTTTTTCCGCATTTTCATTCAATGCCATTTGATACTCTATCGCTTTAACCGCTGAAACGACCATTCCCAATGTGTGAGGGTGCACTTTTTCATAAGGACCGGATACATTTAATACGCCGATAATATTGCCTTTTGAATCATGGATCGGCGCAGCGGAACAAGTCCAAGATTGACAAATTTCGGAATAATGTTCCTCTGCAACAATTTGAATGGGCTGATCCATGACAATGGATGTGCCAATCGCATTGGTGCCGACGGATTGTTCGCTCCAATCGGCTCCTTCCACAAAACCGATTTGTTCAGCCATTAACAACGTGTCCGGGTCACCGATCGATTTTAACAGCTGACCTTTTTCGTTGCAAAGGATGACTAAAAAGCCGGAACCCTTTACGATGGAATAAAGCCCTTCCATTAACGGCATGGCCCAATCAATAAGAGATTGATATCGTTCGATTTCGATTTTTTTGATAGGACCGAACGCTTGAAAAGGGTTGACTTTCCATTTTTTTGATCGAATCCATGACTCTTTCACTATGGGAGAAAGTTCATCATCTAATTCATTTTCAAAAATAAAGCGCTTCCATAATTCTTTGACCCCTTCCCGCCGTATCTTCACCCGAAAACACCTCCGAAACTTTTAAAGAATGGGGACTGTCCATGAACCATCTGACGATTTCTTTTGCTTCTTTAATCAAAATTCCTGTCAGCGTTTCGAACGTGCCGTGTAAATCATTTGTTTTTTATATTGTACCATTGAAAACAGATTTCGTTAGAATTTTTCGAAAAAACGACAAAAAGAAGCATCATCTTCAGAAAAGATCAGTAAAAAACTCCCAATACCTATGTTTAGAAAAAAGCTGACTCGGTTGGAGCCAGCCTTTTCGACCATATTCGAGATCTTTTTTGCAGTTGACCGCACAAATGAACGAGTACTTTCTCTTTTTATTTTCTTCCATATACTGTTATAATTTATTTGCCATATTTTTAAAAAGGCAACATGTCTTTGTAGATTACATAATAATCGAATATTTCAAAAATACAGGATGCTTATTCTCCGGAAATGTTTTTCGACCAAATGAAAAGAAAAAGCCATTTCCTAATACTTTCTCATTCAGAAAACACGATTCTCACGTTTTGACCATATTTTTCTAACGTATTCTCAAAGAAATTTCGAGAAGTAAGACTATCCACTTTGGTCTACCTTCTGACCCGTCTTTTTACAGAAAAAAAAAGATGGGAGATCATTTGACTACCCTTCCAAAGATCCCAATCTCAACATTTTTTCAAAATCATTCTTTTTTAAATGACAACCACTTTGTTGCGTCCCGTTTCTTTTGCTTGATACAAAGCCTGATCCGCTTTCTCCGTAAACTCTTTCAAGTCTTTCTCTTTGCTGTATTTTGAGACCCCCACACTGATCGTTACATATATCCGTTTGTCTTTATATACAAAGTCCGTCTCTTCCACTGTCTTTCGAATGCGCTCGGCGAGTTTAATGCCTTGTTCTAATGAACAATCCTGCAAAAAAATCAGAAACTCTTCTCCACCCGTTCGAACAAATATGTCAGATTCACGAATGATTTCCTTAACGACTCTACATACTTTTTTTAAGACCATATCTCCTGCATTGTGGCCAAATGTGTCGTTAATGGCTTTGAAATAGTCGATATCAAATAAGATCAACGTCATCAACTGTTCTTTGCTTTGAAACAACGAACTGTTTTTTTCCAGATTCAAATCTAAATATCTGCGATTATAAATTTTAGTGAGCGGGTCTGTTAATGCAAGATTTCCCAATTCCGCGATCATCTTTGCAGTTCTGATTTGAAAAAAAGAAGCCGTCATGAATATAATCCATTCCACTGCTCCTGTGATCATAAGATGAACCGCATCCCGAAATGAAGGTTGTACCGGATGAAATACAAATTCGGTTATCACCATTAAAATGAAGCTTGAAAATCCAACCGTTATGGCTGCTTTCCACGTTGGGCATAAGATGACGGTCGTAACAGCAGGGATCAAGATAAGCATCCATAACGATTCCAAAGACGAATAGTAATTCACCACCAAAACGATTGACAAAGACAACAAAATAAATGCATACATGAACTTTCGTTTTATCATTGTTCTTCCTTTAATCCAATTATTTTAAGCCCTTACCCTTTCTTTTATTAAGATTTTTGACTGTTTGGCATCGTCTTACAATAGTGACTGTCCGTAATGAACTTTCAATGATTTTGCAAAATGGTTCATTGCATTAGCAATCCCCTTATTATTCCAGAAATTATTTTTTATACTTTGATCATTTTAAACCTATTGCTTCGATAAGAAAAGAAAAATTCTCTTGAGTTTTAGCGAAAATTAAAAAGAAAGGAGGCAAAAGAAGAAAAAATTCATCCATCTTTTATCCGTGACTTAATGAAGTCACGATCACAGAACAACTATAACCGTCTTTTCATTGGCGCCGTCATTTTCCCGCCCATCAAATTCAACTTCATATCCTTACGCTTGCCCATTCATTAGACATCATTCCGACATTCTTCTCTTACAGCATCTCTATGCTGTCCTTAAAAGAATTCTGATTGTTTTGGGACCAAAATAAATTGCACCTATACCATCATTTGAAATTCCATTTTGGATCGAGATATTTAAGAACAAAATCATGGGCGGATATGCCTAAATTCTAGTCATTTCGACGTCATTCGACATGGTTGCTACATAAAATAGGCATCTCGTCCCTTCCCAGAAAATACTATTTATAGTATATCATAATTTATTTTGAATATCCATGGTATCTTGGGAAGCTTAATGATTAAAGCTACAGTTACCTAAGAGGTGGTAAAATATGAGTGAATTGCCAAGGATTATTGGAGAGCGGATTCGAACTTTTCGAAAAGAAAAGGGATTGAGCCAGGAAGAATTAGCTGATATAGCCAATCTACACGCTACATATATAGGACAATTGGAAAGAGGTGAAAAGAATGCCACTCTGGAAAGCATCGAAAAGGTTGCTAAGGCTCTGGAGATTTCTTTAGAAGACCTCTTTCGTTCAATCCACCCAAATCCTAACTCTCAAGAATACACACTGTCCCAAATCATCACTCGCTTACAAACACAGAGCATTGAAAATCAAAAAATCTTTCTCCATTTGCTGGAAGTATTGCTTGAATGGAAAAATCGATGAAAAGTCATTCAATTCATAAGTATTCTTGATGATGGCGGAAGTTTCCATTCCGCCCTTTTTTATTTCAAAAATGACTATTTACATTTCACGAGGCATGCTCGTTACGTATAACGTTCCCTTGAAAACAAAACCCACTTAAACCATGCCGGTATTTTCCATGATGATAACTGTTTTAGCATCAACGGAAACATTCGATAAAACTTGATCGAACCCCTAACAGCCAACATCATCCATATAAGAACAAATACCCCACCGACAAACCAGTTGGATGTTTTTTTCGATGGATTCTCGTTCCTCCTGCCACTTGCCATCTTCCAACGCACCTGCTTGCCATCATTTTTAACGCAGGAACGATTCCAATAGGAACGATGATCAGATCATCTGTATACTAAAATCGGAATGAATATCAGGTATCAAGTAGCTAATACAGCACACGAAGTTCTCTCCTTATCCGCCTCGCACTCTTTTTCCATCTTTCTATCATTTTGCTTCCCTCCACCCTCTCCCCC
>Ga0207867_1002522_pt1 | contig 9766 bp, 14 predicted proteins | sample HigsolmetaAR206D_FD_184838 | JGI IMG/M metagenome (GOLD analysis project Ga0207867, IMG submission 184838) | Ionic liquid and high solid enriched microbial communities from the Joint BioEnergy Institute, USA - AR20-6-D (SPAdes) (version 2) ...
GATGCGCGAAGGGCCGGGCGACAGGCCCGGCCCTTGCCGATGGTGCCGAAGGTGGGACTCGAACCCACACGCTTTGAGGGCGGCGGATTTTGAGTCCGTTTTTCGCGGGTTTTGCGGTATCCCCAAGGTTCCGGGAACAACCGGAAATTGCGTTAAAAACCAGGGTGTTATAGACTAGCCGCGCCGGATTTTTTTGGAGCGGTTTTGATGCTATCGGTATCCCCACGGTATCCCCGAGGTCGCGGCGGACTTTTTCGGACCCGCTGCGGTATCCCCGGTATCCCCGCCGAGCGCCGCCATGGGTGACCGCCGCTTCCGGTTCACGAACACCGCGATTGACGCGCTACCGCTGCCGGAGGCCGGGCGGGTGGAGTACCGCGACACCGACAGCGCACTGGTGCTGCGCGTGACCGCGTCCGGCTCCAAGACCTTCACCCTCGCGCGCAAGGTCAATGGGCGCTTCCTGCGTGTCACCGTGGGCACCTTTAAGCGACCTGGTGACGCTGCGCCGCGGATGACCGTAGATCGCGCGCGGGTGGTGGCGCGCAAGCTCGACGGGCAGGTCGCCGAGGGCGTCGACGTCAACGCGGAGAAACGGGCGACGCGGCAAGCCGGGCGCACGCTGCAGGGAACGCTGGAGGCGTACCTGGCCGCATCGCCGAACCTGAAGCCTCGCACCCGCGCGGACTATGCCGCCGTGCTGAACGAGTTTTGCCCGGACTGGCTGCCCCGGCCGCTGACGGGCATCACCCGCGAGGCGCTGCAGAAGCGCCATGCCGACCACGGCAAGAGGCGGTCGAAGGCCCGCGCCGACAACGCCGTGCGTGTGCTGCGCGCGCTGTTCAACTTCGCTGGCATCACCCCGAACCCGGCGAGCAGCCCGAAGAAGCGCACGGCCGACGGCGCCAAGTCCTTCCTGTTCGACGTTGGGCGAAAGCGCACTTATATCCGCAGGGCCGATATGCCGGCGTGGTGGGGCGCGGTGTCGAACCTGAAAGGGCTGCGCAGCGATTCTGGCGCCGCCGATGCGGCCGACCTGCTGCGCCTGCTGCTGCTGACCGGGCTGCGGGCAGGCGAGGCCTGCGCGCTGGAATGGGCGCACGTCAACGTGCGCGACGGGATCATCACGATCCCCGACACGAAGAACCGCGACCCGCACGAGCTGCCGCTGGGGACGCTGCTGCACGGGATCATCCGGGATCGCGCCAGGGCCAGGCGGGGCCGCTACGTGTTCCCGGCCAAGGGCGATCCCGACGCGCCCTTCAACTACAACACTCTGCGCGGATGGTTCGATCGCGTGGCCGAGGAATCGGGCGTGGCCGTCACCGCACACGACTGCCGGCGCACGTTCGCCACCGTGGCCGAGGGGCTGGATATCAGCGTGATCGCCGTCAAGCGGCTGCTGAATCACCGCACCGGCCGCGGCGACGTGACAGAGGGCTATATTGGGTTGGACGTGGAGCGCCTTCGTCACGCAATGCAGAAAATCGAGGATGAAATTTTGCGGCAGGCTGCAGCCGAGGTTGCGCCGTGAAGAAGCGGCGCACCGGCTCGCACCCGCGCCGCTATCCGAATCCGCGGATGCGCTGGAACTTCGGGCAGGCGCAGCACGAGCAGCGCTTCGCGGACATGCTCGCGACCGTGTGCGGGCCGATCCTGCGGGGTGCCATTTCCGGCCTGGTGCCGCTGGACGCCGAAAGCGAGGCTTTCCTTCGCACTGTCATCCGGGCCGCGCAGGGCAATGCACGCCGCCGCGAGAATATGGTCAACGCGACGCCGCAGCCGTTCGACGTGGGCGCCATCACCGTCGATGCGCTGCTTGAATGGGAAGCGGCTGCGTCGTGGGAACTTTCGGATCACGACAATCCAGAACAACTGCGCATCCGCCTGCGGGCAAGGCGGGAGGCGAAGGAGCGGATGGCATGGTTCTACCGGCTGGCCGCGGAGTTTCCGGTCCGCCGAGTAGCCGGCGCAACGGGCGGGGATGATTTGATCGCGGGCCTGAGCCGCCACCTGCGCGACGCCGGTCCACGTCGCGCCGCTGCCCGTAAGGCGGCGCGCAAGTCCGGCGGCAGGCCGGCAAACGACAACACTGCAATTTATGAGGCCGCAGATGCCTACGTCGGACCCCCCCGGCGCATGGCTGCAGAGCTCGCGAAGGTGTTTCACAAGACACCCGGCCAGATTCGCCGCATTCTGCGCGCGCGAAACGGAAACGTGCGTTAACTCCGGGAGGCTTTCGGGCGCGCCTATCGGCGCTGATATTTATTGCGCCGGCCTGAGAGATCAGGCTGGCGCTAGCGCAATCCCGCGCTGCGCCGATGCAGCACGAGGAATGCCGAATGAAGCTGTTGAAACCGTCCGAAGTTGCCGAACGACTCGGTGTCACTCTTTCCACGCTTGAAGCGTGGCGCTGCCGGGGAACCGGCCCGAACCTTCCGTTTGTAAAGTTGGGCGCAGGTCGTGGCGGCCTGGTCCGCTACCGCGAGGCTGACGTCGACCGCGTTATCGCCGAAGGCCTTCGGGACCGGGAGGTGACGGAATGACGACCATCAATCAAAAAGCCCCGGCTGGCGGGCCGGGGCTGGAGGAAACGAACGCGGGCTGGCGCCGGTTCCACGTTGATTCTGCCACCGCAGAACCCTTGCTGCAACGTCTCGACGGCGTCCAGAAGTCCGCCAGTGGCTGGCGCGCACGGTGTCCCGCGTGCGGCGGCAAGTCTCGCAAGGTGTCCATTGCCGAGCGCGACGGCAGAGTCTTGCTGCATTGCTTCGCCGGCTGCCGGGCCGAGGACGTGCTGGCCGCCGTCGGCCTGAGCTGGGCGGACATCATGCCGCCGAGGACGTGGCCAGAGTCGCCGGAAGAGCGTCGACAGGCACGCCGGGCGCTCCGGGAGTCGGCCTGGGCGGCCGCACTCGCCACGCTGGCGACCGAGGCGACGATTGTCCGCATGGCGTCGGCGCAGGTGGCCCGCTGGCAGCCGCTGAGCGAGGAAGACGACGCGCGGCTCGCGCTGGCATGTGACCGCATCGACAAGGCAGCCGCCGTGCTGGTGGAGGCTGGCCGATGATCGCGAAGATCGAAGAACAGGCACGCGCGGCACTCGATGGCGTGCGGCTGACGCCGGCCAGTGCGATCCGGTGCCAGCCGATCCGGTGGCTCTGGCCGGGCTGGCTTGCGCGGGGCAAGCTGCACATCCTCGCGGGCGCACCTGGTACAGGCAAGACCACTGCTGCGCTTGCGCTGGCGGCGACGATCACGCGCGGCGGAAGGTGGCCCGACGGCACCGTGGCACCACCCGGGCGCGTCCTGGTGTGGTCGGGTGAGGACGATCCCGCCGACACTCTGGTGCCGCGCCTGCGCGCTGCCGGTGCTGATCTTGGCCGGGTGCTGATCGTCGGCGACACGCTGACCGAGGAAGAGCCCCGCCCGTTCGATCCAGCGAGAGACCTTCAGACGCTGGAATGGCAGCTCGAGCGCTACGACGACGTGGCGTTGATGATCGCCGACCCCGTGGTGAGCGCCGTTGCGGGCGACAGTCACAAGAATGTGGAAGTCCGCAGATCGTTGCAGCCGCTGGTCAACCTGGGGCAGCGGCTGGACTGCGCGGTACTGGGCATCAGTCACTTCACCAAAGGGTCGGCTGGCCGCGATCCAACCGAGCGCGTGACCGGCTCAATCGCCTTCGGGGCGTTGGCCCGCATCGTGTTGGTCACCGCCAAGGGCGAGGACGGCGACCGGCTGCTGGCGCGTGCCAAGTCGAACATCGGCCAGGACGGCGGCGGATATCGTTACACCTTGGAGCAGATCGACATCGGCGGCGGCATGGAGGCGTCGACGGTGCGATGGGGTGAGGCCATCGAGGGCAGCGCGCGGGAAATCCTGTCGGACGTGGAGGCGGCCGAAGACCGGGACGATCCGGCCACCGATGCCGCCGGGTTCCTGTTCGAGCTGCTGCGGTACGGAGCGCGGCCGGCGCGCGAGGTGCTATCCGAGGCCGTCGACGCGGGCTTCTCGCGAGACCAGATGCACCGGGCAAAGCGCAAGATTGGCGCGGTCGCCGTGAAGCTGGGGATGGCGGGTGGCTGGGCGTGGCAGCTGCCGAAGATAGCAGAAGATAGCGAACAAGATTCGCCGCCATCTTCGCTACCTTCGGGCGTATCCAACACAAACACCGCCACCTTCGAAGATCGCGAAGATCGCGAAGATAGCGCCAAAAGTTGTTCGCCATCTTCTGCCATCTTCGCGGATGGCGGCGGCAGGGGTGGCCCCTTCCAGACCGATTCGATCGCGGCCAAACGGGCGCGGATTCTGGCCCGCTTTGGTCGTGCGGGGGAGGAGGTCGCCATGGATCACACCCGCGTCATTGACGGGCTGATCGCCGCCTGCACGGACGCTGGCGTCGACCCCGAGGTCGCATTTGGCCACCTGGACGACGCGGATGTCGTCGAGTACGGGCGGGCACTGTCCGATGGCACGCTCCCCGCCGATCGCTTGCCAGGGTTCATGCGTTCATTGTCCGCGTCCATCGCCGCCGGGCGCTGCCTGTGTTCGCGCTGCAAGGCGGAAAGGGGGCGGTCATGAGCGCGCTCCCCATTCCCGCCGCGGCCGCGGCGCTGGGCGTGTCGGTGCCAACATTGAAGCGCTGGATCAGACGGGGCGCGCCCGTAGCCCGTCGAGGTCGACGTGGGCGTGGCTGCCGGACGCTGATCGACCCCGAGGCCATCCGCGCGTGGCGGCAGGCGCAGGACGCCGACCACGCGCACGTCGAGGCGGCGCTGCGCGCCCTGGCGGGGCGTGTACCCGAGCTGCTGGCGGGCGCGGCTGCTGAGGCGTTCCGGCTTGCGCCGGACAAACGCGGCGCGGCGTGGACCGCCTGCGCTGCATGGCAGCTGTCCTTGGCCGCGGTGCTCGACCACCTCCGGGAGTGCGGGGCCGACGTCAGCGATCCCGACGCGATCCCCGAGTCCATCGAGCGCTTACGGAAAATCGCCGCACTTCGATCCATTTAGGCCGAGATGCGTAACATATACATCATGCCCGCCGTGATGGCGGTCTGTCCCAGATAGAAGGAGTAACACATGAATGACCCGATCCATGCCGCGCGGCTGAGCCTTGCGCGGGATTCCATTGACGCGCTTATCGGCAATCACGCCGAGAAAGCCGCAGCGTTTACCGATCTGGCCTGGGCGCTGCTGCGCGCGAAACAGCCAGGATCGAGCATGAAGGCCCTGCGGGAGTGCGGGAACCCGCTCGTTCAGAAGGCGGCCGCGCATGCTCTGGCCGACGATGTTTGGGAAAACGGCGGCGCTGACCTCGCTGCTTCGTACCTTGCCAGCGTCGCGGAGCGTTCGATTCTCGATTCCATGAAACGATACGCGCGCGTCCTGCCTGCGAGCTCGCGCCATGTCATGATCGCCGCGGATGCCGTGGGCGACGTGGTGGCCGAGGGGCTCCCGAAGCCGGTGAAGAAGTTGTCGCTGTCCGTCGGCGAGGTCGAGCCGACCAAGGCTGTCGGCTTGGTTGTCCTGACCGAGGAGCTAGCCACCGCCGCTGGTCCTGAAGGCCGGCGCCTCTTCGAGGCGGAGCTGGCTGCTGCCGTCGCCCGCGCGTCGAACGCGTCGGTCCTGTCGGCACTTGCGGACTCTGACACGATCACCGTACCGGGCACGGGCGATCCGCTGGCCGACCTGCGCGCCGGCCTGCAAGCTGCCGGGCCGTCGGACGGCTACGTTGTCGCCGCGCCTACCGGCGCCGTCGCCGACCTCGCCACCCGCGTCGAGAATCGAGGCGGCATGGGCGTCCGCGGCGGCACCTTCGTTCCCGGCGTCGAGGTTGTCGCCGTCGATGGTGCAGACTCGATGACCGTCATTCCCGCGTCTCGCGTCGCGCTTTGGGACGGCGGGCTGCGGGTGAGCAGCGCCGAACATGCGTCCGTCGATATGCGCGACACCCCGGAGTCTCCGGCCGAGCTGGTGAGCCTGTGGCAGACGAACTCCGTGGGCCTGCTGCTGGAGCGCACGTGGCATCTCGCGCAGGCGGACAGCGTGGCGGTTGTCGAGCTGGGGAGCTGACCATGGAGCGCAGACACGAAACGTTCCTGCGCGTGAAGTCCGCGGAATCCAGCGACGGCGAGCGCTGGATCACCGCTTGGGCGACCACGCCAGACGCGGATCTGGTCGGGGACGTGGTGCTCCCGACCGGCGCGCAGTACGAGCTACCGATTCCGCTTTTGGCGTACCACCGACACGACGCCCCCGTGGGCGTCGTGACGGAAGCGCACGTGAGCGAGCGAGGTATCCGCATTCGCGCCAAGCTGTCGCGGGGCGTCCAACTCGCTGACGAGCTTTGGCAGCTGGTGAAGGACGGCGCGGTCGGCGCCGTCTCCATCGGCTTTCAAGCGTTGAAGTCGAAGCCGCTGCCGTCTGGCGGCCTGCTGTTCGAGGCGTGGCGGTGGCTGGAGCTCAGCTTGACGCCGGTCCCTGCCAACCCGAACGCCCGAATCGTTCACGTCGGCAAGGGGATCGCATACGCGGCCGACGTTGCGCCGGAGCCTGCCAAGGTGAAGCGGGCGATCCTGAGCGACGCGGCCGAGCTCGCACAGCGGAGCGCCAGGGATCGCAACTGGGCCGAGTACGAAGCTATGGGCGCCGCGTTTGACGCAGCGGTCAAGCAGCTGCCGCCCGAGGAGCAGGCCAAGTGCGACCTGACGCGGTCGACCTGGGACGCCAAGGCCTACCGGATGACGCTGCGGGACCGCATCGGCCGACTGGTCGCCGTCGTCGAGGATGACGGGACGGTGCGCCGTGACGAGCCGGAGCCGGAGCGAAAGGAGGCGCCGGCTGCTGACAGGCTCACGCCGGCGCAGCTTGCGCAGGTCAAGCAGATGCTGGGGGAACTGGCCAAGTCCGTTGGCGTGGCAATCGGGAAGGTAGTCAACGAAACCGACGAAAGGCTGGCGCAAGCGATCGTCCAGGTCGCCGACAAGGTCGATCGGCTGGAGGAGACGGCGCTGTTCGACGCGGGCTACTTTACCGAGGGCAAGGAATACCGCAAGGGCGCGCTCACGGTGCACGACGGCCGGACGTGGCTGGCCACCGAGACCACAGACGAGGCCCCGGCGCGCGGGAGCAAGGCGTGGCGGCTGCTGGCCAAACGAACGGAGACAAACGCATGAATGATTGGAACGAGCTAACCGCGGCTGAAGTGGAGCTGGTGAAGTCCTGCGGACCCGGAGAGGTTTGTTGGATGTGGGGTTCCGAGATGGTCAAGACCACAACGCAGCAGCTGGAGGCGGCCCTGGAGGTCGCCTTCAAGGAAGCGTATGCCGCAGCGCTGAAGCTGGGCGCGGGCTACATCGGCGAGGAGCACACCTTCGAGGTTGACGACCTGGAGCCGGGCGCGGTGTACCTGCGCGTCATCATCCGCAACGAGCGGGGAGACGAGGCCAGCGGCATTGGCATGATCCCGCGCCCGTCCATGGAGGTGCACTGATGCGGTGGGGGCCCGTTGCCCGGCTGAGCCCGGCCGAGTACGCGCGGTTTCAACGGCTGGTCAGGCTGGCCGCAAGCAAGAGGGCAAGGCTGGAGCGCCCCGAGGTCGAGGGCGAAACATTCCGCCTGCTGCGCTACGGGAAAGTCCTGGCCGAGTCCGAGGGCCTGGACCTGATCCAGCGCGTCCTGATGGATCTCTGAAACGGTCAGGCTGCGTCAGTGCACGGGCGCAGCCTGACCCCACCGGGGGGGGTGTCGGCGAATTGAGGCGCGCACCGCTGGACACCGCCGCCCGGACCTCTTTTCAGCCGAAATTCCCGCTCCCTTTGAAAAATTCGGAGACCCACATGGCCAAGAGACAACCCCGCGACCCCCTGCCAACACATATCGCACAGTGGCGGGACCGGGTGCGGAATGACTACGGAATCGAGGACGCCCCGGGCCTGGCCCTACTGGAACAGGCGGCACTCGCGCTGCACCGGGCGGAACAGGCGCGCGAGCTGCTCGCCAAGGAAGGGCTGGTGACGCGGGACCGCTTCGACCAACCGAAGCCACACCCCGCCGCCGTCATTGCGCGCGATGCGGAGGCGTCATTCCGCGCCGCACTGCGCGACCTTCAGCTGGACGTGGAGCCGGCGCGCCCCGTGGGCCGCCCGCCTGGAGTATGAATCATGAAGAGGAAGCCCCGCATTCCGAACCGAACCCGCCTCACGCCGGCAGCCGTCGAGGCATACCGCGCCGGCAATCGGCTGGAACTGCACCGGGCATTGAACCTGCCGCCGTGGCAGGCGTCGCCGCTGGACGCCGTGGGCGCCTGCCCGTGGCCGCCGTCAAGCGCTGGCGGCCGGACCTGGGCCAAGGCCCTAGAGCTTCGGGAGGCGCTGACATGCGCAGGGTGAAGCGCAAGCCCGGCGCGAGCTGACCGTTGAACGGATGGAACGCCTTGAACGCCAACTGCGCAAGTGGGCACGGGGCGGCTTCCGGCTGCCGACTGTTGCCGACCCCACGGTCTGGCTGCCGAGCTAGGCGAACGGGTGCAGCGTCTCCGCCCGTGCGACATAGGGGCGCCACCCTATGGGCATGGACGACCAACCCGAAACCCCCAAGAACCCCGGACCCTTCGCCCACTTGGCTCTGCGCGACACCAGGACGGCACGGGAGCGGGAAATTGCCGAGTTCAACGAGCGGAAGCGCCGCAACGGCAGCCGCAAGCGTTGGCACGACTACTTCCCCGACGGCGCTGCGAATGAGCCTAGGAGGGAGAGTGAAAGCTAAGTGGCCGACACCCTGAACACGGTGTGGGGCGTCTCCCGCGGCCCTTCCACGAGGCTCCAATTGTCAAAGTACCGGATGGCGCCGCTGCCATGAACGCCGTGAAGGGTCCAATCGGTCAGATTGACGTAGCGCGTCTGGTCAAAGCCTGCACTGACTGGCTTCTTGACTACAAGCCAAGGGCCGGTGTGGCCCACTATGAGCGTCCCGCACCATGACCGCTCACTCGCCATCTCGTCGCTGAGTTCGATGCGAGGATCCTCCAGCTTGCGAGCGATCCCGCGCTTCCCTACAAGGCTGTAGAGATTGAAAGCATTGGGGCCGCTGAGCGCTACTCCACATAGTTGGTCGGTATCTGCCACCTTGACAATCAGGACCGGAAGCATCGGCCCAGTCTCGTTCGTAATCCCCAAGAGGCTGCCGGGCTCCGCTTGGCAGGCTTCCACCAATCGCAGGGAGGAGATGTCATACGTCATGGCTACCACTCCGTGGGCAATTGACGACCGATCATATGACGAGCCAGCGGCCCCGGCATCCCTGCGGGGGCCCGCGCGGCTGGATGGCCCGAGAGGGCCGGGGGAGCGTGGGCAGCCGCAGGGGAGGATGGCTGCGGACGATCCGTGCCCCGGCCTGCGCGCACCGCGCGTTGCTGGTAGGGGTAGGGTGACAGGCGTGCGGAGGCGGGGCAGTCGGAGCCCCACGCACTGCCACGTAGGAAAAGTCCGAGCCAAGGCATACGGGACAGATTTGGGACAGCGTCGGCACCACCCCCACCAATCCGCATGGCTGGACGCGCTGGGCGCGCTGCCGGGATACTGAGGATGCCGAAGGTATCCCCGAGGTATCCCAAGCCCTAGAGTCGATTCTAGGAAAACCCGCTAAGTCATTGGTGCCGAAGGAGAGACTCGAACTCTCACGATGTCGCCATCGGCGGATTTTGAGTCCGCTGCGTCTACCAGTTCCGCCACTTCGGCAGGCGCGGCAAGTATAGCCGGGGCCTG
>Ga0207867_1002525_pt1 | contig 9754 bp, 9 predicted proteins | sample HigsolmetaAR206D_FD_184838 | JGI IMG/M metagenome (GOLD analysis project Ga0207867, IMG submission 184838) | Ionic liquid and high solid enriched microbial communities from the Joint BioEnergy Institute, USA - AR20-6-D (SPAdes) (version 2) ...
TTTCTCCTTTTTGGAACAAACTATCAACAAGAGTTCATTACATTTAGGTGGTGTTTACATGACGCTGTTTACAAGAATCAGTTTTATGCTGTTATTGGTAGCAGGAGCGTTTTTCCTTACGATTTTCCACGATGAAGCCAAAACGGATACGAGCAAAAAATCGGCCGAGAGTGAAGAAAAGCCAATAAGTACTGCCGGTGTCGTGTCGCCCAATGTTTCTGAAAAAACGATGACCGTGATTTTAGACAGAATTTATTTGGATGGAGAGGTCAGCGAAGAAATCCGGACAGAGCCGTTCATTTCCATTGGAGATATACTTGAACGTTATAAAAACTGGAAATTGGTAGAAATGGATGATACAGAAGCTGTGTTTCAAAAAAAAATAAACGATATATCTCCTTTATTAAAAGCTAACGGATATTTTGGCATTACGGACAAAGGGGTTTTATCCATTTTCAAGGGAAAACCGGAAGGAAAAAACGCCCAAATTATTCAATCTTTTTTTCAAATTGATGTCCATAAACTTGAAAGCGGCGTTCAAAAAGAATTACGACACGGAATTCCTATTAAGACAAAAGAAAAATATACGAAAGTGATTGAAACGTTTAAACCGTACTCTATCGAAAAATAAAAGCAGGATGATTTTATAAGATCCTTTGTTCATTTCAATCCAAGCTTTTGGATACAGTATTCAATTACAGTCGTTTTCAAGAAAATAAACGACCTTTCCTCGACTCAACCCGAGAAAAGGCCTTTTTATTTTTACTTATAAAGAGCTCGCGGCAAAAAAGCCATGCAAAGGAGAGTACTGAAGATATCGTCATCTTGCTGTCAAAGGGAATTTGACTATTCAGATTCAAATGACTTTCTGAAAAAGATTAGAAACGAACCCGATATAACAAGGATTCGTTTCTCGTAGTGATTTGTTTGTCAAATATATTGGTAGGCAGGTGACAGCGGTCCCCTAAAAAGATCGTTCTTTCAACTAGCGATCCGTTAGACCGATGTCCGGTTGAAGTTTATTTAAAAGAAAGACCGGCTGCAACTTCCATTTGCTGATCTTTCACTTCTAAAACAAATTGTAAAATATCTTCTGCTGCATGCGGATTGATGAATTTTCTTTGACTATCGATAATATGATTGAGTTTTTCTCCATTATTTTTAAGCAATTCGGTCATTGTCTGTTTGATATCGTCCGTCTTATTGCACACTACTCCCAAATTTGATTTTTCGGCAAAGTAGGGGTTGTCTTCTTCTTGGCCGGGCAACGCACCGGTTATAATCATCGGCGTATTGGAAGCAATGGCTTCAAACATGACGTTCGGACTCCCTCTTGTAAACACGATATCAGAGGCAAACATCAGTTCATGGATATTTTTCGTGAAACCGTATATCTCTACTTTATCTCCATATTGTGGAAAAAGGGATTGCTCTAACTTTGCTTTCAGCTTCGCATTTCTCCCTGCCACAATTTTGACGGTGCAATCAAAATGATCGAGCAAAATTTCCGCAATCTTCTTCATATTGCCTACACCTTCGCCGCCGCTCATAATCAAGCATTTTAAAGGGGCGCCTTTTTGATAACGGACCTTTCTATTGGTGTTGTTTCTGAAAAACCTGGAACGAACCGGAAATCCTAAAATTTTTATATTCTCCGCTGGAATGCCGTATTCCATACACTTATCCGCCGCTTCCACGGTCGGGCTGATGATATAATCAGCTCGAATATCTGCCCATAACGGGCTAATGTTGACAAGATCAGCTATCAGTGTAATGAATGGGATTTTAATATTTTGTTTCTCTAAAATATTTAAAATCGAGCCGTTAAAATTAGGGTGCACCGACAAAATCAAATCGGGTTTTACTTCATCCAACAAATGCAGAAAGTTATTTTTGATTAATCCTTCTATAAAATAGTTGATTAACGTTGGGTTATCAGCTGATATGTTATATACCATCTTCCATAAATTTTCGGCTTTTCTCGTGATCGGTCCATATAGTTTGCCGATCGACAGCAGAGTTTGTCCGCCAAGCGAAAAGCCATCCACAACGTGTATGTTGATGTCATGGTCCCTTCCAATTTTTTCGCATAAAGATTCTGTAATGCTTTTATGCCCATGACCTGTATGATCAGAGGAAATGATCAGCACTTTTACGCCCATTTTACCAAGCCTTTCTTCACATTGTATAATATAATCATACCAATAAATGATAGGGAGAATACTAAAATTTTCTTCCATTTTGATCAAGCAAAAAAAAGAAAACACTTTTGAATTCCTGAAGGTAGTATTGTACTACTCAAAAATAAAAACGGAGTTCTTTCTGTGTTTTCACTAAAAAAGACTTCCAAAATAGAAATATGTTCTTGCTCCAAATAGTATGTAAAGAAAAAATAGACGGCTGTCTTGCATTCATCCCTGTTTAACCAATAAAAAAGCAGGATGAACCTTAGTCATGATCTTTTGTTTGAAATGATCTGTAGATATAATATCATATTGATGAAATGCCAAAGAAGTTTTTTTGCAAACTGCACTTCCATTGGCTGGACGAATCTGAAAGGAAATGCATGTTGACAATAGCTGCCGCATCTTGCTGCATAAGAAATCTTGTATTATAGAAATCCAATTCGTGTTGACGATCTTAAAGCAAACCATATCATCAAATTTTTAGACAAAGGAGCTTTCATTATATTTGAAACGTACGAAATGGAGAATCATCTATACGATCTTTGTTTTTATTGCCCTTGCGGCATTTGACAATATCATCATTGGATTATTTCCTCCGCTGTTTCGCTATATAGCAAAAGATTTACATGTGGAAGTTGCGAAATTAGGAGTTGTTTCAGCTGTTAACATTTTAGTTACAGCGGTTTCCTCCGTTTATTGGGGGTATCTTTCCGGAAAATATAAACGTAAGAGACTGATTATGATTGGGACCTTTATTTGGGTCATATCTGTATTTTTAACGGCCTTTAGCCAAAGTTACGGGCAGCTTTTACTGTTTCAAATCATAACAGGAATCGGTTTAGGCTGTATTGCTTCTATTGGTTTCAGTGTTTTAACGGATTATATCCCCTATCAAAAGCGGGGGATGGTGTTAAGCCTTTGGGGCATGGCACAAGGCTTAGGCGGTATTTTAGGGTCTCTGATGGCTTCTTTAACGGCCATAAATACGAGTTGGAGATGGCCTTTTGAAATCGTTGGGTTGATCGGTTTTTTTCTCATTATTCTTTACGTTTTTGTAGAAGAACCGTCCAGAGGCCAGTCAGATCCTGAGTTGAAAGATTTGATGAGAAATGGACAATCTTACAACTACATAATAGAGGCCAAGCATCTTCCCGCTATTCTTCTAAAAGGCAGCAACGTGTTTTTGTTTTTGCAGGCATTTTTTATGAATATTGCAACGGGTAGCCTCATTTGGATTCCAACTTTATATATTTATAAAATTCAGCAGCAAGGGTACAGTTTGGAAACAGCCATGATTGCATCAGGTTATCTTTATGCGATTTTTCAAATCGGCGGGATGACTTCCGCTTATTTCGGCCATCTTGGTGATCAGTTGCAAAAGAAAACGTTTAAAGGAAGAGCTTTATTAACGGCTGTTTTCGTATTTCTGACGATGCCTCTTTATATACTCATGTTTTTCATTCCGTTGGATCATCTGTCATTGCCGAATGATCATAATGCTTTATCGGTTTTAGGCGGTTTAATCACACAAATATTCACAAATCCATGGATTGCTTTATTGTTTGCTTTATCGCTTTTGGCATCTGCTGCTCAATCTGCCAACACGCCAAACTGGCTGGCGCTGATAACAGATGTGAATCTTCCTGAGCACAGGGGGACAGCATTTAGCGTCGCTAATCTTTTCAATAGTTTAGGCAGAACTGTCGGTAACGTAGGAGTTGGAATTGTGCTTGGCATCGTTTCTACTTCTTATTATGAACCATATAGCTATATGATCACGTTGTCACTGCTGCAGCTGTTCCTTGTTCCGTCTGCATTCAGTTATATTTTAATGGCCAATCAAAATGTATCTGACATCAAACGAGTGAAAAAAATCTTGAAAGAAAGATCGTAGCGCTGCATTGTCTAAAGTCGGCAAATGATACGGAAAGATAAGGGTTCCGTATGGCGAAAGCAGGATCGCCACTTTTCTTTTAAAAAAATAAATTCCGTCGGTTTCTTGATTTCGTTTTCGATTGGTCTGTTTTTTGTTTTCTATTTTTCTGTTAGAATAAGAACAGATGTTTTGTTAAAGGAGATGAAGGATGAAATCTACTTCGGCTTCCATCATTGCCGATTAGTTGCCGCAACGGCTGTTATAAAAGTTGCACGGCCTTGTTTCGGCCGTTTTGACAACATAGAAGGATAGGAGCGAATGCTGCGCTTCTTTTCTTTTTTGTTCCTGACAGTCCCATTCATTCTCTCCCGTTTTTTTTCGCTTCACAAATCAAGATGTGGTACAATCATGGTTAGCATAAAAGGAGAGAGTTGGTTTGTTTGAATATATTAAAGGTGTTATTGAATATGTAAGTCCTGAATATATCGTCGTCGATCATCAAGGAATAGGCTATCAAATCATGATGCCGAATCCATTTGTGTTTTCAAAAGAGCTGGGACGCGAGAAAAAAGTGTACATACACATGCATGTACGGGAAGATTTGCTTGCTTTGTACGGTTTTGAGTCAGCCGAAGAAAAAAAGTTATTTCAAAAATTATTAAATGTCTCAGGTATCGGTCCAAAAGGAGCTTTGGCCATTTTGGCTTCGGGAGCCCCTCAACAAGTGATCGCCGCCATTGAAAACGAGGATGAAAAATTTTTGACGAAATTTCCTGGCGTTGGCAAGAAAACGGCAAGACAAATGATTTTAGACTTAAAAGGCAAATTGCAAGATGTCGTTCCCGATTACTTTCCTAATTTATTTTCCTCCTCATCACCTGAATCTCCTGCTGAATTTTCTCCTGAATGGGAGGAAGCCGCTCTTGCGTTGGAGGCGCTTGGGTATTCCCGCAACGAAATTCAAAAAGCGGCTCATGTGTTGAAAGGAAAAGCCCTTTCAACGGATGAATATATAAAGAAAGCTTTACAAGTACTGTTGAAAATATAGAGTGACACTTCCAGCCGTGGGATGGAAGCAATCGGGCATATGGGGAAGCCTTCCCTTAAAAAGGGTGTCTTCTGTGCTGCAGTCCCAAGGAAGGGGAAGGGACGTATTGCAAGTTAATATGGGATATAAGGAGGGAGGAGATGAACGGTGGAGGAAAGGATTGTGTCGGGTGAAGCAGATTGGCAAGAAGCTGCAATGGAACCGAGTCTGCGCCCGCAAACGCTGAAGCAGTATATTGGTCAAGACAAAGTAAAGAGAAATTTGGAAATTTTTATTGAAGCCGCTCGAATGAGACAGGAAACTTTGGATCATGTGCTTTTGTATGGCCCGCCGGGATTGGGAAAAACCACGCTGGCTCAAGTAATCGCTAATGAAATGGGTGTCCGTTTGCGGTCGACTTCAGGACCGGCGATTGAGCGTCCGGGTGATTTGGCGGCTATTTTGACATCGCTTGAGCCCGGAGATGTTTTGTTTATTGATGAGATTCATCGTCTTCCAAGGGCCATTGAAGAGGTGCTTTATCCTGCCATGGAAGATTTTTGCTTAGATATCGTCATCGGCAAAGGTCCGAGTTCTCGTTCTGTCCGGCTTGATGTACCTCCTTTTACGCTTATCGGAGCGACGACGAGAGCTGGATCGCTTTCAGCTCCTTTGCGGGATCGATTTGGGGTCTTAAGTCGGCTTGAATATTATAATCAAGAGCAGTTGAAAGAAATCGTTTTGCGGACCGCCGATATTTTCCATACGGAAATTGAAGAGAGAGGGGCGATGGAAATCGCCAGACGCTCGCGGGGGACGCCGCGAATAGCGAATCGCCTGCTAAAGCGAGTTCGCGACTATGCACAAGTTCGCGGAAATGGATTGATTACGTACGATATTGCCGCTGAGGCGCTTGAGTTGCTGCAGGTGGATCAAATGGGGCTGGATCACATTGACCATAAGCTGCTTTTAACCATCATTGAAAAATTTCGCGGCGGCCCTGTTGGTTTGGATACAATTGCGGCAAGCATCGGCGAAGAACCGGGTACAATAGAAGATGTATATGAGCCGTATTTACTGCAAATAGGTTTTTTACAACGGACGCCTAGGGGAAGAATGGTTACGGAACTTGTTTATCACCACTTTCAAATGGAGGTTCCTAAAGAATGAGCGGTTTAGGAAAAACATTGATGATTGTTGGAGGCATTGTTTTTTTGGTCGGTTTTCTCATGCAGTTTATCAAAATTGGGAGACTGCCGGGAGATATTCTCATAAAAAAAGGGAATATGACCTTCTATTTTCCCATTGCTACGTCCATACTATTAAGCGTCCTGTTGTCCGCGATCTTCTATTTTTTGTCGCGTTTTAACCGGCCGTAGCATCTTCATTCAAGGCTTATGGTCGTTTGGAATACCCAATCATTTTGCCAATCGCAGGCGGCCTGCCTCGATTTGGCAAAAGATGTTCTTCAATCCTGCATATAGGATGGGAAACGTTTAGAAACAAGAATTTTTCTGCTTAGAAAAGATTGAATTGAAAAGGTGACATCGAATGAATGTAGAAGATTTTGATTTTGAATTACCAGAAGAATTAATAGCCCAAACTCCTTTAAAAAATCGTTCAGAAAGCCGGCTGATGGTGTTGGATAAGGAAACGGGTGAAATCAAGCATGATATTTTCAAAAATTTATTGCACCATCTGAATCCCGGTGATTGTTTAGTATTGAATGATTCAAAAGTTCTTCCGGCTCGATTGTATGGAGTAAAGAAGGATACGGGTGCTCATATAGAAATTCTGCTTTTAAAACAATTGGAGGGGGATCGCTGGGAAACGTTGGCGAAGCCGGCCAAAAGGTTAAAAGAAGGAAGCCAAATCATTTTCGGAGATGGTCAATTGACAGCGGAGTGCGTTGGGGAGCTCGATCATGGCGGCAGAGTGATCGAATTTCATTATGACGGCATTTTTTACGAAATTCTTGATCAGCTTGGAGAAATGCCGTTGCCCCCTTATATAAAAGAAAAGCTTGAAGATCAAGACCGTTATCAAACCGTGTACGCAAAAGAACGCGGGTCGGCTGCCGCACCGACAGCTGGACTTCATTTTACGGAGGAACTTCTTAAGGAGATTGAATCTGCAGGAGTTCATCTGGCTTTTCTTACTCTGCATGTAGGTCTTGGAACGTTCCGCCCTGTGTCGGTAGATAGGGTGGAAGATCATGATATGCATGCCGAGTTCTATCAAGTGTCTAAAGAAACGGCGGATTTAATTGAAAAAGTTCGTAGAGAAGGCGGGAAAATTTATAGTGTTGGAACTACTTCAACTAGAACGCTCGAAACGATTGCCAGGGATCACGACGGAAAAATTGTTCCCGCTAGCGGTTGGACGGATATTTTTATTTATCCGGGATTTCAATTTCGCGCGATCGACGGGTTGATTACGAATTTCCATCTTCCTAAATCGACGCTGATTATGCTTGTGAGCGCCTTGGCAGGGAGAGAAAACATCCTGAATGCCTATGAAACCGCCGTGCGGGAAAAATATCGTTTCTTTAGTTTTGGAGATGCGATGTTTATAAAATAAATTGATTTGGCAGACAAAGTTAGCATCAAAAGAGGAAGGAGCATGGAACATTGCCAGCCATCAAGTATGAATTATTGAAAACTTGTAAGCAGACGGGTGCAAGGCTTGGTAGAGTGACGACGCCGCATGGAAGTTTTGAAACGCCCATGTTTATGCCCGTTGGAACGTTAGCGACAGTGAAAACCATGTCCCCGGAAGAATTAAAAGAGATGGGGGCTAAGATTATTCTAAGCAATACGTATCATCTTTGGTTAAGGCCCGGCCATGATATTATCCAAGAAGCGGGCGGCCTTCATTCCTTTATGAATTGGGATGGAGCGATTTTAACCGATTCTGGCGGTTTTCAAGTATTCAGCTTGAGCAAACTTCGTCGCATTGAGGAAGAAGGAGTGTATTTCCGCAATCATTTAAATGGGGAAAAACTGTTTTTATCTCCTGAAAAAGCGATGGAAATTCAAAACGCTCTTGGATCAGACATTATGATGGCATTTGATGAATGCCCTCCTTATCCGGCTGAGTTCGATTATATGAAAAAGTCGATAGAAAGGACTTCGCGATGGGCTGAGCGCTGCCTGAAAGCTCATAAAAGACCGGAAGACCAAGGGTTGTTTGGGATTGTGCAAGGGGGAGAGTATAAAGAACTTCGTCGGCAAAGTGCCAATGATTTAGTGTCTCTTGATTTTCCGGGCTATGCGATCGGTGGACTGTCGGTGGGAGAACCGAAAGAGGTCATGAATGAAATGCTGGAATTCACGACGCCGCTTTTGCCGGCTGATAAACCACGCTATTTAATGGGAGTAGGGTCGCCGGATTCTTTAATTGATGGCGCCATTCGGGGAATTGATATGTTCGATTGTGTACTTCCAACGCGAATTGCCAGAAACGGTACGCTGATGACGAGCCAAGGTCGGCTTGTGGTGAAAAATGCAAAATACGCTCGCGATTTTCGGCCGATTGATGAGCAATGTGATTGCTATACGTGCAGAAACTATTCGAGGGCGTATATCCGTCATTTAATTCATACGAATGAAACATTGGGAATTAGGTTGACGACTTACCACAATCTTTATTTTCTGTTAAAATTAATGGAGAAAATCAGACAAGCTATCCGGGAAGACCGGCTTGGTGATTTTAGAGAAGAGTTTTTTGAACAGTACGGTTTTAATCGTCCTGATGCCAAAAACTTTTAAAAAGGAACGTAAGCTTGAACCTCAAGCTTTGAGTGTTTATTGTACTTAGAAAGGGGTGAATGGATTGGGTAGTTTAGGAACATTTTTGCCTTTAATTATCATGTTCGTTCTGTTTTACTTCTTGCTTATCCGTCCTCAGCAAAAACGGCAAAAGCAAGTCATGAATATGCAGAACAGCTTGGAAAAAGGAGATAAGATCGTTACGATTGGCGGTCTTCATGGCATCGTCGATTCGCTGGATGAAAATACGATTGTCATTCGATGCGGAGATGGCAGCCGTTTGACATACGACCGGTCAGCGGTTCGTGATGTGATTGAAAAAGCCAAAAGTTCTTCGACGAACTCGTCTTCAACAAACTCGTAATAAAAAAAGAAGCAATTTGGTCATTCGAATTGCTTCTTTTTTATGGATAGATTAAAGCGCAAAACAGAGGTCAGAAACTTGCTAAGACTCTTTCGTTTTCCCGCCGGAAAGATTGACGCCCAATACGCTTCCTAGCATGGCGGTGGCGATATAGCAAAGATGGAAGATGAGTTGCTTTAAAGAAAAGATGGAGTCGTATCCGAGAAACTGATATAGAAAAATAATGGAACTATAAATGATTCCTGTAAATGCTCCGAGAAGCAGTCCTTTTTCTTTCCCTTTTCCCCCCGTGATGTACCCCCCGATAAATAAACTGAAAAAAGATATAATGGTGACCAATAATTGAATGGAATGTTCCGTTAATTGCGATAACCGTAAAATCGTAGCAAAAATAAGGCTGCTGGCTATGGCCATGATCAGGATCGCGCTGACTCCGTATAACACTGCACTAATTTGCCTTTGCATAAAATGGCTTCTCCTCCCGCCTGAAAATTTCAATTTTTCCCAGTACAAGCATATGCGCTTCATTGT
>Ga0207867_1002541_pt1 | contig 9711 bp, 6 predicted proteins | sample HigsolmetaAR206D_FD_184838 | JGI IMG/M metagenome (GOLD analysis project Ga0207867, IMG submission 184838) | Ionic liquid and high solid enriched microbial communities from the Joint BioEnergy Institute, USA - AR20-6-D (SPAdes) (version 2) ...
CGGGGCAGGGGGCGTCGGGGCGGAGGCCGCGGAGGTCGTAGCCGCAGGCGGCGCAGACGCCGGCGTCGGGGAGGGGCCGGCGGGCGACGCCGGCGAGGGCGACGGCGGGGAGGATGATCGCGGCGAGGAACCCGGCCTGATCCAGCAGCCAACTCGTATCCACGGCGGACTCCGGGCGTGGGCGTCGGAGACGGCGGCCGGGAGCGCTACGCGGGAGGCGGCGGCGCGGTTGCGGGGACCGGTGGCCGGCCGGGCGAGCGGGGCGCACCGGGCGGCGGTATGCTGCGCGGCGCTCGGCGCATCGAGCGGGCCGGGCGGCAACAATGAATGTCACCGCGGGAGACGGCCAGCGGGGGGCGGGGGGGGGCGGGACGCCCCGGACACAGATTTGCGGAGCCCCTTCGTGAACGTCAAAGCGAACATCCTCGACGCGGTCGGCAACGTGCCCCTCGTGAAACTGAACAAGGTGGTGGACGAGTCGTGCGCCACGGTGCTGGTCAAGTGCGAGTTCATGAACCCGACCGGGTCGATCAAGGACCGGATGGCGGTGCACGTGCTGGAGGAGTCGGAGCGGCGGGGCCTGCTGAAGCCGGGCATGACGATCGTGGAGAACACGAGCGGGAACACGGGGCAGGGGGTGGCGATGTGGGCGGCGGTGCGGGGATACCGGTGCGTGTTCACGATGCCGGACAAGATGAGCACCGAGAAGGTGAACATGCTCAAGGCGTTCGGGGCGGAGGTGGTGATCACGCCGACGGACGTCCCGGGGGACTCGCCGCAGCACTACGTGGAGACGGCCAAGCGGATCGCGCGGGAGACGGGGGGGTTCTACGTGAACCAGTACCACAACCCGCTGAACATCGACGCGCACGAGTTGAGCACGGGGCCGGAGATCTGGCGGGACACGGACGGGAAGTTCGACGTGTTCGTGGCCGGGGCGGGGACGGGGGGGACGCTCTCGGGCGTGGGGCGGTTCCTCAAGAAGAAGGGGGCGCCGGTGCGGGTGGTGGGGGTCGATCCGATCGGGTCGGTGCACTACCACTACTTCTACACGAAGACGCTGCCGACGCCGCACGTGTACAAGGTGGAGGGGGTGGGGGAGGACATCCTGTGCGAGGCGATGGACTTCTCGGTCGTCGATGAGTTCCGGCAGGTGAACGACAAGGAGTCGTTCCTGATGGCGCGGCGGCTGGTGCGGGAGGAGGGGCTGTTCTGCGGGGGCTCGAGCGGGTCGAACGTCCACATCGCGGTGCAGATCGCGCGGGAGATCGGGCCGGGCAAGACGGTGGTGACGGTGCTGCCGGACTCGGCGTCGCGGTACATCACCAAGTTCCTGTCGGACGAGTGGATGAAGGACCACGGGTTCCTGAACGGGGGCGCCGAGGGGCGGGACCTGGGGCTGGTGGAGGACCTGCTGAAGGGGCGGGAGCGGGCGGTGATCACGGCGAAGGAGACGGACACGGTGGGGGAGGTGATCGAGATGTTCAAGCGGCACGGGGTGTCGCAGGTGCCGGTGTCGGAGAACGGGGGCCTGCCGCGGAGCATCGTGCACGAGGTGGACGTGCTGCGGGGCCTGCAGAGCGGGAAGGTGACGACGGCCTCGCTCGCGAAGGAGGTGGCGCACCCGATCGGCGGGCTGATCTACCCCAAGGCGCGGATCGAAGAACTGTTCCGGATCTTCGAGACGGACCAGGTGGGGGTGGTGGTGGACCAGGGGAGGATCCTGGGGATCGTGTCGAAGATCGACGTGCTGGAGTACATGAGCGAGAGGAGGTAGGGAGGGCGGGGCGCAGAGTGCGGGGCGGGGCGAGGGTCTGGGTGCGAGGCACCGGCGCCGGCGCATTGGCCGGACGCGGGTGATGCGCCCGGCACCGTGGCGGACCTGCTCCGAGACCGAGGTGCGGGCGCGGCGGAGTTGTGCGGCGCCTTGACGCAGCCCCGGTCGATCGAGCCGCTGGCACACGATCCACCGGGAGCGCCGACCCCCGGGGCCGGATGCCATGCGCCGATACGCCAAACAAGCCGCCACTCGCCCCCACAACAGGGGAGAGAACACCGATTCGCGAGGCGGCCAATGGCGCCTCGAACAATGTATATTTGCAGTCGCCACACGACTGCACGCTTTGTAAATTAGCGTCGTCGCACTCACACTCTAACAAGATTGATGATGACAGTTCGACCCTGGGGATTCCTGGTCATTGCCAAGTTGCTCGCGGCGCCTGCTGGAATCTGCGGCGCGCCGGCGATCGCGTCCGCGCGGGACGAGCCGGCCATCTGCGTCGTCGTGCCGGCCGATGAGCGGTCGTCGATGGCATGGTCGCCGAGCGACTACAAGTGCGTCGAGATCAACGGATGTCCGAACAACTCGATCATCATCAATCCCGACACCGGCGCGCCGAAGGGGTGCAAGGCGAGCACAGGAAGTTGCAAGGGGGACTGCACGCTCTGCTCCGGAAGTCCCCAAAGCGGCGCGATATGCCGGAAGAGCGAGGGCGGCGCGTGCAGCGGCAGTAGCGGCATCATCACGTGCGGCAATCAGATCACGGGTACGTGCGGTGTCGGGACGATCGGGGGATGCGCCTGTGCCGCCGCGGGTGCGCCTGGGACCGAGACGTGCAAGATCTCGCTCTGCAGCGGTTGATCCGATACGACTACTTCAATGAGAAGCTCATGCAGATCCTGTGCATCATTGTCGCATTCACCCTCTCCCTGGGATCCAATGGATTCCAGGAAGGGGTGTCCGAGTCGGCCGCCGCGGCGGCGCCGGCGCGATCGCCAGAGGCCGCCGTGCTCCTGGCGGGTCTGGAGAGCTACGAACGGTCGGTCGGTGCGCTGGAGTGGGAGCAGTGGCTCTACAGCCCATCCCATCCGGAGCGGGCGTGGTGGCTCTTGGACTACCGCGCCTCGGGGCAGGGGGAGCGCGGCGAGTGGTACGTCCTCTCAGAGGGACACTCGCTGAGCCGCGAGAAGGGCGGGGAGCAGACGTCGCGATCGTACTGGTTCGGTCTGCCGGCGGACCCCAGGGCATTCGCGGTGAATCTCGAGAGCGGGCGCGGGAAGGTCGCGGGGCCGGACTTCGATCGCCGGTACTACGCATCGCCGCAGCACTTCTTCGGGCGGTACCTCGACTTCGGGTCGAGCCGGCGCCTCTTCGAGTTGCTGGCCGGCGCGGAGGACCTGACGGCGCACCCGCCGTCGGCGGGCGAGCCGTGGCCGATGCTGTCGGGGTCGCTGGAGGTCGCGGGGATCCCATCCCGCCTGGAGGTCAGGATTGATCCCGAGCACGGGTTCTCGCCGCGGCACATCCGGTGGATCCGGCAGGACCTCGGCACGGTCGTCGAGCACCTGGAGGTGGTGACGTACACCCGGCTCGACGGGGTCTGGCTGCCGGAGTGGGGGGTGCGGACGCTCTACTCGGTTTTCGATCCGGCGGATGAGCCCGAGACGGTCCGGGCGCTCGCGGAACGGGAGGTGCTCCGGGCCAGGATCAACGCGCTGCACGGGCTGGAGCATGTCGATGAGACCGCCGCGGCGGCGCTAACGGAGGCGGTGAGCCGGCACTGCCGGTTCGGCGCGTGCGGCGAGGATGGAAGTTGGCTTCTGATCCCCCTGGGCTCGGCCGACGACGACGGCCCCAACTCGCCCAACGTGGTCTTCATGCGCTACCGCTCGATCAACCGGCCGATCTCGCCCGAGCGGCTGGCGTACCCGGCGCTGGAGTCGGCGTCGATCTTTGACTTCTTCCGGGGGCGAAGGGTGCCGCCTGAAGCGGCGGTGGCCCCGCTTGCGCTGGAGCCCGTCCACGACGAGCCGGATCGTTCGGCGACCATCGAGGGAGGTGGACGATGAACCGCCGGTGGATGATGTGGCCGGCGGCGTGCGGCGCGGTGTTGAACGCCGTCGTCGGTGCTGCCGCGGTTCAACCGTCGGCGGATCCGCCGCCGGGAGATGTTGTCCCGGCCGCGGTCGTTGGAGAACTTCGTTCCCTGAAGGCGCTCGACGGGGATCCGGAGAACATGGGCGTGGTGCGTTCCGGCGCGACGGTCACTCGGCGCATCCGCTTCGTGAACACGGCCGAGTCGCCGGTCGAGTTGGAGGTCGTCGCCACGACCTGCGGGTGCCTGTCGGCGGAGTTCGTTCCGGCGGTGGTGCAGCCCGGCGGCATCGCGACGCTGTCGATGCACGTGCACGCGGCGCCGACCCTCGGAGAGCAGGCGCAGTACGTGACGTTCAGGGCCACGTGTAAGGGGCCGGAGGGGCCGCGGTCCGAGCGGGGGGTCTGCGGGGTGCGGTTCACGGCGGACGTCGCCTTCGAGGTGCACCCGTCGTGGTTCGCCCTGTCGGCGGTCGAGGGGGAGCCGGTTGAAGTGAGCGTTGCGCTGCGGCAACTCGGCGAGCGGTGGGAGCAGGTGCGCATCCTCGGGGCGCAAAGCTCGTCGCCGGCGCTGGCGCCTGCGGGGACGTTCGTGCCGGCGGACGGCCCGAGCGTCCGGGTCGTGAAGTTCGCGGGCGCAGCACCCCAGCCGGGGCACCACAGCGGCAGCCTCGTCGTGCGGACGGACGCGCCGGGGACGCTGGAGATCCTGATCCCGTACACGATGCGGGTGGTGGAGCCGTGGCGGACGCGTCCGGGAGGGGCGATGTTCACGGCGGCGAGCCGGAGCATCGACCTCGAACTGGAGGCGCGCATCGAGCGGTGGGCGGGCGCGGCGCCCTCGCGGGCCGCCCTGGCCGATGCCGCCGCGCCGGTGGACGTTGACCTGAAGGCCACCGGCCCCGGATCGGCCACGGTCCGGCTGCGCCTCCGGGACGGGGTCGATGCGCCGTTCGCGACGCGGCTCAACGTGTACGCGGACGATGGGCGACTGCTCGCGTCGGCGCCGGTGGCGTTCTACGTCCCCTGGCAAGGGGAAGAGTGAATCGGACCGGGGGGTGCGGCGCCGCCATGGGGGCGCGTGCGTCGGGATCCGCTCTCGGTGAGAGCAACGGGTGAGAGCAACGAGGGCCGCGTGAAGGCGGTCGCGCTTGCCATGCGGCGTCGGACGGGTATGCTCTAGCCGTCAATGGGTCCGAGCAGCCGCATCAACCTGATGACGCCGATGGCGATGATGGACATGTCGATGTCCATGCCCAGCCCGGGCGCGGGAGTGAATCTCCTCGCTGGGTTGGGCCGCGGCGGCGTCCTCGCGGCGCGCTGACCTCCCCTTCCCAGCACGACGATTCGCCGACTCCCGCGTCCGGGCCACCTCCTGAGAAGCCCGTCGCGTCGTTCTCGTTTTTGACCTGACCCCATTTTCGCATCACACGGCCATGTGCCGCGGCGAGGTTGCCGCGGGCGGGGCTGTCCCTCGCGCCGCGCCCGCGCGTGCCCGCCGGACCGCAGGAGACACCACCATGTCGCGTTCCACCACCGCCATCCCCCACGGCTCCGACGGCGACCGGACCTACCGCTTCGACACGCTCGCGGTTCACGCGGGGCAGCCGGACGACCCGGCGACCGGCGCGGTCGTCACGCCGGTGTACCAGACGACGACGTACGCGCAGAGCGAACTCGGGGGCTCGCCGGCGTACTGCTACTCGCGGACGGGGAACCCGACGCGGGCGGCGCTGGAGGCGAACCTCGCGGCGATCGAGGGGGGGACGCGCGCCCTCGCCTTCGCCAGCGGGCTGGCCGCGGCGAACGCGGTGCTGCAGACGCTGTCGGCGGGGGACCACGTTGTGGCGTCGCAGGACCTGTACGGGGGGTGCTACCGGCTGTTCACGAAGATCTACTCGCGCTTCGGCGTGGAGTTCTCGCTGGTGGACTCGACGGACGCGGGGGCGGTGGCGGCGGCGATCCGGCCGCGGACGAGGATCGTGTGGCTGGAGACGCCGAGCAACCCGCTGCTGAGGGTGACGGACATCCGGGCGTGCGCGGCCGCGGCGAAGGAGAAGGGCGGGGAGGGGATCGCGGTGCTGGTGGACAACACGTTCGCGACGCCGGTCTTCCAGCGGCCGCTGGAACTCGGGGCGGACATCGTGCTGCACTCGACGACGAAGTACATCGGGGGCCACTGCGACGTGGTGGGCGGGGCGCTGGTGACGTCCAGCGAGGAATGGGCGGCGCGGCTGAAGTTCGTGCAGAACGCGGCCGGGGCGGTGCCGGGGCCGCAGGACTGCTTCCTGCTGCTGCGGGGGATCAAGACGCTGTCGCTGCGGGTGCGGCGGCACGCGGCCAATGCGCTGGAGGTGGCGAGGTTCCTGGAGGGGCACCCGGCGGTGGCGCGGGTGTACTACCCGGGGCTGGCGTCGCACCCGCAGCACGCGCTGGCGAAGGAGCAGGCGTCGGGGTTCGGGGCGATCGTGTCGGCGGAACTGAAGGGGGGCGTGGAGGCGGTGCGGGCGCTGGTGCCGCGGGTGAGGCTGTGGCCGCTGGCGGAGTCGCTGGGGGGCGTGAAGTCGCTGCTGTGCCACCCGGCGACGATGACGCACGCGGCGGTGGAGCCGGCCGAGCGGGCGCGGATCGGGATCGGGGACGGGCTGATCCGCCTGAGCGTGGGGCTGGAGGACGTCGCGGACCTGATCGAGGACCTGGACGCGGGGCTGCGTGGGGCGGCGGGCGCGGGGTCGGTGGTGCGCGTGGGCTCGCCGGAGCGAGAGGGGGTGGCGCTGTGAGCACGCGGGCTGCTGCGACGACGAAACGGACGGGGCCGGCGCGGGTCGCGCTGCTGGGGTGCGGGACGGTGGGACGCGAGGTGGCGGCGCGGCTGCTGGCGCTGCCGCGGGGGAGCGGGGTGGAACTGGTGAAGGTGCTGGTGCGCGACCCGTCGCGCCCGCGGCCGGGTCTGCCCGAGGGGGCGCGCGGGCTGATGACGACGTCGTTCGAGGAGGTGATGGCGGCGGCGCCGGATGTGGTCGTGGAACTGATCGGCGGGCTGGACCCGGCGACGGACCTGATCGCGCGGTCGCTGCGCGCGGGGGTCCCGGTGGTGACGGCGAACAAGACGGTCGTCGCGCACCACGGGCACACGCTCGCCGGGCTCGCAGGCGTGCACGGCGCGGCGCTGGCGTTCGAGGCGAGCGTGTGCGCTGGGCTGCCGGTGCTGGCGACGCTGGCGCAGATGCGGGGGGACCGGATCCGGTCGATCCGGGGGATCGTGAGCGGGTCGTGCAACTACATCCTGACGCGGCTGGGGGCGGGGGTCGCCTTTGAGGCGGCGGTGCGGGAGGCGCAGGAGCGCGGCCTGGTGGAGCCGGACCCGACGGCGGATGTGTCGGGGCGGGACTGCGTGGAGAAGGCGTGCATCCTCGCCGCGGCGGCGGGGTGGCCGGAGGTGACGCCGGAGATGGTGAAGGCGGAGGGGATCACGGGCCTGACGGCGGCGGACCTGGCCGCGGCGAGGCGGACGGGGCACACGGTGAAGATGCTGGTGGAACTCGAGTTCGGGGAGAGAGGAGAAGAAGGGCCGTCGGTGCGGGTGGGGCCGGCGCTGGTGCCGCTGAGGCACCCGCTTGCCGCGATCAGCGGGGAGGAGAACGCGGTGATGATCGACGCGGAGTTGGCGGGGGAGGTGTTCCTGAGGGGGCCGGGCGCCGGGCCGCGGCCGACGGCGTCGGCGGTGCTGGGGGATGTGGCGAGGGTGCTGGGAGAAGGGGCGACGTGCGAGAGGCCGCGGGGGGGCGGGCCGCGGCCGACGCGGCGGAGCGGCGCGCACCTGATCAGCGTGCGCGGCGAGGCGGGGGAGTTCGGGCCGTCGCGCGTGCTGGAGGCGCTCGACGGGCACCCGATCGCGGTGCGGGAAGTGGAGGTGTCGCGGACGATGGCGCACGTGCTGGGGTGGGGGACGGGGGAGGCGGCCCGGGCGTGCGGCCGGGCGATCGCGCGCGGAGACGAGGGGCGGGTGGTGATCGTGCCGGGGGTTGGGGGAACGGATCGATCCCGGAAGCAATGAGCGCGAGGGGGCGGCAGGGTCACGCGAGTTGCATCTGGCGGCTGGTGAAGACGTTCGGACTTTCGGCACGGAAGGACAGGAGGACGAAAGGTAAAGAAGACGAGTTTGTTCAGCACACGATTGAGTTGATGGGCGGCGGACATGCTGCGATCTTCTTCAAAGGGGAGAGAAGGCGAAGAGGCGATCAAGAAGCGAGGTGTGAGAGATCGGACTGACCCAGGGCTCCGCCCGGTAGCGCGGGCTGCGCCCCGGGCTACCTTCTGGCGCCGCTTCGCGGCTGAGAAGAGGAGGGAGGCCATGGAGCCCTCACCCCCGCCCTCTCCCGCCCCCCAGGGGAGAGGGGGCCCGGAAGGGGAGAGAAAGAGAGACGAAGAGAAGAAGAGAGCGCGGCCGGCCGCGGACGGTCGGCCGTGGCGCCCGTTGGATGGGGTCGCGCACCATCTGGGCGGGGGCACTATCCTTGGGTCGCCGGAAACCGACCCCAGGAGCACCGATGATGTCCGAGACCTCGTCCCACCGCTTCGGCACCCGCGCCATTCACGCCGGGCAGGCGCCCGATCCGACGACGGGGGCGGTGATGACGCCGATCTACCAGACCTCGACCTACGTCCAGGCGAGCCCCGGGGTGGTCAAGGACGGGTACGACTACTCGCGGTCGAAGAACCCGACGCGGACGGCGCTGGAGGCGAACCTGGCGTCGCTGGAGGGGGCGAGGCACGCGTTCTGCTTCTCCTCGGGGCTGGGGGCGATGGACTGCGTGCTGCACATGCTCCGGGCGGGGGACCACATCGTGCTGTGCGACGATGTGTACGGGGGGTCGTTCCGGATCATCGACAAGGTCTTCTCGCACCTGGGGATCACGGCCACGCGCGTGGACATGACCGACCTGGCCGCGACGGAGCGGGCGATCACCGACAGAACCAGGCTCGTGTGGCTCGAGACGCCGACGAACCCGATGCTGAAGGTGATCGACATCGAGGCGGTGGTGCAGCTCACGCGGCGGAAGACGGGGGGCAAGCCCGGCGCGGCGGGGGCGTGGTCGAGCACGGGCGAAGGGGCGATGGTGGTGGTGGACAACACGTTCGCGACGCCGTACCTGCAGAACCCGCTGGCGCTGGGGGCGGACATCGTCACGCACTCGTGCACGAAGTACATCGGCGGGCACTCGGACGTCGTCGGCGGGGCGCTGATGACCAACGACGACGCCCTCGCGGCGAGGATCAAGTTCCTGCAGAACGCGGTGGGGGCGGTGCCGAGCCCGATGGACTGCTTCCTGCTGCTGCGGTCCACGAAGACGATGCACGTGCGCGTCGAGCGGCACTGCCAGAACGCGATGAAGATCGCGCGGTGGCTGGAGGGGCGCCCGGAGATCGAGCGGGTGATCTACCCGGGGCTGGAGTCGCACCCGCAGCACACGGTGGCGAAGCGGCAGATGGGCGAACGGGGGTTCGGCGGGATGATCACCGCGGTGCTCAAGGGCGGCCTGGAGGACGCCCGGCGGTTCCTCGAGCGGGTGCGGCTCTTCTCGCTCGCCGAGAGCCTCGGCGGGGTCGAGAGCCTGATCGAGCACCCGGCGATCATGACCCACGCGAGCGTGCCGGCGGAGAACCGGGCCGCGCTGGGGATCGTCGATGGGCTCGTGCGGCTGAGCGTGGGGATCGAGGACGTCGAGGACCTGATCGCGGACCTGGAGCAGGCGCTGGCGTAACTCGCCAGTTCCGTCCGCCGCCCCCCCCCCCCCCCCCCCCCCCCCCCCCCCCCCCCCCCCCCCCCCCCCCCC